>ERZ809074.4337-NODE-4337-length-11876-cov-6.227223_pt1 | contig 11876 bp, 8 predicted proteins | sample MGYA00520795_ERZ809074 | MGnify/ENA primary metagenome ERZ809074 (study PRJEB31570, sample SAMEA3212989) | Homo sapiens | biome: human-gut; feature: human gut; material: fecal | place: Sweden | collected 2011 ...
TCTGCTGGCCGCTACCGGTCTGGTGGACTTCACCCAGAAGCAGTCTGCTGCTATCTCCATCATCGGCGGTGCAGACGGTCCTACCGCTATCTTCGTTACCTCCCGTCTGGCACCTGAGCTGCTTGGCTCCATCGCCGTTGCAGCATACAGCTACATGGCGCTGGTGCCTGTTATCCAGCCGCCCATCATGAAGGCACTGACCACCAAGAAGGAACGTACCGTCGTGATGAAGCAGCTGCGCACCGTCTCCAAGACCGAGAGGGTCATCTTCCCCATCATGGTCACCATCATCGTTTCCCTGATCGTTCCGGATGCCGCTGTTCTGGTGGGTATGCTGATGCTGGGCAACCTGATGAAGGAGTGCGGCGTTGTGGATCGTATCCAGAAGACTGCCGGCAATGAGCTGATGAACATTATCACCATCTTCCTGGCACTGTCCGTTGGCTGCACCACCTCTGCAAATACCTTCCTGAACACCCGCACCCTGTTCATCATCGTGCTGGGCCTGATCGCATTCTCCTTCGGCACTGCCGCAGGTGTGCTGTTCGGCAAGCTGATGTATGTGCTGACCGGCGGTCAGGTGAACCCGCTGATCGGTTCCGCAGGCGTTTCCGCTGTGCCTATGGCCGCTCGCGTTTCCCAGAAGGTTGGCCAGAGCGAGAATCCCTCCAACTTCCTGCTGATGCACGCAATGGGCCCCAACGTGGCCGGTGTTATCGGCTCTGCCGTTGCTGCTGGTATCCTGATCAACATTTTCAGCTAAGCGCTTTCTGAAAAGCATTTTTTCCGCCCGTCGGTTCGCAAGAGCTGCCGGGCGGTTTTTGTTTTACGATTTGAAATGCCCGCCGCGTTTGCTTTGGGCATAAAATAAGGAAATTATATTATTTATTTCGTGTTTGTCGCAGCCTGCGGGCTGCTCCAAACACATTTTCACAAAAAGGCCGTAACGAAAAACGGCTGCTGTTTTATCAGATGCAATTTTTCTCTACGACCTCTTTCGTGAAAAAGTAACTCCGAAAAGCCCGCAGGCTTTTCGGAGTTATAAATTATAAAAATATTTTTTCCGCTGAAAATAGCCAGAGCGAACGCGGCGGCTATTCTCAATCGTTTTGAAATGTGGTATACTGTATTTTGATAGTATAAACATAAAAGGAACAGGGGAAACCATGGCAACAGATCTCACACAGGAATTCTGCGCTCTGCGCGATACCTATATCGAAAAACAGTTTGGCCGCCTGAACGATATGCAGCGGCAGGCAGTGTTCACCACCGATGGCCCGCTGCTCATCCTTGCTGGTGCAGGCAGCGGCAAGACCACCGTGCTGGTAAACCGCATTGCAAACCTCATCCGGTTCGGCTCGGCCCACGGCTCCAAACAGACACCGCGCCCGGCCACGGAGGACGATATCAAGGCTCTGCGCAACGCCATCATGACCGGCACTGCCGCCCCCAGCTGGCTGGACGGGATGCTGCGCCAGAACGCTGTGCGCAGCTGGAACGTGATGGCCATTACCTTTACCAACAAGGCAGCAGGGGAGCTGAAGGAACGTCTGCGCCGGATGCTGGGCGGCGAGGAGGGCGACGAAGTGTTCGCTTCCACCTTCCACTCGGCCTGTGTGCGCATCCTGCGCCGCTGGGCGGAGGAGATCGGCTATCCGCGCAGCTTTACCATCTACGATACCGATGATTCCCAGCGCGTGATGAAGGCTGTCTACAAAGACCTGAATGTGGACGATAAACTTATTAAAATTAAGAAAACGGCAAATCAGATTGGCCGTTGGAAAGATAAGCTCATTAGTCCAGAACAGGCAGTCAGTCTTTCTGCTGCCAACTATGAAGAACAAAAGATAGCGCAAATCTATGGTGCATATCAAAAGCAACTTCGAGAGGCGGGAGCATTTGACTTTGATGATTTGATTTATTGCACAGTTCAACTGTTAGCAGAGCATCCTGAAGTACGTGAGTTTTATCAAAGTAAATACCGCTATTTATTGGTGGACGAATATCAAGATACCAGTGTTGCACAGTTTAAATTGGTTAGCCTGTTGACTGGTCCAGAGCAGAATATATGCGTTGTGGGTGATGACGACCAAAGCATTTATAGCTTCCGTGGAGCAACGGTTGAGAATATTTTGCAATTTGAGAAAATTTACCCGAAAACAAAAACTATTCGTCTGGAACAAAACTACCGATCCACGTCCAATATTCTTAACGCCGCCAACTGCGTCATCCAGCACAATACTGAGCGCAAAGGCAAGACTCTGTGGACCGACAACGGCGAAGGTAATAAGGTACAGGTGTACGTTGCCGAGAGCGAGCAGGATGAAGCAGCGCACATTGCTGAGATTATAGGCAAACATATAAAAGAGGGCGGGCATTTGTCAGATCATGCTGTATTATATCGCACAAATGCATCGTCCGCACCAATTCAGATGTATTTTACTCGTGCAGGTATCTCTCATGAGATCGTCGGAGGAACGAGATTCAACGACAGAAAAGAAATCAAGGATATTCATTCGTATATGTCAATTGTGGCTAATTCACGAGATAATGTGCGCCTGCGCCGCATCATCAATGAACCAGCTCGCAAAATCGGAAATACCACGATAGATGTCATTGCAGATCTTGCGGCCCAGCAGGGCGTGAGCATGCTGGACATCATCAGCCACGCCGACCAGTACGCTAAGCTTAGTCGTGCTATTATGCCGCTTTTAAATTTCTGGAGAATATATGAAAAGCTGCAGGAATCCTTGGAAAATCGTCCGTTATATGAATTTGCAGTGGACGTCATTGAGCTGACCGGCTATAAGGCCATGCTGGAAGCCGATGCAGCCAAGGGCCACGAGGATGCGGCTGACCGCCTGCAGAACCTGGGTCAGCTGGTGAACAATGTCAAGAACTACTGCGACCAGCACGGCGAGGAAGCTACCCTGCAAGGTTATCTAGAAGATATTGCGCTGATGAGTGATATTGATAACTATAATGAAAGCAAGGATAAAGTTGTTTTAATGACAGTCCATTCGGCAAAAGGGTTGGAGTTTCCATACGTGTTTCTGATTGGAATGGAAGAAGGCGTATTTCCGTATTTTTTCATGGGGAAAGAATTGGAAGCTAATATGGAGGAAGAACGTCGGTTGGCGTATGTTGCAATTACACGTGCAAAAAAAGAACTCTATGTTTCGAGAAGCCAATATAGGCAGCTTTGGGGAAGAACAAGCCGCAACGAGCCGAGCCGCTTTTTGCGGGAGATCGAGCCGGAGTATATCGAGGAGACCCGCAGCCCGGTGCTGGAACAGCGCTCCCGCTTTGGCGGCTGGGGCGACAGCTATCGTGATACGGTGCCCGGTGGTGCGTCCGGTTACTCCGGGCCGTCCGGATGGGGCCGCAGCGCCAGTGGGTACGGTTCGGGCGGTTACGGAAGCGGCTATAGCAATCGCAACGGCTACCTGAACCGCGAATACAACGCGGGCGAGGGCCGCGGCTTTGGCTCGGCCTATGCAAACCGGGGCCAGAGCCAGAGCGGATATGGTTCCGGCTATGGCCGCAGCGGCGCAGGTACGGGATATGGCTCTGGTTACAGTTCTGCATATTCTGACAGAACAACGCAGAAAAAATCTGCAAAGCAAATCTCCTTTACAGGCGCACCGGCAGCAAAAACCGCTGCAAAAGGCGCAAAACACTATGAGCCGGGCGATCTTGTGGAGCACAAGGTGTTCGGACGCGGTCAGGTAGTGGCTGTGAAGCCTGCCGCCGGAGATCAGATCGTGGAAATCAACTTTGAAAAGGTGGGCATCAAAAAGACCATGGCCAATTTTGCGCCCCTGACCAAAATCACTGCGGAGGAATAACACACTTATGATGACTGTTCGTTTGATCGCACATACCCCGGAACCGGAAAAGGTTGTGGCTGCAGCGGCAAAGCTCTGCTATTCCGATGCGCACATCACCGACCTGCTGGACGGTCTGACCGAGGAAAAGACCGCGAAGTTCCTGACCATGCTCAGCGATCTGGGCCATGCCAGCCCCATTGAACATGCCAGCTTCACCTTTGGCATCGAGGGGGTCAGCCGCACTTTGCTGGCGCAGATCACCCGCCACCGCATTGCATCCTTCAGTGTGCAGAGCCAGCGCTATGTGCGGCTGGACGATTTCCGCTATGTGGTACCGCCCGAGATCGAAGCCATCCCGGAAGCAAAGGAAGCTTTCCTTGCCAGCATGGAAGAGGACGCAAAGCGCTACCTCGACCTTGCCCACAAGCTGGAAGAAGGCCACACCGCCCGCCTGATGGCTGAAGGAATGCCGGAAAAGCAGGCCCGCGCCAAGGCCAGCAAGCAGGCCAACGAGGATGCCCGCTTTGTACTGCCCAACGCTTGCGAGACCAAGATGGTGGTCACCATGAATGCCCGCAGCCTGCAGAACTTTTTCCACCTGCGCTGCTGCAGCCGCGCCCAGTGGGAGATCCGGGAGCTGGCCGAAAAAATGTTTGAGCTGGTGTACCCGGTGGCACCGCATATCTTTGCAAAGTCCGGCCCGGCCTGTGTATCCGGCCCCTGCCCGGAAGGCAGGATGTGCTGCGGCAAAACCGCCGAGGTGCGCGCAAAATATGCATCCATCAAGGAGGCTGCAGGCGTATGAGCAAGGGAAAACTGATCGTACTGGAAGGGCTGGACGGCAGCGGCAAGGCCACGCAGGCAAAGCTGCTGGCAGCACATTTAAAGGAGCGGGGCTTTTCTGTGCGGGAGATCACCTTCCCGAATTATGAGAGCGACTCCAGCGCCCTTGTAAAAATGTATCTGGCAGGGCAGTTCGGCCAGCACCCGGACGATGTAAACGCCTATGCAGCCTCCAGCTTTTATGCGGTGGACCGCTATGCCAGCTACAAAAAGGACTGGGGCAGTTTTTACGAGAACGGCGGCATCGTCATTGCCGACCGCTACACCACCTCCAACGCGGTGCACCAGTGCTCCAAGCTGCCGCCGGAGCAGTGGGAGAGTTTTCTCGGCTGGCTGTTTGATTTTGAATTCCATCTGCTGGGCCTGCCTGCGCCGGATGAGGTGATCTACTTACAGGTAGACCCCGCCGTGAGCCAGAAACTGATGACCCAGCGCTACCACGGCGACGAGAGCAGGAAGGATGTGCACGAGAAGGATACCGAGTATCTTGCCCGCAGCCGCTGCGCCGCCGAGTATTGTGCCGCGCACCTTGGCTGGGTCGTCGTGCATTGCACCAGCGGGGACAACATGCGCAGCATCGAAGACATTCAGGCTGAAGTGCAGGAGATCGTGTTGAAGCAGCTGACATAATTTTCGATAAGAGGGGGCATCCTGACAGATGTATCGTTTGATGCAGCCGGAAGATAAACCGGCAGTGCTGGCTTTATGGCAGAGCCAGCGCAATGAATCAGAAGAATTTGCCAAAAAGGCCATTGAGCAGTTTGCAGGCGAGCAGAACGTCTATGTGGCCGAGGAAAATGACGAGATCGCCGCGGTGGCGCTGGCTGTGCCGGTCACACTGCAGGGCCGCAGCGGCACCTACCTGTACGGTCTGTGCGGCGAGGGCAGCCTGATCCTGGCGGGCCTTGTGGACTATCTGTGTGCCCAGCAGAAGCTGCGCGGTGCGGGCTTTACGGTGGCGGTGCCCACCAGCCCGGAGCAGGCCGCACTGCTGCAGGATAAGGGCTTTGCATGGGCCTTCGCCCTGCGCTGTCTTCCCCGCGAGGTGGAGCGCAACCTGTGGAGTCAGGCGGAATTTGATTCCGTCACCGCCAAAAAGCTGTGTGAGCTGCGGGAGCGCTTCTGGCCCGATACCGTGCAGCTGACCCCGGAGCGCATGGCCGTGGTGCTGGGAGATCTGTACTCCTCCGGTGCCACCATCGTTTCCAGCGCCCACGGCTATGGTATTTATTTCCGCAAGGAGGATACGCTTTACTTTGTGGAGCTGCAGGCCGACAATGACCGCGCCGCCGAAGTACTGATGGAAGCCGCCCGCGAAAAGGAAGTCATCGTGGAAAAGGCGGTCATTACCGTGGGCGCATCCCAGCCGCTGTTCCTCGGCGAGGGCACCCGGCAGGACTACGGCATGATCCGCTTTGATGCCGAACCCTTTGATGTAGCTGAAAGCTACATGCGCCTGATGCTGGAAAACTAAGATAAAAGGAAGGTGCTTATGGCACACGAAAAAAACACCCGCAAAAAAGGCGGTGTAGGGAAGATCCTGCTGGTGCTGGTGGTACTGCTGGCGCTGGCCGTTGGCGGGGCGCTGCTGTTTGCGCGCAATGAGATCAGCGGCAATGGCAGACCCGGTGCGGAGGTAACGGTGAGCATCCCGCAGGGCAGCGGCGTTTCCGTCATTGCGCAAAAGCTCAAGGATGCGGGTGTGATCCGCTCGGCCTATCTGTTCCGCTGGTATGTGGGGCAAAAGGGTGCGGCATCAAAGCTGCAGTATGGCGATTTTACCCTGCAGAAGAGCGCCTGTTCTTACGATGCCATTATTGCGGTCCTGTCCACTTACGCCAAAGCCGAAACGGTGCGCGTGACCATCCCAGAGGGCACCACGGCCATTGCCATTGCCCAGAAGATGGAAGCCGCCGGGCTGTGCAGCGCGGAGGACTTTTTGAAGGAAGCCAACGAGGGCGATTTCAGCGAATACACCTTCTGGCAGTACGTGCCGGACGATGCCGACGCGCCGGACCGCTTTATGAAGTGCGAGGGCTATCTTTTCCCGGAGACCTACGAATTCTTAAAGGACGACACCGTGCACAACTATGTAGCCACCTTCTATGCCCAGTTCGATGCACAGATCACCGATGAGATGTATGCAGAACTTAAAAAGCAGGATATGACCCTGCCCCAGCTGATCACACTGGCATCCTTTGTGCAGGAGGAAGCGGGCAACAGTCAGGACTCGAACGTGGCACAGGTGTTCCGCAACCGTCTGGCTGCGGATTCGCCCTACCCGCGCCTGCAGAGCAACACCTCCAGCTATATCCAGAGCGACAGTGACAACAATTACCTCTGGAACTGGGTGGCACCCTACTATGGCGGCTGGGATAATATCCCGGAAAATATCGTGGCTGCGTATGATACCTACAGCTGCAAGGGTCTGCCTGCCGGGCCGATCTCGAACCCCGGCATTGCGGCCATCAGGGCAGCGCTGGACCCTCAGCCCAATGAGGAAGCCAAGGATGCCTATTTCTTTGTGACCGACCTCAAGGGCAGCTATTATTATGCCCGCACCCTGAGCGAACACAACGCAAACTGCCAGAAGGCAGCACAAGTGAACAAAACTGTGAATACGGAAAAATGAGAGGAATTTGAACTATGCTGCAAATCCCGGAACTGCTGGCCCCGGCAGGCGATCTGGAACGCCTGCGCTATGCCATCAACTACGGTGCCGATGCCGTTTACTGCGGCCTGCCTGAATTTGGAATGCGGTCTGCTCCGGCCAACTTTACGCCGGAACAGCTGGCCGAGGGTGTCATCTACGCTCACGCCCGCGGCCGCAAGGTCTACCTGACCATGAACACCCTGCCCACCAACGAGGAAGCCGACCGCCTGCCCGAGGCCATCAAGGAAGCAGCCAAGGCCGGTGTGGATGCCTTTATCGTGGCAGACCTTGGCGTGCTGGATGCCTGCAAGACCTTTGCACCGGACATCGATGTGCACATGTCCACCCAGACAGGCATCACCAACTGGGCTGCGGCCCGCGCCGCCTACAACATGGGCGCAAAGCGCGTGGTGCTGGCCCGTGAGATGTCCCTGCAGGATATTGCGATCCTGCGCGATAAAACACCGCCGGAACTGGAGATCGAAGCCTTTGTGCACGGTGCTATGTGCATGAGCGTTTCGGGCCGATGCCTGCTTTCCAACTACATGGCGGGCCGCGACGCGAACCGCGGCCAGTGTGCCCAGCCCTGCCGCTGGAAATACTATCTCAGCGAGGAGACCCGTCCGGGCCAGCTGTACGAGATCGGCGAGAACGAGAACGGAAGCTACATCCTCAACGCCAATGATATGTGCACCGCGCCTTTCCTTGACCTGATCTGCAAGGCCGGTGTGGACAGCCTGAAGATCGAGGGCCGTGCCAAGACCTTCTACTATGTGGCAAGCGTTACCGCCGCCTACCGCAGGGCGCTGGACGCTTATCTGGCCGACCCGCTCAACGACAACTTTGAGCTGCCTGCTGAAGTGTACGAGGAGCTTACCCGTACCAGCCACCGCCACTACTCGCCGGGCTTCTACTTTGGCCGCGAGCAGGCCAGACAGGCCACCGACAGCGCTACTTACATCCGCGAGTGGGAGTTTGTGGGCACGGTGGACGGCTGGGAGAACGGCGTTGCCTCCTGCCAGCAGCGCGGCAAGTGGAGCCTGGGCGACACTCTGGAAGCCCTCTGCCCGGATGGCCGCAGCATTCCGCTGAACCCTGAGTGGATCGAAAACGAAGCCGGTGAACGGGTGGAGAGCACCCCGCATGCCATGGAAAAATACACCATTCCCACGCCGGAGCTGCCGCCCATGAGCCTGCTGCGGCGCAAAACGGTATAAGGAGACCACAATGGAAGCAACACGCCTGTGTCCATACTGCCTGCAGCCGCTGCCCGGAGCAGCACAAAGCTGCCCGCACTGCGGCAAAAGCTTTGCCGGGCGCAACCCCGGCGGCACCCTGCCGGTGGGCACCGTGCTGGCCGGGCGCTACACCGTAGGGGAAATGCTGAGCATCGACGGCGAGGGCATCCTCTACCGCGGCGCAGAGAATCTGGGCCGTTTCCGGGTGACCATCAAGGAATATCTGCCCATTACCCTCACGGCGGAGCGCACGGCAGAAAGCACCCTGCGGCCCAAGACCGGCAGTGAGGTGCTGTTCAAGACCACCCGCATGGATTTTGCGGACCTGTACCGCTCCATCCAGCGCATCACTCCGGCCAATGGTCTGGAAGCCGTGCTGGATGTGGTGGAAGCCAATAACAGCGTTTACGCCATTCTGGAAAATCTGGGCGGCACCCCGCTGGATCAGTGGCTGGAAAACCACCCCGGCACCATCCGCCCGGACGATGCCTGCACCATGCTGCAGCCGGTGTTTGAAGGTGTAGCCGCCATGCACAAGATCGGTCTGGTGCACCGCGGCATCTGCCCGGAGAACATCCGCGTGATGGAAAACGACCGCTGCCGTCTGGCGGGCTATGCCACGGTGGGCCTGCGCACGGCGGGCAGCGGCCTGCGCGAACAGCTGTACGAAGGCTATTCCGCCCCGGAGCAGTATTCCACCGCAGAGTTCGAGGGCCGCTATACCGATGAATACAGCCTTGCGGCCGTGTTCTACCGCATGGTGTGCGGGCAGGCCCCGGTGCCTGCAGCGCAGCGCATGGTGGCAGACTCCAACCCACGCGCAAAATCGGTGAACGGCAGCCTGCCGCTGTACGTCTCGCAGGTGCTGCAGCTGGGCCTGCGCCTGCGGCCCATGGAGCGCATCCAGACCGTGCCGCAGCTGTATCAGGCCCTTTCTTCCAAGGAATACACCGCCGAGCTGACCCGCACCATGAAGCCGGAGACTCCGGTGCGCACAGCCCAGCCGGAGCCGGAACGTAAGGAGCATCTGCTCAGCTTAAAAGCGCTGCTGGCGGGCATCGTGATCCTGCTGTCCATCCTCATTCTGCTCACGCTGTGGAGCGTGCTGAGCCAGCACATCCACCAGCCTGCCGCGTCAGCTGCGGAGTCGGAACCGGCCAGCAGCGAGGTGATGGTGCCGCAGAACCTTGTGCCGAACTTTATTGGCATGGACTACACGCAGGTGCAGAACAACCGGGAATATACCAGCATGTATCTGTTCTACGTCACCGAGGAATACAGCGATACCGCCCCGGCGGGCCAGATCATTCAGCAGGAGCCGAGCGCGGACACTGTGCTCAAGGCAGGGGAGACCATACGGCTGGTGGTGAGCAAAGGCCCGCAGATGGCCGAGATGCCCAACATCATCGGCTTTACGCAGGATGGCGCGGTAAAGGAACTGGAAGCGCGGGGCCTTGTGGCAAGCTGCTTTATGGTGGTGAACGATGGCTCCTATGCATCCGGCTGCGTGGTGCGTACCAGCGAGGAGCCGGGCACCAAGGTGGAAGTGGGCACGGTGATCACCGTGTATATTGCGGCAGACCCCAGTGTGCAGATCACGGTAACACCGGAGGAACCCGCCGCTACCGAACCCACCACCACAGAGCCGGCCCCTCCGGAAACAACAGATCCTACCCCCACGGAACCGGAATACAATACAGACTGAAAAACAAAAGCAGAAGCGGGAGCCTTGCAAAGGCCCCCGCTTCTGCTTGTTTAGGATAGGAAAGAGAATGGCTTAGTTAGAGGTTGGTGTAGCCCATCAGGTAGCGGTCTACCTCGGCGGCGCAGTCGCGGCCTTCGCGCAGGCCCCACACCACAAGGCTCTGGCCGCGGCGCATATCGCCGCAAACGAACACCTTTTCCACGTTGGTCTTGAAGCTGTGGTCTGCCACGTTGCCGCGGGCGGTCAGCTCCACACCAAATGCATCGGCCACGTAGCTTTCGCAGCCGGTAAAGCCTGCGGCGATGAACGCCAGCTGGCAGTTGTAGGTAAATTCTTCACCGGTGGGCACCATGCTGGTACGGCCGGTCTCGGGGTTCCGCTCCGGCTTCAGGTAGGAGATGATAGCACCGGTCAGATTGCCTGCATCATCCTTCAAAAATTCCTTCACGGTGGTCTGGTACACGCGCGGGTCCTTGCCAAACTTTGCAAGGCACTCGGTCTGACCGTAGTCCACCTTCTGCACACGGGGCCACTCCGGCCACGGGTTGGAGGCTGCACGCTCCTTGGGCGGCTGCGGCATCATTTCCAGTGCCACCAGATCGGTGCAGTCCTGCCGCAGGGCCGTGCCCTGACAGTCGTTACCGGTATCACCGCCGCCGATCACCAGAACATTCTTGCCCTTGGCATCGATGGCCTTGCCGTCCGCGAACTGGCTGTCCAGCAGACTTCTGGTCACGCTGGTCAGGTAGTCCACGGCAAAGTGCACGCCGTTTGCATCGCGGCCGGGCACATTCAGGTCGCGAGCCTTCTTGGCACCGCAGCACAGCACCACGGCATCGTAGCCGTTCAGCAGCTCTTCGGCGGCAACAGCCCCGCCAACATCCATGTTGGTGCGGAACTCCACGCCCTCAGCCTGCATGATCTTGATGCGGCGCTCGATGACGGATTTGTCCAGCTTCATGTTGGGGATGCCGTACATCAGCAGGCCGCCCACGCGGTCGGCACGCTCGAACACAGTCACGGCGTGGCCGCGCTTGTTCAGGTATTCGGCCACCGAAAGGCCGGAGGGGCCGCTGCCCACCACGGCTACGCTCTTGCCGGTGCGGGAGGGTGGCGGTGCGGCGTGCAGCCAGCCCTTGGCGTAAGCCGTCTCAATAATGGCATGCTCGTTCTCGCGCACGGTCACGCTGCTGCCGGTCACATCGCCGCAGGTGCAGGCCGCTTCACACAGGGCAGGGCACACCCGGCTGGTGAACTCCGGAAAACGGTTGGTGGCCATCAGACGGTGCATGGCCAGCTCCCACTTGCCATGATAAACAAGGTCGTTCCACTCCGGGATGAGGTTGTTCAGCGGGCAGCCGGAGGCCATGCCGCCGATCATCATGCCGGCCTGACAGAAGGGAACACCGCAGTCCATGCAGCGTGCTGCCTGCGTCTGCTGTTCCTCGCGGGAGAGCCAGACGTGAAATTCGTTAAAGTTTTCAATGCGTTCCAGCGGCGGAACATCCGTGCTGGTTTTGCGCGTATAGTCGATAAATCCAGTTGTCTTACCCATAACGCTGCCCTCCTTACTTCTTCTTCTGCACCGTGTAGAATGCTTCGATCTG
>ERZ809074.4343-NODE-4343-length-11872-cov-5.070069_pt1 | contig 11872 bp, 10 predicted proteins | sample MGYA00520795_ERZ809074 | MGnify/ENA primary metagenome ERZ809074 (study PRJEB31570, sample SAMEA3212989) | Homo sapiens | biome: human-gut; feature: human gut; material: fecal | place: Sweden | collected 2011 ...
CGCAAGGCGGGAATTGTGCGGTGTTGCCTAAGGTTTTATAAAAAGCGGGGGGGGATCAATTCCATGCAAAAGTTGCCATGCCGTAAATATAAATGAACGCAATGGCGGCGGGCACCACAAAGCGGAAGATCGGCTTCATCCAGGGCTGCACTTTTAAGCCTTTGCCGGTGTTGGCCTCCTGAACAAAAGCGTCCCACCCCCAACCGAAAGAGTTGCAGCAGAACAGCGCCAATACCAGTGAACCCAGCGGCAAAATGTTATTGGAAACAATGAAATCCCACAGATCCAGCCAGGCCGTGCCCGCGGCAAACGGCTGGAAATGCAGTACACTGTAGCCCAGCGCGGTGGTCAGCGCCAACAGAAAGATGCCCACGCCACACAGCAAAGCGCCCTTGGGGCGGCTTAACCCGGTCAGCTCCCGCACCATGGCAAGGATGTTTTCGCACACGCCCAACACGGTGGAAAGTGCGGCAAACACCATGAACAAAAAGAATAGCGTGCCCCACCAGCGGCCCCCGGTCATGTTGTTGAATACAGTAGCCATGGTATCAAACAGCAGGCTGGGCCCGGCGTTCACTTCCAGCCCATAGGTAAAGCAGGCGGGGAACATGATGATGCCGGCCAGCACCGCAACCAAAGTATCCAGCACAATAATGTGGACGGATTCCCCCATCAGGGAGTGTTCTTTTTCAATGTAGCTGCCAAAAATCGCCATGCCGCCCATGCCAACGGAAAGGGTAAAGAACGCCTGGTTCATGGCGCCCACCACAACGCTGCCATCGATCTTTCCAAAATCCGGCACCAGGTAAAATTTCAAGCCTTCTGCCGCGCCCGGCAGGGGCAGGCTGTGCACCGCCAGCACCAGCATCAGCACCAACAGGGCCAGCATCATATATTTGGTAATGCGCTCCAGCCCGCCCTGCAGGTTAAAGCTTAAAATGGCAAATGCTACCACAACGGTCACCAGCAAAAACACCACATTCACCGTGGGGTTCGTAATCATCTGGGTAAATCCGAAATCTGCGTTTTGGCCGGTAAGGAACTTGATGAAATAATAGATGATCCACCCGGTCACCACGGTGTAAAATGCCATCAGGGCAATGTTGCCAATCAGGCTGGCAATGCCGAAAATGCCCCACTTGCAGCCGGGCTTTTCCAACTTCTGGTACATGCGGATAGGGCTGGCCTGCGCTGCACGCCCAACGGAAAATTCCATCGTCATGGCGGGCAGACCCAGCACGACCAGACAAATAATGTACAGCAGCATAAAACTGCCGCCGCCGTTCTGGCCGCACATCCAGGGAAATTTCCACACATTGCCGCAGCCAATGGCGCAGCCGGCTGACAGCATGATGAAGCCAAGCCGGCTTCCGAGCCGTTCACGATTCTTCATAAACTTATATTGTTTTCTCCCATTTTTATTTGTGCTGCCGCGCGGGAAAAGGCAGCGGCCCGCACGGCAGCATAGATAACCGCTACCATATTAAATCCATATTAGCTTACCACACTGCCATGCCAACTGCAAGCGATTTAAAGTTGTAAACCGACAAAATACAAAAACGCGCCCCGCGGCCATCTGTTCTTTGCCCAAAGCCGATGCCGCGCAGGTGCCCATTGTTGCCATGACGGCCAACGCCTTTGCCAAGGATGTGCAGCCGGCCAAAACCGCCGGTATGAACGAGCATGCCGCCAAGCCGCTGGATATGAAACGCTTGTGTGAGATTTTGTACCGGCGGCTGTAAGGACGCCTGGGAAGACCGAAAAAATTCGGCAGAACATACAAACAGCACCTTGCGCTTTTGGATGCAATGTGCTACAATGAATCAGAAACTGAATATAAAACAGCAGGTGCCTTTCATTGTTTGCCGGGCGGCTGAGCCTTCCGGCGCTCTGGAAAGGGTAAAAGGGAAGCGGGTGCAAATCCCGCACGATCTCGTCACTGTGATAAGGGAGCCTGCCGCCAGGGTGCATTTGCACCGGTCACTGAGCATTGCTTGGGAAGGCGGCGGCAGGCGTTGAGCTTTCAGCCAGGAAACCTGCCCGCTGTTGGTACGGGAGCATTGCTCCAGATCACGAGGAATTGGTTGTACCTGAAAAGCTCATGGAAAATCCGGGGGTCTTTTTGCGTTGCCGTTCTGCACACAGAAAGACCCTCGTTTTTTTGTGGCAGTTTTGTCTGCAAAGCTGCTGCGCCTGGGTTTTGTTTCCTGTACCTGTTTTTCAGCAAATGGATTTACCATAGGAGAAAGGAAGCAAAACACATGAAACACAACAACCTGAAAAAGCCCGCTGCCGTGCTGACCGCACTGGCTCTGGCCGCCGCCCTGCTGGCTGGCTGTGGTGCGCCATCTGACAGCATGGCTGCCAGCAGTGCCCCCGCCGAAAGCGAGGCTGTAAGCACCGAAACACCCGCTGAAAGCGCAGACGAGGGAGATGCAGACGAAGTGGCCGCAAAGAAATGTGCAGACCTGATCGATGCCATCTATGTGCAGGAGCGCACCGATGACACCGACGCCCAGTGCGAAGCTGCCAAGCAGGCATGGGACACCCTGACCGATACCCAGAAAGAGCTGGTGGAAGGCGAGAACGCTGACCCCGACTACTTTGGCCGCAATACCGGCGATGCCAACCTGGACGATTCCCGCAATGGGGATGAGATCGGCGAAAACGAACTGCTGGTTGTCAGCTTTGGCACCTCCTTCAACAGCAGCCGCGCGGCAGATATCAAGGGCATCGAGGATGCCCTGCAGGCCGCTTACCCGGATTGGTCCGTCCGCCGCGCTTTCACCGCACAGATCATCATCAACCATGTGCAGGCCCGCGATGGCGAGAAAATCGATAACATGAAGCAGGCTCTGGACCGCGCTGTTGCCAACGGCGTTAAGAACCTGGTTGTTCAGCCTACCCACCTGATGCACGGCGCTGAGTACGACGAAATGTGCGAAGCTGTGAACGAGTACGCGGATAAGTTCGAAAGCGTTGCCATTGCTGAGCCCCTGCTGGGCGAAGTTGGCGCTGACGCTACCGAAATCAACGCTGATAAGGAAGCTGTTGCCACTGCCATCACCACCGAGGCTGTTGCCGCCGCTGGTTATGATGACGCCGCCGCTGCTGCCGCCGATGGCACTGCTTTTGTGTTCATGGGCCACGGCACTTCCCATACCGCAAAGATCAGCTACAGCCAAATGCAGATGACCATGCAGACCCTGGGCTATGACAATGTGTTCATTGGCACTGTTGAGGGCGAGCCGGAAGACACCGCCTGCGAGGCTGTGATCGAAAAGATCAAGGAAGCCGGTTACACCAAGGTTGTCCTGCGCCCCCTGATGGTGGTTGCCGGTGACCATGCCAACAACGATATGGCTGGCGATGACGCAGATTCCTGGCTGAGCCAGTTCAAGGCCGCCGGCTGCTTTGACAGCGTGGATACCCAGATTGCCGGTCTGGGCGAAATTGCTGATGTGCAGCAGATCTACATTGACCATACCAAGGCCGCTATTGATTCCCTGAATGGCTGATTTATGATGCATACTGCCCGGAAGGATCAACGTCTTTTCGGGCAGCTTTTATTTTGTGCGGACCGGGGAAAACGCTGTGCGCCAAAACGGGGCTGCGCTGCGGCTGTGCCGCGTCCCCACGCTTTTCTTTGAATCTTTAGGGCAATACCGCATAATTCTAAGTGCCGATACGGCGAGCGAGGTGCCGCAGCTGCCGGAGCGGTGCTTAAGCCGCAAGGCGGGAATTGTGCGGTGTTGCCTTAGCCCCTCTCGCCAAACCATGCAGTGCCCCCGCCAACCTAAAACATTGCAACACTCTTCCGGGTTGGCAATACACGGGGCAAATGACCGCGGGCGGGCAATGCTCGCCCCTGCAACGTAATTTTCTGTTATCCTTTCTTATTATATTTTATTCTATCATTTCAATTTTTTACAATGCGAGGTAACACCCAATGAAACAAAATCGTGTAATTTCCGGCGCTGTGGCCGCCCTGGTGCTGGCCGCTCTGCTGGCTGGCTGCGGCTCCACCGCAGCCGGCGCTTCTTCCGCTGACTCCACCCCCGCTGCCACCGCCCCCACCGCAGAGCCCCAGGCCGAAGCTGCTCTGCCGGACGGCGTGTATACCGCCGAATTTGAAACCGACAGCAGTATGGTGCACGCCAACGAAGCCTGCGATGGCAAGGGCACCCTGACTGTCGCCGATGGCAAAATGACCTTCCATGTCAGCCTGGCATCGAAAAAGATCGTCAACCTGTACCTGGGCACTGCCGAGGACGCCCCCAGCCACGAGAGCGACTGGCTGCAGCCCACCACCGATACTGTGACCTATTCCGACGGCACCAGCGATGAAGTGTACGGCTATGATATTCCGCTGGACGCTGTGGATACCGACTTCCAGCTGGCCATTTTGGGCACCAAGGGCACCTGGTACGACCATACCGTCAGCGTGCGCAATGCCGAGCCTAAGACCGAAGATGCCGCTGCCGAAACCGCCGCTGTGCCTGCTGATGGCAGCTACACCTGTGCTGTCACGCTGGAGGGCGGTTCCGGCCGCGCCACGGTGGAAAGCCCTGCCGCCCTGACGGTTGCCGATGGCACCATGACCGCCGTGATTGTGTGGAGCAGCCCCAACTATGACTATATGCTGATCGATGGAGAAAAGTACCTGCCCACCAACACCGAAGGCAACTCCACCTTTGAAATCCCCGTTGCTGCGCTGGATACCGCTCTGGCCGTTACCGCCGATACCGTTGCCATGAGCACCCCGCACGAGATCGATTATACCCTGACCTTTGACAGCGCCACGCTGACCCCCGCAGAATAATGCAGACGAAACGTTTTGGGCTTTGTGCCGCACTTTCTGCCGCAGCGCTTTTGCTGTTGGCCGGCTGCGCGGGCAGCGGCAGCACGGCTGCCCCCACCCTTACCGTGGAAAGCAGCTACCCGCTGCAATACGCCAAACAGTTTACCGTGGATGAATGCACCGGCGGGTACGAGCTGATCACCATTGCGGACAGCCAATATCTGGTGGTGCCGCAGTGCGCTGCCGTTCCGGAGGATCTGCCCCAGGGCACCACCGTGCTGCAACAGCCCATTGAGAATATCTACCTGGTTTCCACCTCCGCTATGGACCCCATCATCAGCCTGGGCGCGCTGGACAGCATTGCACTTTCCGGCACCAAGGCGGATGGCTGGTACCTGCCCGAAGCCAAAGCCGCCATGCAGGCGGGGCAGATTGCCTATGCGGGCAAGTACAGCGCCCCGGACTATGAAACCATTCTGGCTTCCGGCTGCGGTCTTGCCATTGAAAACACTATGATCTACCATACGCCGGAGGTCAAAGAGCAGCTGGAAAAGTTCGGCATCCCCGTATTGGTGGAGCGTTCCAGCTATGAAACCGACCCTCTGGCCCGCATGGAGTGGGTCAAGCTGTACGGCATTCTGCTGGGCAAACAGCAGGAGGCGGAACAGCTGTTTGACACCCAGGTACAGCGCGTTGCCCCGCTGGAAAACCAGCAGCCCACCGGCAAAACGGTGGCGTTTTTCTCCATCACTTCCAACAACCTTGTCACGGTGCGCAAAGGCAGCGACTATGTGGCCCGCATGATCGAGATGGCGGGCGGCAGCTATGTGTTTGCTGATTTAACGGACAGCGGCAACAATCTGGCCACCATCAATCTTTCGCTGGAAGATTTTTACGCCGGTGCCAAGGACGCCGATGTGCTGCTCTACAACAGCACCATTGAGGGCAGCATTGCCAGCACCGAACAGCTGGTGGAAAAATGCCCGCTGCTGGCGCAGTTCAAGGCCGTGCAGAACGGCAATGTGTGGTGTACCGCGCAGAGCCTGTTCCAGCAAAGCATGGAGCTTCCGGATTTGATTCTGGATATGAACCGCGTGTTTACCGAGGGCACCCCCGCGGACAGTGAACTGACATTTTTAACGCATGTAGAATAATTTTATTACAGAAAGGCAGCGCCATGCACACCAAGCGCCTGACAATTACATATGTAGCCCTTGCGGCGGCGCTGCTGGGGCTGTTTGCGCTCAACCTGTTCTGGGGCAGCGTGGCAATTTCGCCGCGCGGCGTGGTGCAGGCGCTGCTGGGCTGCGGGCAGGATGAACTGGCCGCCAATATCCTATTGCAGCTGCGCCTGCCGCGCGCCGTTATGGTGGTGCTGCTGGGGGCGGCGCTCTCGGTAGCGGGCTACCTGCTGCAAACCTTTTTTGCCAACCCCATTGCGGGGCCGTTTGTCATGGGCATTTCCAGTGGGGCCAAGCTGGTGGTTGCGCTGACGATGGTGGTATTTTTGAACCACGGCCTGCTGACCAACTCGCTCACCCTGATTCTGGCCGCCTTTGCTGGATCCATGGCTGCCATGGCCTTTGTGCTCAGCGTGGCGCGCCGGGTACACCGCATGAGCATTCTGGTCATCTGCGGCGTGATGATCGGCTATATCTGCTCCGCCGTCACCGATATTGTAGTGGCCTTTGCACAGGATTCCAACATCGTCAACCTGCACAACTGGTCCATGGGCAGCTTTTCCGGCATGACCTGGGGCAATGTGGCCGCCGCTGCGCTGGTGGTGCTGCCCTGTTTGGCCGCGGCCTTTTTGCTGGCCAAGCCGATGGCCGCCTACCAGATGGGGGAGCAGTATGCCCAAAGCGTGGGTGTGGCTGTGCGGCCGTTCTGCGTGGCGCTGGTGCTGCTTTCCAGTTTGCTGGCCGCCTGCGTCACGGCGTTTGCGGGGCCCATTTCCTTTGTGGGTATTGCGGTGCCGCACCTGGTCAAGCAGGCGTTGGGAAGCGCCAAGCCGCTGCATGTGCTGCCGGGCTGTGCGCTGGGTGGGGCGGCGTTCTGCCTGCTGTGTGATCTGATCGCCCGCAGCCTGTTTGCCCCCACCGAGCTTTCCATCAGCTCCGTCACAGCGGTATTTGGTGCGCCGGTAGTCATCTGGCTGTTGGTGCGCCGCCAAAGCGGGGAGGGCCGGGCATGAGCGAAGCATTTTACTGCCAAACGCAGGATCTTGCCATTGGGTACGGCAAAACGCCGCTATTACAAAACATTGGCATCGGCGTGCAGCGCGGGCAGATCTTAGCGTTGATTGGCCCCAACGGCGCGGGCAAATCCACCCTGCTCAAAACGCTGGCCGGGCAGCTGGCGGCGCAAAGCGGCGCTGTGCTGCTGCAGGGCCAAAACCTGACAACCTACACCCCCAATGCCCGCGCGCGCAAAATGGCCCTGATGCTGCCCCACACCCGCCACACCGAGCTGACCACCTGTTTTGATGTGGCCGCTGCCGGGCGCTACCCCTACACCGGGCGGCTGGGCATCCTGTCCGAGCAGGACAGGATGCAGGTGCGGGATGCTCTGCATCTGGTGCAGGCGGATGAGCTGGCCGACCGGGACTTTACCAAAATCAGTGATGGCCAGCGCCAGCGCATTCTGCTGGCCCGCGCCGTCTGCCAGCAGCCGGAAATTATCCTGCTGGACGAACCAACGTCATTTTTGGATATCAAAGGCAAAATTGAGCTGCTGACCATCCTTCGCCAGCTGGCACAGGAAAAACAGGTGGCCGTCATTGTCAGCCTGCACGAGCTGGAGCTGGCGCAAAAAATTGCGGATACCGTGGTGTGCGTATCGCCGCAGGGCGTTTCCGGCGTGATGACACCGAAAGACGCGTTTGCCGCAGAGAACATCCGCACGCTGTACCGCCTGACCAAAGAGCAGTATGAAGCACTGTACGGCCCCCAGCCGGAGCGTGAACCCGAACGGAGACCCGCCAAACAGGAGCCGCCCAGGTTTGAACATTACATCCGCAGCGGGCAAAAGCTGCTGCGCTGCGGCTACACCACCGGCACCTGCGCCGCCCTTGGCGCTGCCGGGGCCGCCCGCCTGCTGCTGACCGGTAAAGCGCCGGAATCCGTCGGCCTGCGCACCCCAAAAGGCATTGTGGTGGAAGTTGCGCCCATCTACTGCCGCAAAACAGCCGCCGGCGCCCAGTGCGCCATCCGCAAGGACGGCGGGGACGATGTGGACGTTACCACCGGTCTGCCGGTCATAGCCGACATCACCCTGCTGCCGGATGCCCCCGGCCAGGTCACGATTGACGGCGGCCCCGGTGTGGGCCGTGTGACGAAGCCCGGCCTGGACCAGCCGGTGGGGCAGGCGGCCATCAACCATGTGCCGCGCCGGATGATCACCGATGCCCTGCACGCGGAGGCCGAAGCAGCCGGGTATGACGGCGGCTTTGACGTAATGATCTCAATCGAGGGGGGCGAGGAAGCCGCCAAACGCACCTTTAACCCCCACATCGGGGTGGAAGGCGGGCTTTCCGTCCTGGGCACCAGCGGCATTGTGGAGCCCATGAGCCAGCAGGCCATCCTGGATACCGTGCAGCTGGAGATCCACCAGGCCGCCCTGCGGGAGCAAAGCCCCAAGCGGCTGATCCTGGCCCCCGGCAACTATGGGCTGGACTACCTGGCCCAAAACCTGCCGGAATACAGCAGCATCCCGGTGGTCAAGTGCTCCAACTTTATGGGGGATGCACTGGATATGGCCGCTGCGGAGCAGTTTGCAGAGGTCCTGCTGGTGGGGCACATCGGCAAGCTGGTCAAGCTGGCGGGCGGCATTATGAATACCCATTCCCGCATGGCGGATTGCCGCACCGAACTGTTCTGCACCCATGCGGCGCTCTGCGGGGCCAGCCAGGCCACCTGCCGCGCCCTGATGGACGCCGCCACAACGGACGCCTGCCTGGACATTCTGGATGCCGAAAACCTGCGGGAGCCGGTGCTCGAAAGCCTATTGCAGGCCATCCAGCTGCATCTGGACCGCCGCGCGGCGGGGGCGTTCCGGGTGGGGGCTGTACTGTTTTCCAACCAGGCCGGGCCGCTGGGCCAGACTGAGACCGCCGCCCAGCTGCTGCAAAGCTGGCAGAAAAAGGAGCAATGAGGTATGGTACATTTTGTGGGCGCAGGCCCCGGCGCACCGGATCTGATCACCCGGCGCGGTGCGGCGCTGCTGCAAACGGCGGACTGCATTATTTATGCGGGCAGCCTGGTCAACCCGGCGTTGCTGGGGCTGGCCAAAGCCGGCTGCGCCATTTATAACAGTGCTGAAATGACATTGGAACAGGTGCTTGCCGTGATACGCCAAATGGAAGCCGAACACAAAACCACTGTGCGGCTGCACACCGGGGACCCCTGTTTGTACGGGGCCATCCGGGAGCAGATGGACGCGCTGGACGCCGACGGCATTGCTTACGATGATACGCCCGGTGTTTCCAGCTTTTGCGGTGCCGCCGCCGCGCTGAACGCCGAGTACACGCTGCCCGCCGTCAGCCAGACGGTCATCATTACCCGCATGGAGGGCCGCACCCCCGTGCCGGAAAAGGAAAAGCTCGCCAGCCTGGCCAGCCACGGCGCTACCATGGTGATTTTTCTCTCCATCGGCTTAATTGATAAAGTGCAGGAAGCACTGCTGCAGGGGGCATACACCGCAAGCACCCCCGCCGCCGTGGTGTACAAGGCCACCTGGCCGGAGCAGAAAACCGTGCGCTGCACCGTTGGCACCCTGGCCCAAAGCACCAAGCAGGCGGGCATTACCAAAACGGCCTTGATCGTGGTGGGGGATTTCCTTGGCCGCTGCTATGCCCGCAGCAAACTGTACGACCCCGCCTTTACCACCGAATACCGCGAGGGGACCAAACCGTGAACTGTGCGTATCTTGCCTTTACGGCCAAGGGGCTGGCGCTGGCGCAGCAGCTGGCCCAAACCTGCCCCGGCTCCGTCAGCCGCTGCGGGCTGGGCGGGGTGACGCTGGCCGGGTGGACGGCCCAGCAGTTTGCCGCGGCGGATGCCCTGGTGTTCGTGGGGGCGGCGGGCATTGCGGTGCGGGCCATTGCGCCCCACTGCCAAAGCAAGGCCACCGACCCCGCCGTTGTGGTGCTGGATGAATGCGGCCGCTTTGCGGTGCCGCTGCTCTCCGGCCATCTGGGCGGCGCAAATGACCTGGCCTGCCGGCTGGCTGCCGCCTGTGGTGCGGTGCCGGTGATCACCACGGCGACCGATGCCAACGGCCTGTTTGCCGTGGATGAGTGGGCCAAAAAACAAAACTGCGCTGTGTGGGAAACCCCGCGCATTAAATTCGTCAGCGGGGCACTGCTGGCCGGCAAAACGGTGCGGTATGCTTCCCCCTGGGCCATTGCGGGCACCCCGCCCGCCGGTGTGGCGGAAGCCGAAGAACCGTCTGGCGCTGATTTTGCCCTGACAATGACCCCGCAGGGGAACGCTTTGCATCTGATCCCCCGCATTGGCGTGCTGGGTGTTGGCTGCAAGCGCGGTACCACCGCCGCCCAGCTGGAAGCCGCGTTTGCAGCGTTCTGCGCCGATACAAATTTGGCCTCGGTCGGAATTACCGCCGCCGCCAGCATTGACCTGAAACAGAACGAACCCGGCCTGCTGGAGTTCTGCCGCAGCCACGGCTGGCCGGTCAGCTTTTATTCTGCCGCTCAGCTGCGCGCTGTGCCCGGAACTTTCAGCGCCTCCCGCTTTGTGCAGGGAGTGACGGGTGTGGATAACGTCTGCGAGCGCGCCGCCGTGCTGGCTTCCGGCGGCACGCTGCTGCTGCCCAAATATGCGCATACCGGCGTGACCTTTGCCGCTGCCGTGCGCCCCTTTGCCCCGGATTGGAGATGGAAAACCGATGAAGCGTAACCTTGTATCCGTTGTGGGCCTTGGCCCTGGCGATGCCCAGTTTTTGACCGCGCAGGCCCGCCATGCGTTGCAAGAGGCTGATGTGCTGTGCGGTTACACCGTTTACATCGACCTTGTGCGCCCCCTGTACCCGGAAAAAGAAACCTATGCCACCGGTATGACCAGAGAAATTGACCGCTGCCGCTGGGCGCTGCAAACGGCCCAGACCGGCAAAACGGTGGCGCTTGTCTGCTCCGGCGACGCCGGGGTGTACGGCATGGCCAGCCCGCTGCTGGAGCTGGCGGCGGAATACCCCGATGTGGAAGTGGAGGTCGTTCCCGGCCTGACCGCCGCATTAAGCGGTGCCGCCGTGCTGGGCGCACCGCTGGCCCATGATTTCTGCGTGATCTCCCTTTCGGACCGGCTGACTCCGTGGGAGATGATCGAAAAGCGGCTGGCCTGCGCTGCCATGGGGGATTTCTGCGTGGCGCTGTACAATCCCTCCTCCAAAGGGCGGCCGGATTACCTGCAAAAGGCAGTTCGCATCCTGCTGCAAAACGGCAAGGGGGCAGGTACCCTTTGCGGTGTGATACGCAGCATTGGCCGCACCGGCCAGCAGAGCAGCCAGATGACACTGGCCGAGCTGGAACACACCACCGTGGATATGTTCACCACGGTGTTCATCGGCAACAGCGCCACCCACCAGGTCAGCGGGTGGATGGTAACGCCGCGGGGGTACCACGGGGTATGAGGATCGTTGTGTTCAGCGGCACTACCGAAGGGCGGGATTTCTCCCGCGCCGCTGCCGCGTTGGGCATTGCCGTTACCGTCAGCGTAGCAACCGACCTGGGGGCCGAGGAACAGGGCCAGGCCCCCGGCATTACCGTACATTCCGGCCGCCTGCTGCCCGGCGCCATGGCGGAGCTTTTGCAGGGCGCAGCCCTTTGTGTGGATGCCACCCACCCTTACGCGGTGGAAGCCACCAAAAACATCCGCGCCGCCGCCAACGCAGCCGGGGTAGAGTACCACCGCCTGCTGCGCGCCGCCAGCACCTTGCCCGCGGGCAGTGTGGTGCTGGGCAGTGCCGCCCAGGCCGCGCAGTATTTAGCCGCAACGCAGGGCAACGTTCTGCTCACCACCGGCGCCAAGGAGCTTGCGGCCTTTGCCGGGCTGGATG
>ERZ809074.4352-NODE-4352-length-11844-cov-11.034693_pt1 | contig 11844 bp, 9 predicted proteins | sample MGYA00520795_ERZ809074 | MGnify/ENA primary metagenome ERZ809074 (study PRJEB31570, sample SAMEA3212989) | Homo sapiens | biome: human-gut; feature: human gut; material: fecal | place: Sweden | collected 2011 ...
TCTCAGTTGATGCAGCGCCAGGTGCCAAGATTACATTCACCTATCTGGGTATGACACCGCAGACAGTGAAGGCATCTAGTAACATGAACATTACCTTGGAAGATGACTCAAAGGCTTTGAATGAAGTCGTTGTCATCGGTTATGGTGTAGCTAAGAAAAACGACTTGACAGGTTCCGTTACAGCTATCAAGCCAGACGAGAAGAACCATGGTATCATTACTTCTGCACAGGATATGATCCAGGGTAAGATTGCCGGTGTAAATGTCAACTCATCAACGGGTGCTCCTGGTGATGGTGCACAGATTCGTATCCGTGGTGGTGCTTCTCTTACTGCGAGCAACAACCCATTGATTGTTATCGATGGTATGCCTATGGATAACAATAATACAAAAGGTGTAAACAACCCTCTTTCTCTTGTCAATCCTAACGATATCGAGAGCTTCACCGTATTGAAGGATGCTTCAGCTACAGCCATCTATGGTTCCCGTGGTTCTAATGGTGTCATCATCATTACAACCAAGAAGGGTCGCAGCGGCCAGAAGCCACAGGTTTCTTACAATGGTACACTTTCGGTAAGTACTGTTGCCAAGAAGATGGATGTGATGAATGCTTCCGAATATACAGACTTCATCAAGAACTATTATGGTGAAGATTCTTCTGCCTACAAAGGTTTAGGCTGGAAGAAGTTCAATGAAGATGGAACTCCAGATTATTCTGCCGGCACATACGATACCGACTGGCAGGACGAGATTTACCGTGCAGCTGTCAGCCATGAGCATAATGTAAGTTTAACAGGTGGCATCAGCAAGAAATCATGGTCAATGCCTTATCGTGTCAGCGTTGGTTACACCGGTCAGGAAGGTATTCTGAAGGGTTCTGACTATAAGCGAGTTACTGCCGGTTTCAACATCAATCCATCATTGTTCGACAAGCACCTTAACATTAATGTCAACGGTAAGTATTCTTACTCAAAAACAAATCCAGGTGGACAGGATGCAGTAGGCGCAGCTGTCTCTATGGATCCTACTCGTCCTGTTAAGAGTAGTGATGAGAAATTCAAGAACTGGGGTGGCTATTGGCAGTGGGCATTACCTACTACCTCATATGACCCTACATTCCCATATAACCGCAACGACGATGCTCCAACAAACCCTGTAGAAAAAGTTGAAAACTACGATTTCTACAAGAGTGCGCATATTCTCTTGGGTAATGTAGAGGCAGACTATAAGATACATGGTTTCGAAGACCTTCATCTTCACGCCAACATAGCTGGAGAATATAGCACTGGTGGAGAGTACAACACCAACAATCCACAATCTACATACGGATTCTACTATGGTGGCAACAGCGAAAATAAGGAGAAGAAGTATAACGTTGTAGCTACTGCCTATGCTCAGTACACCAAGGATTTCAACAAGGCTAACCACTTCGACATCATGGCTGGTTACGAATATAGCCACATGAAATATTGGGGAGACCAGTGGAGCAAGTCTATGTATCCATCTACCTACGAAGGTAAGAATGATGCAGGCGAAGCTCTTGCAGGAACCGTGAAGTCTTACGATACAAGCAACTGGAAGGGACAGACTTACCTCGTGAGCTGGTATGGACGTGCCAACTATTCTTTGCTTGACCGTTATCTCCTTACATTCACTGCCCGTTATGATGGCTCAAGCCGCTTTGCAGACGGACACCGTTGGGGTTTCTTCCCATCAGCAGCCTTCGCATGGCGTATCAAAGACGAAAAATTCCTGAAAGATATTGATGCTATCAGCGACTTGAAACTCCGACTTGGTTGGGGTAAGACCGGTCAGCAGGATACAGGTAAAGAGTACTACACCGCTACCTATAAGAAGAGTACAAGTAATCACCACCTCTATCCAATCGGTGGTATTGCCAACAACCCAGGAATACTCTACCGTCCATTGGCATACAATGACGAATTGACTTGGGAGACGACTACTACATGGAACGTAGGTCTCGACTATGGTATGTTCGACCAGAGACTCACCATCAACCTTGATGGTTATATCCGCAAGACAACCGACTTGCTCAGCACAACAACCATCGCTGCAGGTCAGAACTTTGACAATGCTCTCTTGATGAATGCAGGTACATTGAAAAACAAGGGTTTTGAGGTAGCTATCACAGGTCGTCCTATCCAAACCAAGGACTGGTTTGTAGAATTGAGCGTCAACGCTGCTTACAACAAGAACGAGATTACCGAACTTGCAGGCGGTCGTGATTTGATGGAGGCAGGCATGCAGGTAGGTCAGAATCAGGCGATTACCTATCATAAGGTAGGAAAGCCAGCCAACTCATTCTTGGTTTACCAGCAGGTTTACGATGAGAGCGGACGTCCAATCATGGGTTGCTACGTAGATCGTAATGGCGATGGTACAATAGACGAGAACGACAGATACTTCTATAAGAATATCGTGGCTCCTTGGACAGGCGGTTTCAGCTTCAAGGTTGCATACAAGAACTGGGATCTCGGCAGTAATTTCCGTGCAAGCTTCGGAAACTATCTCTATAATGGATACGCAGAAGGTGCGATAAATACAAAAGAGGTATGTAGTGCAAAGGGATATTATAAAAATACCACAAAGGAGTTAGTAGCTCTTGGCTGGACTTCGTACAACTATCCTCTTACCGACTACTTCGTACAGAATGGCAGCTTCTTGAAGTGCGACAACATCACACTGGGCTATAACTTCAACAATCTGCTGAAGGGTGGCAACTACAAGGGCATCTCTGGCCGTATCTACGCCTCATGCTCTAACGTGTTTACTATCACCAAGTATAAAGGTATTGATCCTGAAGTAACATCAGGTAAGGACGACAACATCTATCCTCGTTGCCGCACATTCCTGCTCGGTCTGAACCTTAACTTCTAACAATTTAAAATAGATTTCGATATGAAACTCAATAAATTCAACATAATTGCCCCAGCAGCAGCTCTTCTGCTTTCAGCAAGCTTGAGCTCTTGCATGGATGACTTGAACAAGGGAAACATTGACCCTACTGTTGATGCCAATCCTAATATTACGGGCTTATACAGCAAGTGCTATGCTGGTCTTATCATGGAGGGTAATGACGGTAATGCCGATTTCTCTATCGATGACGCTGGTAAGTCATGCTTGCTCCGCAACCTGTTCAACTTCAACGAGGTACCTACCGACGAAGCCGCCTGCTGGTGGTCAGATGGCGGTATTGAGGATGTAACAAAAAATAAGTTCGAATCTGGTAATGCCACTCTGAAGAACCTCTACTATCGTCTGATGTCGAACATCTCTTACGAGAATCATTTCTTGAGCCTCGACGCAGCCCAAGAGGATAAAACTAAGTATGCAGAGGTACGTGTACTTCGTGCCTATAGCTATTTCTTGATGCTCGACTTCTTTGGAGACCCGACATTCATTGACAAGATTTCGCCAGAAACACCACGTCAAGCACACTCTTACAATTCAAAGTTTGAGGAAGGCAAAACATATACTCGCGCAGAGCTTCTTCAGTTAGGTCGTGAGTTCTTGTTCAACTGGGTAGAAAGCGAATTGCTTGCTGCAGAGCCAGACCTGTTGGAGGCAAAGCCAGAGACTGATACAGATCCAGACTATGGCCGCGTAGACAAAGGCACATGCTGGTTGCTCTTGAGCCGTCTGTACCTCAATGCCGGTACATACCTCAACAACGATGGTCAGAACAATCAATATTGGGATAAGGCTCTCGAATATGCTGAGAGGGTTATCAATTCAGACTATAAGCTCTTCGATGACAGCAAGATGTCTAATGAGGCTAAAGCTAATGGCTACAAGCCATACGACCTGCTCTTCATGGGAGACAATGGTTCAAATGGTGCAAGCTGCGAGGCTCTTCTGCCTTTGATGCAAGATGGTGACAAGACTCAGGGATACGGTGGCTCGATGTTCTTTGTTGCAGCTCTTTGGGATGCTACAATGCAGACTGTTACAGATAAGGATGCTGCCACTACTGCCAACACATGGTCAGGTATGCGTGTTCGTCCACAATTCGTAGAGAAGTTCTTTACCGATCCAAAAGTTGTGGTAAACAAGTCAGCTTCCGAAATCCGTGCTATGAACGTTGATGACCGTGCTATCCTTTGGGGTAAAGGCAACAGTGACGGCGATCGTACTTTAGAGATTGGTGCTAACGATAAGTTCGTCAAGGGTATTGCAACACCAAAATGGAATAACAACTATTCTAATGGTGGTACTCCTCACGACAGCTATAACGTAGATATAGACTTCTTCCTCTTCCGTGTAGCTGAGGCTTACCTCAATGCAGCTGAGGCTGAGATGCACCTCAATGGTGAAAGCTCGGCTAAGGCAAAGAAGTATATCGATGCTCTTCGCAACCGTGCCCACGCAGGCGTACGTGCTTCTTATACTCTTAACGACGTGCTCGATGAGCGTGCCCGTGAGTTGTATTGCGAAGGTCTCCGCCGTACTGATTTGATCCGTTTCAATCAGTTTGGTGGCAGTCAGGCTACATACAATTGGGAACTTAAGGGTGGTAGTACTAATGGTACAACCTTCGCCAGGACCTATAATGTATATCCTCTCCCATCTTCAGAGGTTCTTTCTAACAAGAACTTGACACAGATTGATGGATACAACGAGGTTCAAAACTAAAGTATAAAAGAATTATTAAAGAAAACGCAATATGAAGAATAAATATATAATTGGTGCTCTGCTTGTCGGCATCATCAGCTTATTCGCATCATGTTCGGATGACAACGACTCTAACCCAACGCTGATTCAGCCTAAAGAGTTTGTGTTGAACACTCCTGCATATGCCAATGCGACTATTGATTTGGAAAAATCTACTGGTCTTGAGCTTACATGGTCACAGCCTAAGTACACAGCAGACAATGCCCCAATCAACGCAACATACGAGGTGCAAGTATCTCCAACCAACAGCTTCACAGTTTCTACTGATGAAGCTGCTGCAGACGAGAGTGGAGAAAAGGTGCCAGACTACGCTGTTCTTAGCAACACCACACAGAAATGTAATATTTCTGCCTCTGCAGAAGAAATGGACAAGGCATTGGTAAAGATACTTAAATGGACAGAAGAGAATGTTCCTGCCGAGCAGGAGATGTACGTTCGTGTTAACGCTTACATCCTTGAGGGCACAAGCCGTCTGAATCCTGTCGCTTCAAACTCAGTAAAGCTCAACGTAAAGCCTTACTATATAGAACTGAAGGATGCTGTTCCAACAATGTGGTATCTTGTAGGTAACATGTTCGGCGCTAAGTGGGCAAACGACAAGAACATTGGAGTAGACGCACTTCCTATGTTCCTTAAGCCAAACTTCTCTTACGATAAGAAGACTGGTGCTGGTGAGATTGAATACACCAACTACTTCCTTACCGGCGATTACAACGACAAGGCCGAGTGCGACGGAGCTGGTTTCAAGATTCTGCCAGCAAGCTTCAACTGGGATTATAGTATGAACGCTGATGGCGCTACAAAGGGTACTATCATCTACCGTAACGGTGGTAGCGACGGTGGTCACATCGTAGCTCCGGAAGCCGGTTACTACACCATCACTCTCAACACAGCTGACAATACAGCCAAGATGGAGAAGTACGAGGGTGCAGTAAACAACTATGGTACTATCCAGATTAGTGGTTCATTCAATGATTGGACAGACACTGCAATGCTTCCTTACAACACTGAGGGCGTTGAGAACCACGCATGGTACTATGTAATGGATGTTCCTGCTGGTGACACAGCACAGTTCAAGTTCAAGATTGCCGGTTCTTGGGAAACCAGCTGGGGATATGGTGCAGAAGATGGCGCTATCAACATGTACGGTAAGTGTGAGTCGGGTGGCAAGAACATTGGCTTGGCAGAAGGTAAGTATGTCATCTCATTCAACGACATCACAGGTGCATTCAGCATCGTTAAATTGTAAATCACTTAAAGTATAGACAATTATGATTAAGAAAATATTATTGGGAATGACCCTGCTGATGTCTATGGTATCATGTACCGAGGACTACACAGACTGGGCGAACCCACAGACCAATCCTCAAGAGGATGCTGTAGCATTCGGAAATGGTAGCGTAACTCCAGTTGATGTCATCAACTTGGCTGATGTTAAGACAGAGAAGGTAAAAGTGGCGAGCATTGTTGCTCCCACTTCTTCCAACGCTGCCTACACTCCAACCTACAAGATCAATATTGGTGGTCGAGCTTTCGATATTGACGCAGAAGGTAACATGGCAAAAGCTGACTTGGTAAATTATATTGTAGATAAGTTTGGCAAGCGCCCTACAGAGCATGATATCGATGCTACTCTCGACGCATGGGTAAGCAATGGAGTTACAGCCGTGAAGATGGCTACTTCAGAGAAGTTCCAGATTAAGGCTATTCCTGAGGCTCCAGTTATCGATGAGGGTTATTACCTCGTTGGCGATATGTTTACTACAGAGGATGGCGTAAATGGTTGGAATACTATAAGTGACAAGCAGACATTCAAACACAGCGATAAGGATGTATATGAAGATCCTATTTTTACTATCACTTTCGAAACAACCAAGGCGGACCAGTATTGGAAGATTATTCCTAAGGCGAACGTTGATGCAGGTAATACCGATGCATCTGCTGCTGGTGTAGTAGGTCCTAAGGTTGACGTCGAAGACAGCATGACTGGTTCTTTGACAAATGGTGACGCTAAGGCTGGTAAGATTGCTAAGGCTGGTAAGTACAAGCTCACCCTCAACATGATGGACTATTCTTATACCATAGAGGAAGCCCCAGAGCTATACATGAAGGGCGATGCTAACGGCTGGGATGGATATGACTATCTCGCAGGTGATGGTGTACACTTCACAGGTTTCATGTACCTCAATCAGAACGGATTTAAGTTCACTACAGCGCCAGACTGGAGTGGTACTGGCTATGGTGAGAACTTCTCCACAGCACCTGATGCTGGTAACATAGTAATGACAGAACCTGCAGGTTACTACAAGGTAGATGTAGACTTGTCTGCTAAGACATATACATTGACTCCTATCACTTCTATCGGTATTATCGGTAGCGCAGCCCCTAATGGTTGGGATTCTGACGTGGACTTGACTTATGTTCCTTACAACAAAGAAACTAAGGAAGGTCGCTATTGGGAAGCGAAGAACATTAAGCTGAAAGCAGGTGAATGCAAGTTCCGTGCTAACGATGCTTGGGATATGCAGTGGGGATTTGATGGCGATAAATTTGTATTCTCTAACAATGCTCCACAGAAACAGTTCGTACCAGAAGCAGGTACATACGACATCAAACTTTATGCATGGGCTAACGGCTATGCTAAGTGTGAGTTCACAAAGAAGTAAGCATTTGCTTCATCAAATAAACTAAATATCAATAGGCGGCTCTCAATTCCGGGAGCCGCCTATTTTTCTTTCTCTCCTCCCCCTTTTCAAATATTTTTTCCCTAAAACCTTGGAAGTTACGAGGAAAAGTCGTATCTTTGCAGAAGAAAAGCTGCACTCGGCAAATTAAAAGCAAGCTTTCTTTGCGCTCGTTTGCATTTTCTTTGCAGATTGGAACAAACAATCTTCTATATGAAACAAGAAATTGAACAAAAAGAATTAGGCATGGGAAACTTCCAAGGTTATCCTTCTTTGTTGAGACAAATCAAGCATCGTGTTTCTTTTGCCCAACAAAAAGCCATGTACGCAGCAAACGAGGAGTTGCTCCGTATGAATTGGGACATCGGTGAAATGCTTACCAAAAGCCAAGAGACTGATGGTTGGGGCAAGAAGACTCTACAGCGCCTAGCTGTAGATCTTAAGAATGAGTATCCTGAAAGGAAAGGATTCTCCGTAAGAAACATGCAGTGCATGATGCAGTTCTATAATGAGTACAACAAGGAGTTGACCATGGCTAAAGTTAGAAATATCCCAATTACGCAATCAATGATTGCGCAATTGAAAAATAATGTAATAACATTCAATGGGCGGCTCTCAATTCCGGGAGCCGCCTATTTTCTTTTTCTCCTCCCCCTTTTCAAGTATTTTTCCCCTAAAACCTTGGAAGTTACGAGGAAAAGTCGTATCTTTGCACCGAATAAGTACAACATTTATATTTTTATGATTATGAGAACAGGCGACAAAGTATTAATATCTCCAGACTTGACACATGCCAAAGACTGGACACAGGGCGAAGTGATTGAAGTTGAGAACAATCCTTTCGTAGGAATTGTCATCTCCGCAAAAACCGCAGATGGGAACATATTCTTTGGATATAAGGACTTATTTGAGCCAGCAAAGGAGGCAGTATGTACGCACTAGCATTTGATATGGTAATTTCTGATTTACAGAAATACTATGGCGAACCTTACAACAAGGCTTACTACGAAATAAAAGAGCTTCTAAAGAAGAATGGTTTCGAGTGGGTGCAAGGCAGTACATACATGACGATGAATGATGATTTGACTGCACTTGTAAAAACAGTTATGGAGCTTTCTAAAATAGAGTGGTTTAAGAAATCAGTCAGAGATCTAAGAGGATTCAAAGTTGAAAGTTGGTCGAACTTTACTGATTTGGTTAAAAACTCATAGAATAGGCGACTCTCCTCCAATCCGGGAGTCGCCTATTTTCTTTTTCTCCTCCCCCTTTTCAAGTATTTTTTCCCTAAAACCTTGGAAGTTACGAGGAAAAGTCGTAACTTTGCATAAGAAAAGCTGCACTCGACAAATTGAAAGCAAGCTTTCTTTGCGCTCGTTTGCATTTTCTTTGCAGAAGAAAAGCTGCACTCGGCAAATTGAAAGCAAGCTTTCTTTGCGCTCGTTTGCATTTTCTTTGTCCCAAAATCCGTATGCCTTCTGTTAGAAGACCAAATTAAGACATTACTCTATGGATAGTTTGATACAATATAACAATGCTGTCAACGCTATAAAGACAGCCATACTTCAAGGACAATATGAAGCAGCCAAAGGTGTGAACCGCATACAACTTGCTTTATATTTTGCCATCGGAAAATATCTTTCACAACATACCCGCAAAGGAGTATGGGGCGAGGGCGCATTAGCATCCATCAGCGAACAACTTCGCAAGGAACTACCAGGTCTTCGAGGATTCTCGGAAACTCAAATGAAGGATATGAGACGTTTTTATGAAGCATGGAATATGCTTGACAGCAATTCGGCGGTTGCAACCGCCGAATTGTGCTTTGAGAATTCAGCGGTTGCAACCGCTGAATTACAAAATAGTGAAAATCAGATAGAAATATTCCATACTTTATCTATTTCTAATATTCCAGATTTTCCTGTTGAGGACTTCTTTAAAGTACCATTCACACACCACTCTGCCATCATTAGTGGACCAAAAGAAACTTCGGCACGCTTTTATTATATTCACCGCACTGTAGAGGAACATCTTTCCGTAAAGAAGCTCCGCCAACTTATAAAGGAGGATGCTTACCATAGCCAAGGACGCATGCCTAACAATTTTACCAGGACCATCAACAATCCTAGGGATTCAGAACATCAAGAATTTCATCATGACCTTTGGCAGAGACTTTGCTTTCATCGGCAACCAATACCATTTGGAAATCTATGGTGTTGAACAATTCCCAGACCTGCTGTTTTTCAATCGAGAATTGAACGCCATGGTTTGCATAGAGCTAAAACTTGGCGAGTTTAAGACCTCTTATCTTGGGCAACTTTTTGGCTATCTCCAAATTCTCGACGACAAGGTGCGTAAGCCACACGAGAATCCGTCTATTGGAATCATTCTTTGCCAATCAGCAAACTACTCTTATGCAGAATATGCTGTTCGAGACTACAGCAAGCCGATGGGAGTTGCTACCTACAAGACGTTGGATGACATGCCTGAAAGGTTACGCAAGGCTTTGCCTGATATGAAGAAAATGATGGACTTGCTAAAAAACAAGGAAGAATAATTATTGTAAAAACAGAAAGTAAAATCATTATCATCAGGGATACGCAAGTTATCCTTGACAGAGATGTTGCGGAATTGTATGGAGTAGAAACCAGAGATATAAACAAAGCGGTTAAAAATAACCCCAAAAAGTTTCCCCCTGGTTATATTATTGAACTGAATAGCAGCGAGAAACAGGAACTGGTGGAAAATTTCCACCGGTTCAATACCCTCAAGCATTCCACTGTTGCACCTCACGCATTTACTGAACAAGGACTTTATATGCTTGCCACTATTCTGAAAGGTGATTTAGCCATCAGTACAACCATTGCCATCATTGATACTTTCACTCAACTTCGCAAATTGGCAAGAACTATAGATAAGGTGAATGAAGATGCAAAGGAGCATGGTATTTTACCAGACAAAGCAACAGAAGGTAAGATACAAGCTGCCATGAACGAAGTCTTCGCAGATAAGCTGCCATTAAAAATGCGCAGATTGACTTTTGGGGTAAATTTAGGAGTGCTGAAATTTTCTATAGAAACCACAAGAGAATCCAAAGAATAAAACAATATAAAAAGGAGGAAAGAATATGAACATGTTTGAACAAATGCCATTCAGCGAGAAGTATCCAGTCTTCCGCAAGTTGGCAGAAATAGGCGACCTCCGCAAGCTCTCCCGAGAGGAACTAGAGCTGTATGACGAGGACATCAAGAATATGCGTGATATATATGCCACCAGAAAGTTTGATGAAAAGAAAGGTATGGAAAAAGGTATGGCAAAAGGTATGGCGAAAGGTATGGAAAAAGAAAAGATAGCCACAGCTTACCGCCTCCTATCGATGGGCCTTTCTGATGAGCAAGTATCAACAGCCACAGAGCTTCCACTGGAGGAAATTCTGAAAATGAAGGAATAAGAAGAGATTACCAGGCGGCTCTCGAACATATCGGGAGCCGCCTTTTTTGTATGCCTTTACGTTATGCAAATCTATGAAAATCGTATTAAGCCTTCTGCACGTTTTCAAGATTTTTATGATCATATTCTTTAACAGACAATGGGATGGATTTTTGCACTTGCTTGTTGAATTCGCATTCTTTGTCTTCTATGAAAGATGATGCATATATATATAATAATGTGATAACTTGTATCTTTTGGTGTAAAATATTAGGTTTATTTATACTTTGATATATGTCATGTGATTATACGACATTTGTCATCCGGCCGTACGACAAGTGTCGTATAAACGCATGACAAATGTCACGCAATCGCAAGAAAGGCTTCCTTGCATCGTTATAATTGATTCCTTGCATCGTATAAGTTGCGGCATTGTTATCATCCATCTCACCATAGCCAAGCATCGGGACGTAATTTTCATTTCCTCAGTTGGCTATGATTCCTCCTCCCACCAGCCATTTCGCAAAGAAGCGGTCACTAACCAGATAGCCAGTCGGAGTCTTGCTTACCAGCTGCTTATCTACCAATGCCTTTAATGCCGTTTTCACGCTGCTCGTAGCTGGAAGATGGTGGGTACAGATAAACTGCTGGTTCAACGGCGAAGATACCAAATGCTCACGAGCTATCGCCCACAAAAGGATTGTTCAATCTTACCATATCTTGTTATCATTCATTATACAAACGTTCATTGCGCTTTTTACGCAACGCAAATTACGCAATAAAAAACAAGACTGCAAAATGTTTTCTAGTTTTTTAATAATAATTATCTCCTAAAGCTACATATACCTTAATTATATATAGAAGAAAAGCGCACCGGAATGCAAACGTTTGCACAATTTATTTGCTTGATTTGCATCAATTTTTGAACAAGCTAATGAAATAAATCGTAACTTTGCCAACGTATAACAATACAACTTGCAATAAAACATAAAATAATAATCACAAAATACAATGATAATTATGAAGAAGATATACTTTACACT
>ERZ809074.4353-NODE-4353-length-11843-cov-5.055735_pt1 | contig 11843 bp, 10 predicted proteins | sample MGYA00520795_ERZ809074 | MGnify/ENA primary metagenome ERZ809074 (study PRJEB31570, sample SAMEA3212989) | Homo sapiens | biome: human-gut; feature: human gut; material: fecal | place: Sweden | collected 2011 ...
TTAGGGAAGGCGGACTGCCTTAGAACTTCTGCATCGTGACATCCAGCAACAAACACAATACCAAGTCTTTCTCATGGACCGGGGTAAGCCACGATGATGAACTAAATAGAAAAAATCTATTGACATCATGAAGCAAAATGCTATAATTAAAACAAACATATGAATAACTGTTCATATATTCAATTAATCAAACAACGAAAAAGAAAGGAAGTATTATCATGAAAAAAACTTACAAAATCGACGTAGACTGCGCAAACTGTGCAAACAAAATGGAGCAGGCAGCTAAGAACACAGACGGAGTAAAGGATGCAACTGTAAACTTTATGATGTTAAAGATGATCGTAGAATTTGAAGAGGGTGCAGATCCTAAGAAAGTAATGAAGGATGTGCAGAAGAACTGTAAAGTTGTAGAAGATGACTGTGAGATCTTCCTGTAAGAGAAAATACTCATAAAAACAGGATATACGCAGTATTTTGTGAAGGAAAATGATTGTGGAGCGGCTTCATCAGGCAGAATGAAGAAGCGTTGAGAAGAGTGTAAGGAGAAAGGCTGGGGAAAGATATGACGAAAAGACAGAAAAAATCTCTGACCAGAATTATTATCGCAGCGGTACTTATGATCATATTGAAGTTCCTGCCTGTAGAAGGGTGGCTGAAGTTCGTACTTTATATGGTTCCGTACCTGGTTGTCGGATATGATATTTTAAGGAAGGCGTTCAAAGGGATTCTGAATAAGCAGGTATTCGATGAGAACTTTCTGATGGCAGTTGCTACGATAGGAGCAATTGCGCTTGGTAACTATAAGGAAGGCGTATCGGTTATGCTGTTCTATCAGATCGGAGAATTATTCCAGAGTTATGCGGTCGGAAAGAGCCGCAGGAATATCAGTGATCTGATGGATATCCGTCCGGATTATGCCAATATTGAAAAAGACGGGGACCTTGAACAGGTAGATCCGGATGAAGTGGAAGTCGGAACGGTTATCGTCGTTCAGCCGGGAGAAAAAGTCCCGATCGATGGTGTGATCGAAGAAGGAAGCAGTACATTGAATACCAGTGCACTGACCGGGGAAAGTGTTCCGAGAGAAGCGGCAGCCGGTGATGAAGTCATCAGTGGATGCATTAACCTGACTGGTCTTCTGAAGATCCGTACAACAAAAGAATTCGGAGAATCTACCGTATCCAAGATCCTGGATCTGGTAGAGAATTCAAGTTCCAAGAAATCAAGATCTGAGAACTTTATTTCCAAATTCGCCAGATATTATACACCGGCAGTCTGCTATGGTGCGCTTGCACTTGCAATCTTACCGCCACTGGTCAGAATGTTTGCGTTTGCGCTTGCGCCGGAATGGGGCGACTGGATCTACAGAGCACTGACATTCCTGGTTATCAGCTGCCCGTGTGCACTGGTGATCAGTATCCCGCTCAGCTTTTTTGCAGGAATCGGCGGAGCAAGTCATGAAGGTGTTCTGGTAAAAGGATCGAACTATCTGGAGACGATGGCACAGACAAAATATGTGGTATTCGATAAGACAGGAACCATGACGCAAGGCGTATTCGAGGTGAGTGGAGTTCACCACAATACGATGCCGGAAGAACAGTTATTAGAGTATGCGGCACTTGCGGAGTGTTCTTCTTCTCATCCGATCAGTAAGAGTCTTCAGAAAGCATATGGCAAACAGATCAACCGTGACCGTGTGACAGAGATTGAAGAACTGAGCGGTAAAGGTGTGACTGCAAAGGTTGACGGTATTCCGGTAGCGGCAGGTAATGCCAAACTTATGAAATATCTGAATGTGGAATACAGTGAATGTGAAGAAGTCGGTACGATCGTCCATGTTGCAGTAAACGGAAAATATGCAGGACACATTCTGATCTCAGACAAATTAAAACCGCATGCAAAAGAAGCAATCAGAGATCTGAAAAAAGCGGGCATCACCAAGACAGTTATGCTGACTGGTGACATGAAGCGTGTGGCAGATAAGGTTGCAGAAGAACTGGGAATCGGAGAAGTGTACAGTGAGCTTCTTCCTGCAGATAAGGTTGCGAAGGTAGAACAGCTTCTGAGTCAGAAATCAGAGAAAGAAAAGCTTGCGTTCGTCGGAGACGGAATCAATGATGCGCCGGTACTGTCGAGAGCAGATATCGGAATTGCCATGGGTGCACTCGGATCAGATGCAGCAATCGAGGCAGCAGACGTTGTCCTGATGGACGATGATCCGAAGAAGATCGTAAAAGCAATCAAGATTTCCAGAAAATGTATGCGCATCGTATATGAGAATATTTACTTTGCCCTTGGAATCAAGGCAATCTGCCTGGTCCTGGGAGCACTCGGAATTGCGAATATGTGGATGGCAATCTTCGCTGATGTCGGAGTTATGGTCATTGCTGTATTGAATGCAATCCGCGCATTATTTGTGAAAAACTTATAGAAAAGGCTGGTGGGCAGATGGCAAAATTAGAAGAAGGAATGGAAGTATGTGAATCATGTGAGGTACATGAGAATCTTCTGAAGATCGTAAATGAAAAGATGCCGGAAGAAACGGAATTGTATGATCTTGCAGAATTGTTCAAGGTATTCGGTGATTCGACCAGAATGCGTATCCTGTTCGTGTTGTTCGAAGCAGAGGTGTGTGTCTGCGATCTGGCAGAGGCACTGAATATGACACAGTCTGCAATCTCACATCAGCTCAGGATCCTGAAACAGAACAAACTGGTTAAGAGCAGAAGAGAAGGAAAATCCGTGTTCTATTCACTGGCAGACGATCATGTGCGTACGATCGTAGACCAGGGAAGAGAGCATATTGAAGAAGATCTGTAGCATAAGAAGCTTATGTGAAAGAATACAAAGAATTAAAATTAAAAAAGAAAATATATAGTATAATGAATTGTTATGAGAAAGCGGGAAACCTGTATCAGATGATAGAAAGTCTGATACAGGTTTTTGTGTATCACCATGTGTTCGAAAGGAGCTGCCGGTGGCAGGTTCTGTAGATACCGAAATATGCATCCGAAATTGTAGATGTATTAGACTAAAGTATGAAAACCAGTCTATTTACTGGCAAATTATCAGAAATTAACAAACAATAAAACAAAATGCGTTTAATATTACACTTTCTTATATTTGTATAAAAAAACTTAATATTTTATATTGACAATTTAATAACCATCTTTTACACTATGGTTACAAGGTATTCATTTCTAATTAATTTCGATATTCGAATGGAGGTTTGAGTTATGGAACAGAAACAAGAAAAATTTAGTACCATAGGTTACATAGCCGCCGCGTTAGGTATGTGTATTGGTACTGGTAATGTATGGCGATTCCCACGAGTGTGTGCGGCAAACGGTGGTGGAGCATTTATCATAGCATGGACGATTGCAATGCTGGTATTTGCTGTACCGCTTCTTTCTACAGAGATGGCATTCGGTAAAAAGACGAGACTTGGATGTATCGGTACATTCCGTGATGCAGGTGGAAAGAAATATACATGGATGGGATTCTTTGTTGCAGCAGTATGTTTCTTCCTGATGAGTTATTATTGTGTACTTCAGGGATATTGTATGAAATACGCAGTTAATTCTGTAACTTCAGCATTTAAACCGAATCTGTCAACAGAGACGACATCGGCAATGTGGACAGCATTTACAGATTCACAGGCACAGGTTATTTTATTCCATGCGATCGGATTTGCACTTGCATGTTTTATCGTTTATCAGGGAATTGCAGGTGGAATTGAAAAATTCTGTAAAGTAGCGATACCGGCACTGTTTATCATCCTTGTAGGATTAGCAATTTACGCAGTTACATTAAATGGAGCAAATCAGGGACTTCAGTATCTCTTTACTGTTAAGAAAGAGTATATTTTAAGCCCGAATACATGGATTCAAGCCTTCATCCAGGCAGCATGGAGCACCGGAGCCGGATGGGGATTCATTATTACATATGCGAACTACGTAGGAGAAGAGGAAGATGTTCCGACAAGCTGTCTGATCATGGGACTTGGTGATAACCTTGGAGCAATCCTCTCGGCACTGGTAGTTATCCCGGCAATCTGTGCACTTTCAGCTACACCGGAGGCAGCGAATGAAGCACTCAGTCAGGGAAACTTCGGACTTACATTTATTTACATTTATCAGTTATTTACAACAATCCCGGGTGGAAGATTCATTTCCTTTATCTTCTTTGGATTACTTGCAATTGCAGCAATCACATCACTGTTCTCTATGATCGAAGTTGGAGTAAAATGTGTTGTTGACCTTGGATTGCCGCGGAAGAAAGCAGTTGTCAGTGTCTGCTTCGCAGGATTCTTAGTAGGATGCTTCTCATGCTGGTCACTGGTTAACATTGATAATCAGGACTGGGTATGGGGAATCGGACTTCTGGTAAGTGGTGCCTTTATTGCAATCCTGGCATGGAAATATGGTGTGGAAAAATTACGTACACAGGAAGTAAATGCAAAAGGTGCAGATGTACATCTTCCAAAAGCATATTATACCGGATGTATGTATCTGATTCCGGTTCTGGTAGTGATCATGGTGGTTTACTGGTTATTGCAGACAAAGGAATGGTTCCCGGATACCTGGCTGAATCCGTTTATTATCCAGGATAACACAGGAACTGTATTACTTCAGTTCGGAGTAGTGATCCTTGCAGGTCTCGCACTTTCCAAGTTCTTTAATACAAAGACTGCAAAGGGAGCTATGAAAGATAACGAAGCTGGAAAATAATAGTAGAAAGAAGGTATGAACTATGACGATGGATGCAATTATTATGATGGTGATTACACTTGTTGGATATATTGGCGGATTTAGTTATTTCATGATACGTGTATTTAAAAAAGAAAGAAGTAAATCCAAAGAGTAGCTATCGAATGAGGAAGGAATAAAGGATAGTATGATAGATTAGACGACGTTCTGATTGAAATGAATACATAACCGAACAGACCGGAGCCGGATTCTTGTCAGATGTGACAGGATTCCGGCTCCGGTCTGTTATTTGGATGCTTGACAGATCTGTGAATAAGAGGTAAAATACATATACCCGGTAAGGGTATGAGGACTGAGAAGGAGAAGATATATGGAGGATAAAAATATAGACAAAGGATGCTGTTGCCACACGTCCAAGCATCGTTCGGAAAAAGAATACAAAGATCTGATGAACCGCTTAAGCCGGATAGAAGGACAGGTGCGAGGAATCAAGGGGATGCTGGAGAAGGATGCCTATTGTCCGGAGATCCTGGTACAGGTGTCGGCAGTGAATGCGGCATTGAACAGCTTCAATAAAGTATTACTGGCGAATCATATCCGCACCTGTGTGGCGGATGATATCAGAGAAGGAAAAGATGAGACGGTTGATGAGTTGGTAAAGGTTTTGCAGAAACTGATGCGGTAAACAATAAGAAATAAGATGACAGGAGGAAACAGACAACGATGATACAATATATTGTAACCGGTATGAGCTGCGCAGCCTGCAGCGCAAGAGTGGAAAAAGCAGTTTCAAAAGTACCGGGGGTAACATCCTGCTCAGTGAGTCTCCTTACAAACTCTATGGGAGTAGAAGGCACTGCAACGGAACAGGAGATCATTAAGGCAGTCAAAGATGCCGGATATGGAGCGTCAAAAAAAGGAGAAGGAGCAGCGAAGGCGCAGCCGGCACAGGATTTGGCCGGAGAGGATATGCTAAAAGACAGAGAGACGCCGGTACTAAAGAGACGTCTGATCGCATCGGTGGGATTTCTGATTGTCCTGATGTATTTCTCCATGGGACATATGATGTGGGGCTGGCCGGTCCCGGGATTCATGAAAGACAATCATGTAATGATGGGACTGTTACAGATGCTTCTGACGATTACAGTCATGGTGATCAACCAGAAGTTTTTCATCAGTGGATTCAAAGGACTGATTCACCGGGCACCGAATATGGATACCCTGGTGGCACTTGGATCCGGAGCGTCTTTTGTATACAGTACGTATGCACTGTTTGCAATGACAGATGCGCAGATGCATGGGGATATGGATGCAGTAATGTCTTATATGCATGATTTTTATTTTGAATCAGCAGCTATGATCCTTGCACTGATCACGGTCGGAAAGATGCTGGAGGCAAGATCCAAAGGAAAGACGACCGATGCATTAAAAGGACTGATGAAGCTTGCGCCAAAGACAGCGGTTGTGATCCGTGGAGAAAAAGAAGTTCAGGTATCGATCGAACAGGTACAAAAGGGAGATTGCTTTGTTGTAAAACCGGGAGAGAATATTCCGGTTGACGGAGAAGTCATAGAAGGAAACAGTGCAGTCAATGAATCTGCTCTTACAGGTGAAAGTATTCCGGTAGATAAGGCTGTCGGTGATAAGGTATCAGCCGCAACCGTAAATCAGTCCGGATATCTGAAGTGCCGTGCGACCAGAGTCGGCGAGGATACGACACTTTCGCAGATTATTCAGATGGTAAGTGATGCAGCTGCAACGAAAGCACCGATCGCAAAGATTGCGGACCGTGTATCCGGTGTATTTGTGCCAATGGTTATCACAATTGCAGTGCTCACAATTATTGTATGGTTGATCGCAGGACAGAGTATTGGTTTTGCGTTATCCAGAGGAATTGCGGTGCTGGTGATCAGCTGTCCATGTGCGCTTGGACTTGCAACACCGGTAGCAATTATGGTCGGAAATGGAATGGGTGCCAGAAATGGTATTATGTTCAAGACAGCAGTTTCACTGGAAGAGACTGGAAAGATGCAAATTGTTGCGCTGGATAAGACTGGTACGATCACAAGTGGAGAACCGAAAGTGACAGATATCATTCCGGCAGCGGGAGTGACAGAAGATACCTTATTAAAATGTGCGTATGCACTGGAGAATAAGAGTGAACATCCACTGGCAAGAGCAATCCTTGAAAATGCAAAAGAGGAAAATGCCGGCATCGAAGAAGTTACCGGATTCCAGGCTCTTCCGGGTAACGGCCTGACAGCCATACTGGATGACCATACATTATATGGAGGGAATCATACATTTATCAGCAGTAAGGTATCCGTTGATGGAGATATCCAGAAGAAGGCAGAGAAACTTGCCGAAGCAGGTAAGACACCATTATTCTTTGGAAATGAAGACCGTTTATTAGGTGTAATTGCAGTGGCGGATGTCATCAAAGAAGATAGCCCGCAGGCGATCAAAGAATTACAGAACATGGGAATCCATGTAGTCATGCTGACCGGAGATAACGAACGTACTGCAAAAGCCATCGGACAGCAGGCCGGAGTTGATGAAGTGATTGCAGGCGTACTTCCGGAAGGAAAAGAGCAGGTGATCCGTAAGCTGAAAGAAAAAGGAAAAGTTGCGATGGTCGGGGATGGTATCAACGATGCACTGGCACTTACAAGAGCCGATATGGGTATTGCGATCGGAGCCGGAACGGATGTTGCGATCGATGCGGCAGATGTTGTTCTGATGAAGAGCCGGTTAAGTGATGTGCCGGCAGCAATCCGCATGAGTCGTGCGACACTCCGTAATATTCATGAGAACCTGTTCTGGGCATTCTTCTATAATATTATCGGAATCCCGCTTGCGGCTGGTGTGTGGTATCCGCTGTTCGGGTGGAAATTAAATCCGATGTTCGGTGCGGCAGCCATGAGTTTATCAAGCTTCTGCGTAGTATCGAACGCATTGAGATTGAATCTTTTTAAGATGTATGATGCATCAAAAGATAAAAAATTAAAAGCCAAAAAAGAAAAAAAGAGATCCAAGAAGGAGGACAAGACAATGAAAAAAATAATGCATATTGAGGGAATGATGTGTGGACACTGTGAGGCAGCCGTAAAGAAAGCACTGGAAGCACTTCCACAGGTAGACGAAGCGGTTGTAAGCCATGAGGCAGGAACAGCAGAGCTGACATTAAATGCAGAGATCGCAGATGATGTGCTGAAGAAGACAGTAGAAGACAAGGATTATACGGTGACATCTGTGGAATAATCTATGATTTCTTATATACAGAGTATACTTTTTGTTTGAAGCATCCAAAGAACACTGCTATACTTAATTATAAGTATCATAACGAGGAAGGAACGAAAGTTAATGAGAAAGAGTGGAATGTTAATGCCGGTCTCTGCACTTCCGGGGGCATATGGAATCGGATGTTTTTCAAAAGAAGCGTATGAATTTGTAGATATATTAAAAGAAGCAGGACAGAAATTGTGGCAGATTCTGCCGCTTGGACAGACAGGATACGGTGATTCACCGTATCAGTCTTTTTCAACATTTGCGGGGAACCCGTATTTTATCGATCTGGAGACGCTGATCGAGGATGAACTTCTGACAAAAGAAGAGTGTGACCAGGCAGATTTCGGAGAGAACGAAGAAGAAATCGATTATGAAAAAATATATAATGCAAGATTTAAAGTATTAAAGCTTGCATATAAAAGAGCCAAAAAGAACGGATTGATGGAAAGTAAGGCATACCGTACTTATCTGGAAGAAGAAAAAGCATGGCTTGCGGATTATGCATTGTATATGGCAGTGAAAGATTCATTTGACGGAAAAAGCTGGGATCAGTGGGAGGAAGACATCAGGCTGCGTAAGCCGGAAGCAATTGCGGCATATCAGGAACAATTAAGTGCAGAGATTGATTTTTATGAATTTCTGCAGTATCTGTTCGCCGGACAGTGGGCCGGACTGAAAACATATGCCAATGAACAAGGCATTGAGATTATCGGGGATATCCCGATCTATGTAGCATTTGACAGTGCAGATACCTGGGCGAATCCGAAGCTGTTCCAGTTAGATGAAGAGAATCTGCCGGTTGCGGTAGCGGGATGTCCGCCGGATGCATTTTCGGCAACCGGGCAGTTGTGGGGGAATCCATTGTATGCATGGGATTACCATAAGAAGACAGGCTATGACTGGTGGATGAAGCGGGTGGCCTGCTGCTTTAAATTATATGACATCATCCGTATCGATCATTTCCGTGGGTTTGATGAATATTATGCAATCCCGTATGGAGATGAGACGGCAGAAAATGGTGAATGGATGCCGGGACCGGGCATGGATCTGTTCCGTACGATGAAGGAAACATTGGGTGACCTTCCGATCATTGCGGAAGATCTGGGATTCCTGACGGATACGGTGAGACAATTGTTAAAAGACAGTGGCTATCCGGGAATGAAAGTACTGGAATTCGCATTTGTGGCAGGAGAGGACAGTGATTATCTTCCGCATAATTATGATAAAAACTGTGTAGTCTATACGGGAACCCACGATAACGATACCCTTCAGGGATGGTATCAGACCCTTTCCAAAGAAGATAAAGAGATGACAAAGGAATATCTGAATAATCCATACACTCCGGATGAAGAGGTACACTGGGATTTCATAAGTCTGGCGATGAGAAGTGTGGCAGATACGTGCATCATTCCGGTGCAGGATTATCTAGGACTTGGTAATAAGGCAAGAATTAATATGCCATCTACACTCGGCGGTAACTGGATGTGGAGAATGAAAAAAGGCGCATTTACAGATGAACTGATCAAGAAGATCAGAAAAACGACAGAAGTTTGCGCAAGATAAACATAACAGGAAACAAAAAGAAAACACAATATTCAAACGATGGATTCACTGAGAAGGGAATGGAAACGTTTTGGATATTGTGTTTTTCTTTTTGTTTTGTATATGTCAAAACCTCTGATTTTTCATAAAAGTATAATTTTTGATATAAAAAGTATGATTTTTTGCATAACAGATATGATTTTTGGTAAAGAAAAAGTATAAAAAATTATAGAATGAGACTGTAATATGTTAAGATGGTATTAATAAAAGGTATGAGGTGTACTATGGGGTTGTTAAAACTGGTGATCGTAGATGATGAGCCGATCCTGCTGGAGGGTCTGGTGAAGACGTATGACTGGAACGGTATGGGATATGAGGTGGTTGGTTTTGCGCAGAGCGGCGAGCAGGCGTTAAAGGTAATACGCGAAAAAAAACCACACGTAGTGCTGACAGACATCAGGATGAAACAGATTTCCGGACTTATGGTAATGGAAGAAATCAAGAAAGAAAACCCGGAATGTCAGTTCGTGGTATTAAGTGCATACAGGGATTTTGAATATGCGAAGAAGGCATGTGATCTGGGGGCATTCGCATATCTTCTGAAGCCGATTGAAGATGAAAAATTACAGGCGACGATGACAGATGTCGGTAAAATCTGTGAAGATCAGATCAGAAATGAGGAAAAGTATGACCGCTGGGAGAGACTTCTGAAAAAGGACGGAGATGGATTTTTGCAGGTTGTCGTGCAAAAATATGTCCAGAACCGGCTGCCGGAAGAAAAAGTAGATGAAGTCTTCCATACGCTGCAGGATGTCATGAAGGAAGGAGACCGGTTTATTACAGTATATGCAGATCTTGATCTGGCCTATAAGATTACCAATGAACTGGAATATGAAGCCTCGAGATTTTCCATGGTCAGAATGATTGAAGAAAAGATCGCAGAGAGATTCACATACTGGAAATTCGAGAGTGAAGAAGGACATCGTACATTTATTATAAAGACGCAGGAGAATACAGCGGTACATGAGCTGAAAGAACTGCTGGAAGAGGTAAAAAAAGAAGAGAACAGCCCGGTTATTGCAGCAATATCCAAACCATATAAAGGGATCCGCGGAATCAGAAGAAGTTTCGAAGAAGCGCAGAGATTATTCGCTGTTACAAATGCATCCGGAGCGGGAGTATTTACAATCCCGGATACTGTTGAAGAAAAAGAGGAAAGCCCATATCCGGCGGAGGCAGAGATGATGGTGGTCAACAGCGTGCGGAAGAACGACGCCGTACAGTTAAAGCAGGCATTTGTACATTTTATTTACCAACTGCCACACAGAGAAGAACTGCAATGCCAGTATATGCACAAAATCATGGTAAAGACAGAATTCATGTTAAAAGACAGCTACGGGATGGATGAAGCACTGAATCAGCAATTTGAAAATTATTATTCGAATATGAGAAACTTAAAGGCAGCAAAAGCGGTGGATGTCTGTTACAAGATTCTGGGAACTGCTATAGAAAAAAGATTGGAAAGTACAGAGAAGAAAGAGAATAAGGGATCGAAAGAATACATTGCAGCGGCTGTGGCATATATAGATGAACATCTGGATAATGAAGATCTTTCAATTGTATCAGTGGCGACACATGTATATCTGAATCCGGTATATTTTGGACGGGTATTCAAGAATACCTTTCATATGACATTCAAACAATATCTGCTGCAGCGTAGGATGGAGCTGGCAAAGAGACTGCTGGAAGACGGAAGAACCAGCATCGGTAATATCTGCGAGCAGGTCGGAATCAGTAATCCATCCTATTTTTCACATTTGTTTAAAGAATATACAGGACAGCTTCCGAGAGATTACAAAAGGGAATATGAAGTATGAAAAAAAGTAAAATGTCAGGAATCCAGAAAAAGTATCTGAACTATATGTGCACGCTTCTGATACTGGCACTGGTTCTTTCCAGCATCTGTGTATGGACTTATGTCAGACGGAATATGACAGATGTGATTGTGGATAAGTATGAATTTATGAATGAGAAGATGGGGATAGCTCTGGATAATCTCTACCGGAAGACGGATGCCGTGACAGCAGAGATCATCCTGGAAAATGATGTGCAGAAGAGTCTGAAGAATAAAGAACTGCAGGAAGTAGAGAAGAATACACTGAGCAAATATTTTGCATATATAGATCTGAATCATGTCGCTGATTACTGCTACATTGATAATAAAAGAAATGTTTACGAAAAATCCTATTCCCAGATTGGTTATTCGGATTTTCAAAGCAGCGGTCTGCGTGAGAAAATGGGGGA
>ERZ809074.4354-NODE-4354-length-11842-cov-10.855095_pt1 | contig 11842 bp, 6 predicted proteins | sample MGYA00520795_ERZ809074 | MGnify/ENA primary metagenome ERZ809074 (study PRJEB31570, sample SAMEA3212989) | Homo sapiens | biome: human-gut; feature: human gut; material: fecal | place: Sweden | collected 2011 ...
TTTGGCGATGATTCATTGCAACAAAAATAGTCAGGATAAAAATAATAACCCTGAAAGCTAAAGTAATAGAATGTGCAATTGTTCATCTTACTTGTTGTCATCTTTGTTCTCCTTGTTTTGATGTTTTTACGATACATTAATTTTGATATTGTGTCAATAGATTTATAGATGTTTTTTATAAAATTCATAAATTATTTTTATTATTCGGTCTTGCATGAATTCCTACTGAAGTCTGTACTACAAAATCAAATTGCTTCATGACTTCCTTACAGTAGGACGGCTTACTTTATAGCTCTCACAATATTTTGTTTATAACTATTTATAAATTCTTTAGAATTGTTCATACTTTATATATTGAATGCCTCACAGATTTTGCTATACTTAAAACATAGTTTTTCATATATATTTTTTAATCCTCTCTTTTCAGAAAAGCAACCGCTCATTTTATTGAGCGGTCTTTTTATTTTTCAGAAATTAGTGTATGATAGGCTTTGGTTGTTTGTATACAATCAAATTTTTAAAGAAGGAGTCACTATTTTATTATGAATACTTTTCAAAAATTCATCCAATACTATAAACCTTACAAAAAAGTCTTCATTTTTGATCTGATCTGTGCAGCATTTATCAGCCTTGTTGATCTTGCTTATCCACAGATCCTTCGTTCACTTACAAAAACTTTATTTCTTAAAGATGCTTCTACGATCCTTAAAACACTTCCTGTGATTGGCGGTATCTTATTTATCTGCTATGTTTTTCAGGCTTTTTGTAAATATTATGTCAGCTGTCAAGGACATATCATGGGTGCCCAGATGGAACGTGATATGCGTCGTAAACTTTTTGATCATTATGAAAATCTTTCTTTTTCTTATTATGATCAGCATAACACTGGACAGATGATGAGCCGTCTTGTCTCTGATCTATTTGATATTTCTGAAGCAGCCCACCATGGACCAGAGAACTTGTTTATCTCTCTTGTAAAGATTGTTGGATCTTTTATTTTCCTGTTTATCATTCAGTGGAAATTAGCCATCATTCTTCTTGTGATCGTTTTGCTTATGATCTTCTTTAGTGCAAAACAAAACCGTAGAATGCAAGCGACTTTCCTCGATAACCGTAGAAAGATCGGTGATATCAATGCATCCCTTCAAGATTCTCTCGCTGGAATCCGTATTGTACAGTCTTTTGCAAACGAAGATATTGAACGCGAGAAATTTCGCCTCGGAAATGAAGCTTTCTTAGATTCCAAACGTGATAATTATCATGCCATGGGAAGCTTCCAAAGTGGGAATACATTTTTTCAAGGAATGATGTATCTTGTAACATTACTTGCTGGAGGTTATTTTATTGCTCTGGGACAAATGAGTGCCGCTGACCTTGCGATGTATGCGTTATATATTGGAATCTTTATCAGTCCAATTCAGATTCTTGTAGAGTTAACTGAAATGATCCAGAAAGGTATGTCTGGTTTTATCCGCTATCAGGCAATCATTGATATTGAACCTGAGATCACAGATTGTGTTGATGCTGTTGATATGAAACATCCTGATGGAGATATCTGTTATCATGATGTTTCATTTAGTTATGAAGACAATGAAATTGTATTAAATAATATTGATTTCACAATTAAATCTGGAAAATCCGTTGCTCTTGTCGGACCTTCTGGTGGTGGAAAAACAACTATCTGTTCTTTGCTTCCTAGATTTTATGATATCACAGACGGCTCTATTACTATCGGTGGTCAGAATATTAAAAATATCAAATTAGAAAGTCTTAGAAATTCCATCGGTATCGTCCAACAGGATGTTTACCTCTTCGGTGCCAGTGTGAAAGAAAATATTGCTTACGGAAAACCAGATGCAACATTTGATGAAATTGTCGAAGCTGCTAAAAAAGCAAATATCCACGACTTTATCATGACATTACCAGATGGCTATGATACATTCGTCGGAGAACGAGGCACAAGATTATCTGGCGGCCAGAAACAAAGAATCTCCATTGCGAGAGTCTTCCTAAAGAATCCACCAATTTTAATATTAGACGAAGCCACCAGTGCATTAGATAACGAAAGTGAACAACATATCCAGAAAAGTCTGGACGCACTTTCCAAAAATCGTACAACCATCACAATTGCACACCGTTTATCAACCATTCAGAACGCAGATGAAATTCTTGTTATCGACGGACAAACAATCAAAGAACGCGGAACACATGAAGAATTGATCACCTTTGGTGGACTTTATGCAAAATATTATTATATGAACAAATAATGCATTTTTATCATCTGTTAACATAATTAGTTTAGAAGTGTTTATAAATTCTTTAGAATTGTTCATACTTTATATATTGAATGAGTTGAGGATTTTGATATACTTAAGACATAGTTTTTCATATATATTTTTAATCCTCTCTTTTCAGAAAAGTAGCCGCTCGTTATGAGCGGTCTTTTTTTGTAGAAATTGAATAATTTTAATTTATAGTTGGCCAACTGTATATTTCGAGTATATGATAAAAAATAAATAAGCAACTGAACACGATGCGGTGGAATTTTAAGGGGATGTGTGTGGAGAATGGTATTGGATATGAATTAAGGTTTTCTCAGACAGATGATATGAAGTTTGAATGTAGCTCAAACATCTCATTAAATCAGTATTCATAAGTCTCTTGAATCTTCTGTTAACGAATACAAAACTTATCAGCCAATACCCTATAACATACACTCTGTATAGTGGTTTCGATAGACTTTAGTTTTATGTGACGGAAATCCTACCGTCGCAAATCAGGATTTATATCCTGTCTCCATATCCACCACATTCATCAGTCCATCTCCCGCCATATATCTCTGCAGATTTCCCGCAGCAATATCCACAATTCGATATAATGTTGCCGGATGATGAAAATCTCCTGAAATATGTGGTGTGATGATCACATTTTCGATATTCCATAATTTATGCTGTGTCTGAAGCGGTTCTGGATCTGTTACATCTAAACCTGCCCCGTAGATTTCTCCCTGAATCAGTGCTTCACATAGATCTTCTGTATTGACAGCGCTTCCTCTTCCTGCATTTAAGAGAATTGCTGTATTTTTCATTTCTTTGAATCGCTGTTTATTGTAAATGTTTCTTGTAGCTTTTGAATCTGGTAATATGGAAAATACTACATCTGCTTCTGGCAATAATTTATCTAGATCATCCATTGTATGAAGTTCATCAACATCTTGTGGTACCTGTCCAAGTCTTCTTTTGATTCCGATAATGTGATAACCAAAATTTTTCATCAATCTTGCAAAGTATAATCCAATATCCCCAAGTCCAACGATCAGTAATGTACCACCTCGTAATGACATAACAGCCCCTTCATCATGCCATTGGCATTGGTTCTGATTATCTCTATACAGATGTAACTTCTTCTGAAGTGAAAACAGCACTGCTAACATGTGTTCTGCAACACCAGGGCCATAAGCTCCTGTTGCATTTGTTAAGATTACATTCTCCGGTAATACACCCTTTTTTACATATGGGTCTGCTCCTGCTGAATTTAACTGCAACCATTCTAGATTTTTGGCTTCCTTTAAATAAAATGGAGCTACATTTCCGATGATAATGTTGGCTTCTTTTATCATCTCTGGTGTTACCTTGTCGTAGGAACTATATACAAAATGACTTCCTTTGGCATGTTTCTCTAATGTTTTTTTATGTTCATCTTCTACTGGCATAACAACCAAAATGTTTTTATTTGTTTTCATTGTTTTAACGCTCTCCTTATTTGATTTTAGATATTGTTTCTATTGTAACTCGTTAATTAACAAAAGAAAACCCCCGGAGTTTTTCTCTTTTATAAATTGACATTTATAATTATTTTTTGTTAATATATTCCATGTAAATATTTTACAATATATTTAAGTCTCTTCTTTCATCTGTTATCAGCATCAAATATTTCAGTCAAACGCCGGCCACAATCTGAGCATGAGAGCAGAACCTCTCCCTTGAAAAGACAAGTACGGCTTGATGTTTGGGCAGAAGACGAAATGGATGCTGTTTATAATATTGAAGCTTTATATAACTGTATAAAAGAGTATCTCCAACAAAGCACTGAAGAAATTAAATATACTCTTCATCCCAGACCTGCTGGATATGGATTATTTTCTAAAACCATGATCATCTGTTTGCTCTGCCCACTTTTATGTGGGCTATTTTTCTTTTGGAAAGGAGCCAAAGGCGAACTTTCCTATAAATTAAAAAAATAAAATAAAAGAAACATCTCCATAACCACATGAAGATGCCTCTTTTATTTTATTTCCTAAATATTAAATTTATAAATCTGAAATCTGTGCATGTAACCCCTGCAGTGAATTTACTTCTTCATTCTGATCTGCATGTGCTTTTACATAAGCAATTCCTTCTGCTGCCGCTTTCGCTGCTGCAATTGTTGTATAATATGGAATCTTTGCTTTGATCGCACCTTTTCTTAAGTAGCTATCATCATGAATACTGTCTTTTCCAACTGGAGAGTTTACAACAATGTCAATATCACCATTTGTGATAAGATCAAGGATATTTGGTCTTCCTTCACTTAATTTATTGACTTTCTCTGCTTTGATTCCTGCTTCATTTAACAGCTTGCATGTATTGTTTGTTGCAAGAATCTTGAATCCATCTTGATCAAATGCTTTCGCTACTTCTACGACTTCTTCTTTATCCTTGCGGTTTACAGAGATCAATACAGTTCCTTCTAAAGGAAGTTTCGCTCCAACACCTTCCTGTGCTTTATAGAAAGCTTCCCCATAAGATTTGGATAATCCAAGAACCTCACCTGTAGAACGCATTTCTGGTCCTAGAACTGGGTCTACTTCCTGGAACATATTGAATGGGAAGGCTGCTTCTTTGACTCCATAGTATGGAATTTTTTGTTCTTTTAATTCTGGTACTGGTGATGGTTTTCCTGTTAATTCAGATGTGATGATCTGTGTTGCAAGTGGTACCATTCTCACGTTACATACTTTAGATACCAGAGGTACTGTACGGGATGCACGTGGATTTGCTTCTAATACATAGACTTTTCCACCTTCGATCGCATACTGCATGTTCATCAATCCTTTGACATGCATTTCTTCTGCGATCTTTCTTGTATATTCTTTGATCGTTGCTAAATTTTTTTCTGAAATATGAACGGATGGAAGGATACAAGCGGAATCTCCTGAATGAACTCCTGCAAGTTCGATATGTTCCATTACCGCTGGTACAAATGCGTGCGTTCCGTCACTGATCGCATCTGCTTCACATTCCATTGCATGATTTAAGAAACGGTCAATCAAAATTGGGCGGTCTGGTGTTACACCAACAGCTGCTTTCATATATCCTGTCATGCTTTCGTCATCATAGACAACTTCCATTCCACGTCCACCAAGAACGTATGAAGGTCTTACCATCACTGGATATCCGATCTTTCCTGCAATCTCTAATGCTTCTTCTACCGTTGTTGCCATTCCTGATTCTGGCATTGGAATCTCTAATTTATCCATCATTTCACGGAACAGATCGCGGTCTTCTGCAAGATCAATGACAGATGGAGATGTTCCAAGAATCTTCACACCATTTTTCTCAAGTTCTGCAGCGATATTCAGTGGTGTCTGCCCACCAAACTGTGCGATCACTCCTAATGGTTTTTCTTTGTTGTAAATGCTTAATACATCTTCGACTGTTAATGGCTCGAAATATAATTTATCAGATGTATCGTAGTCTGTAGATACTGTTTCTGGGTTACAGTTTACGATAATTGTCTCAAATCCCATTTTCTTTAATGCCTGAGATGCATGTACACAGCAGTAGTCAAATTCGATACCCTGTCCGATACGGTTTGGTCCACCACCCAAGATCATGATCTTTGGCTTGTCTGTAGAAACTGAATTCTTATCTTCTGCGTTATATGTTGAGTAATAGTAAGCACTGTCTGGTGTTCCACTGACATGCACACCTTCCCATGCTTCTTCCACACCGATGGAGATACGTTTATTTCTGATATCTTCTTCTGGGATTTCTAATAACTGACTTAAATATTTGTCAGAGAATCCATCTTTCTTTGCTGCTGTTAACATTTCATCAGATGGCATGTTTCCTTTGCATGCAAGAAGGGCTTCTTCTTCCTCAACTAATTCTTTCATCTGCTCAATAAAGTATGTTTTTACTTTTGTCAGTTCAAAGATTTCATCAACAGTAGCACCTTTTCTTAATGCTTCGTACATGATGAAATGACGTTCGCTTGATGGTGTTACTAATTTCTTTAATAATTCTTCTTTTGTTAAAGTATCGAAATCTTTAGCGTGTCCAAGCCCGTAGCGTCCTGTCTCTAAGCTTCGGATTGCTTTCTGGAATGCTTCTTTGTATGTCTTACCGATACTCATAACTTCACCAACGGCACGCATCTGTGTTCCAAGTTTGTCTTCAACACCTTTGAATTTCTCAAATGCCCAGCGTGCAAACTTGATAACGACATAATCACCGTCTGGTACGTATTTATCTAATGTTCCATATTTTCCACATGGAATATCTTTTAATGTAAGTCCTGCAGCAAGCATTGCGGAAACTAAAGCGATTGGGAATCCTGTTGCTTTGGATGCTAATGCTGAGGATCTTGATGTTCTTGGATTGATCTCGATCACGATGATACGATCTGTCACTGGATCATGTGCAAACTGAACGTTTGTTCCACCGATAACCTGTACAGAATCTACGATCTTGTATGCCTGTTCCTGTAATCTCTGCTGGCATTCTTCGGAGATCGTAAGCATTGGTGCAGAACAGAAAGAGTCTCCTGTATGAACACCTAATGGGTCGATATTCTCGATGAAACAGACTGTGATCATATTTCCTTCTGCATCACGAACTACTTCTAACTCTAATTCTTCCCATCCAAGAATAGATTCTTCAACAAGTACCTGCCCAACTAAACTTGCCTGAAGTCCTCTTGCCATAACAGTCTTTAATTCTTCTTTGTTGTACACCAGTCCTCCACCGGCTCCACCCATTGTGTAAGCTGGACGAAGTACCACTGGATAACCAAGCTCATCAGCGATCTTTAGCCCATCTTCCACGCTGTAAGCAACTTCGCTTCGTGCCATCTCGATTCCAAGTTCATCCATTGTCTTCTTGAACTCGATACGGTCTTCTCCACGTTCAATACTATCTACCTGTACACCAATTACTTTGACATTATACTTATCTAAAATACCCTTTTTATATAACTCTTCACATAAATTTAATCCAGACTGCCCACCTAAGTTCGGAAGTAAGGCATCTGGACGTTCCTTCGCAATGATCTCCTCTAAACGTTCTGCGTTCAGTGGCTCAATGTAAGTTACGTCAGCTGTTTCCGGATCTGTCATGATCGTTGCTGGATTGGAGTTGACCAATACGATCTCGTATCCAAGTTTACGAAGCGCTTTACACGCCTGTGTCCCCGAATAGTCAAATTCGCATGCCTGGCCGATGATGATCGGTCCAGATCCAATGATCAACACTTTGTTAATATCTGTTCTCTTTGGCATAAAAATAATTCCTCCTTTAGACTTTGTTATTATTATATAAGAAAATCATCAAAATCGGAATCATTTTGTGAGGTTTTTGTAAAAAATAGAATATTCATATCCTTTTTTCACTGCGGATAAGAATTTCTTAATGTCATTTTATAAATCATTTATATTTGTTTATATTCTGTATATTGAATCTCGAAATGGAAATGACTATACTATAACCATACCTCAAGGAAAGACCTAAAAGATAAGACAAAAAAGAATTTCAGGAAACATCCTACAGGTATAGTTTTTTCATATATATTTTTAATCCTCTCTTTTCAAAAAAGAAAACCATCATACCCCAGGTGGTTTTCTTTTAGATTGTCACTTTTTTATCAATTTTCAATAAAGAAAGGAGCGTATGTTTTTACATGCGGAAAAACTATGTTGGAAAACTTATTTAAATTGAAGGAGAATCATACCTCCGTAAAAACTGAAGTCATCGCTGGTATTACTACATTTATGACAATGGCTTACATCCTTGCGGTAAACCCAAGTGTGCTTTCTGCAGCTGGTATGGACCCTACTGCCGTCTTATTGGCTACATGTATCGCTTCCTTTATCGGAACATTATGTATGGGGCTTACTGCGAACCTGCCATTTGTACTTTCTGCTGGTATGGGATTAAATGCTTATCTTGCATACACAGTTGTTGGCGTAATGAGATATCACTGGCAAGTTGCTTTACTTGCTGTATTTGTTGAAGGTCTGATCTTTATCGTATTATCTTTAACAAATGTTCGTGAAGCAATCTTTGATGCGATTCCATTAAACCTAAAAAAAGGTGTTTCTGTCGGAATCGGTATCTTTATTGCTTTCATTGGTCTTCAGAATGCAAAACTTGTTGTTGGAAATGACTCAACATTATTAACGATTACTGACTTTACAAAGGACTTCCATTCTGCTGGAATCTGTTCCTTACTCACAGTCATTGGATTACTGATCACAGTCATTCTTTACATCAAAAAAGTACCTGGATCTATCCTGATCGGAATCCTTGCTACATGGATCATTGGAATGATCTGTCAGGTAACAGGAATCTATGTTCCAGATATCAACGCAGAATATTACAGCCTGTTCCCTACATTTGAAATGACAGACTTCTCAAAATTGGGAGAAACATTCGGTAAATGTTTCCAGTATGACTTAAGCAAAGTTGGAATCTTTAACTTTATTGCCGTTGTATTATCCTTCTTATTTGTCGATCTGTTTGATACACTTGGAACTTTAGTTGGTGTCAGCACAAAAGCTGGAATGCTTGATGAAGAAGGTAAACTTCCTGGAATCAAACCTGCATTAATGGCTGATGCTATTGCTACTACATCTGGTGCCGTACTTGGTACATCTACAATTACAACCTTTGTTGAATCTTCTTCAGGTGTTGCTGCTGGTGGACGTACTGGTTTAACAGCTATTGTCGCAGGATTCTTATTCCTGATCTCAACATTATTTGCACCGATCTTTACAGCAATCCCATCCTTTGCAACAGCTCCAGCGCTGATCATGGTTGGATTCTTAATGTTCGGAGCGATCTCTGACATCAAATTTACAGATGATAATATGACAGAAGCGGTACCTGCTTACCTTTGCATCATCGCTATGCCATTATTCTATAGTATCTCTGAGGGAATCTCTATTGGAATCATCTCTTATGTGATCTTAAATGTAGCTTGCGGAAAAGCGAAGAAGATTACACCTTTGATGTATGTACTTGCAGTATTATTTATTTTAAAATACGCAGTTCTGTAGAGAACAATATAAATTAATATTTAAAAGGAAATTCTGAATTAACAGGATTTCCTTTTTATACTTTATAGGATTTTCGTACAAATTAAAAATAGCCGTATCCACTTATTACTGATACGGCCATTATTATCTCTTCTTATTCTTTTATTCATAAATCTTATCTTACGATTCTTCGTACACAATTCACTGCTCTGTAATTCGCTGCAGATACGTGAACTCCTGTTGAAGTACTTCCTGCATGAACCACCTGATTATTACCGATATAGATTCCTACATGTCCGACTCCATTGATCATCTCATAACAGATCAGATCTCCTGGCTGTTTATTTGCCCATGAAACAGCTGTTCCACTGTATCTTTGTGCTGTAGAGCTATGTGGAAGTGAATATCCAAAATGTTCATAAATCTTCATTGTAAATCCAGAACAGTCAACTCCGCTTGTCAGGCTTTCTCCGCCCCATTTATATGCTAACCCCTTAAATCTCAATGCATATTTTGCGACTTCTTCACCTTTTGCTGCTGTACTTGTTGTCTGTGATGAACTACTTGTTATGGATGGTTTTGTTGCTGATAAATAATCTGAACTTACATAACAGTAATTTCCACTGTATTTTACAGTTGTCCATCCTGATTTGTTTCCATAACATGTAATGCTTGTCCCTCTCTTATAAGAACCAGCCTTAGCTGCACTTGTTGATGCCTGCTTTCTGATCGTCAAAGAACTGGCTGTTACATAGCGGGTATATGTACTTGTCTTTGTACTGGAAGCTGTAGTAGTTGTTGCCACTGCTGGCTTCTTTGTTGCCAGATATCTTGTTGCTACATAATACTTAGAATTTTCATACTTAATTCTTGTCCAATCTCCCTTTTTGCTATAACATTTTAATTTTGTTCCTTTCTTGTAGGAACCCATAACTTTACCTTTTGATGATGCAGTCTTGCGGACAATAAGTGAATTGGCATTTACATATCTATAATAAGATGCATATACTTCATGCGCCTTAGAAATTGTTAAAAATGAAAATATACAACATAAGCTTAATGCAAAAGTTATTGTAGTTTTGATTATTCTATTTTTCATAAATCCTCCTTTTCTTTCTTATTCTACTATTCTTTTCTTGACTTGTAAATATCTTTGTAATAACTCCTTAATATTTTTAATATCCAAAATCAGGACCACCCGTCCAACGGGTGGTTTGCTCTAGGGCTATAAGCCCATAACGAAAAAGGAATCAGTGTTATCTGCTTGATATCACTGATTCCTCTATCTATTGTATTTAAGATTTTATGTATTAACTATTTTACAATTCTTCTAACGCAATTAACAGATCTGTAATTGGCTGTGGATGTATGAATCCCTGTTGCTGTACTTCCGGCATGAACCACTTGATTATTACCAATATAAATTCCTACATGTCCAACTCCATTGATAGCCTTATAACAGATTAAGTCCCCAACCTGTTTACTACTCCATGAAACAGACTTTCCATAGCTTCTTTGTGAAATAGAACTATGTGGAAGATAATATCCAAAATGCTGGTAAACTTTCATCGTGAATCCAGAACAGTCTGCTCCCCTTGTAAGGCTCTCTCCACCCCATTTATAAGGATTCCCTATAAACTGTTTGGCATAGTTAGCTACCTGCTGTCCTTTTGATACTGTTGAATTTGTTTTAGATGGCTTAGTCGAAGATAAATAACTAGAACTTACATAAGCACTCTTTCCACTATATTTTATCGTTGTCCATCCAGATTTATTTCCATAGCAGGTAATACTTGTACCTTTCTTATAAGAACCCAGTTTCGCTGAGCTTGTTGTTGCCTTTTTACGAACTGTTAAAGAACTTGCCGTTACATAACGGATATATGTACTACTTTTTGTAGCCGTTGATGGTTTCTTTGTAGAAAGATATTTCGTAGATACATAATATTTGTGACTTCCATATTTAACTTTCGTCCAGTTTCCACTCTTGCTATAGCAAGTAACTTTTGTCCCTTTTTTATAATATCCTGCAACTTTTCCTTTGATAGATGCTTTCTTACGAACTGTTAAGGATCTTGCTGTTATATATCTTGAATATGAAGCATATACATTATGCGATTTAAAGCTTCCTATCGTAAACGATAAAATACAGCAAATACTCAAAATATAAGAAATCACTATTTTTTTGATTTTATGTCTCATATTTCCTCCCATTTTTTGATTTCCTATATATAATACTACATTTTTCATTTTTTGCAAATATTTTTGTAATATTTTTGTAATGTTTTTAATATTCCGATTTATGCAAAATTTGTGCAAAAATCGTATTTACAATTATGATATATTTCTAATTCTGTAATTGTTTTATATCTTTACTAACAATAAAGACAATTCCCATTGGTACTTTCATTTTTCCTGTTGTGATTTTATCATCAAAAAATAAATCTTTTTCATAAAGTTGAATATTATAGCTTTGATAAAAAATACATGCTTTTATATTTTTCTTATATCCATTTTTCACATCGACATATTGTGAGGCAGAAATAA
>ERZ809074.4362-NODE-4362-length-11819-cov-5.967868_pt1 | contig 11819 bp, 13 predicted proteins | sample MGYA00520795_ERZ809074 | MGnify/ENA primary metagenome ERZ809074 (study PRJEB31570, sample SAMEA3212989) | Homo sapiens | biome: human-gut; feature: human gut; material: fecal | place: Sweden | collected 2011 ...
TGTAGTGGTCTTCAGAGTGTAACAATTCCATCCAGTGTTACATCAATAGGTGAGGATGCCTTTTATGGTTGTGGTGGGGATTTATATGTAAACTGCAATATCCCGTCGTATTATTATGACTTTGATAGCCCTTTCTATAATGGTATATTTACAAGCCTTGTAATAGGAGAAGGTGTTACATCAATAGGCGACTATGCCTTTTATGGTTGTAGTGGTCTTCAGAGTGTAACAATTCCGAACAGCGTTACATCAATAGGCTCTGGTGCCTTTGAAGGTTGTAGTGGTCTTCAGAGTGTAACAATTCCGAACAGCGTTACAAAAATAGGCTCTCGTGCCTTTTATGGTTGTGAGAATCTTAAAACGGTGTTTGTTAAAGCTGAAACTCCTCCGGCAATATCTAGAAATGCATTCGCTCCGATTCCTGATGGTTTTATCATATACGTTCCGTACTCTTCTCTAGATAGTTATCTGGATTCCTGGGGCGTATTTAGTTCTTTCCTTCGAGGATATGCTTTTTAATACTATAAATAACTTTGTCAATCATGAAAAGTAAAATTACAAAGAACCTTTTTTGGGAAATTATAGATTGTCCGCGTGTGATGTCGGCATCTGGGCAATGCTCTTCTATCATCTCGCTTCAGAATCGTTGCAATTTTCAAGTTCCGGAGCCGTGGAACGGGGATATTGAAAATGCCAAGATCCTGATCCTCGGTCTGAATCCAGCATTAGATGTTGCCGAGCTTTTCCCGTCATATGATTGTAGTGGGGCATGGAATGTCATGTGTGCTAAGGGATATAAGTGGACGGATCCCGTTGTTGAGACATTCTTTGAGAATCGGTATAGTGCATGCTGCCCGCCATGTGGACTCCAGTATGCCTATGTCAATGCAAACCCTGTGAAGATCTTGAGTAAGTCGTGTGTTTATAAAACAGCAAAAAATCCATTTTGGAAGACGGTAATTGCGTATGCATCTGCGGTAACCAAGAGTAGCTGTGCAATTAATGACCTCGTGTTTTCGGATTGTATACATTGTAAGAGTAGCAATGGGGCAGGATGTGGTATTTCTGTTAAAAATATTTGTATGAACAAATATTTTCAACGAGTCATGAGTGTCTTTATTACAAGCGGTGCTACAGGCAGTTTGTTTTCTAGTGCAGGTGTACACAAACCAACAGGGCATTCTTCTAACCAAGGCAAAACTATTCTTCTCGTTGGGAAAAAGAGTTCAACAGTCCTTCCTATACTTTCTAGTGGATTAACTGTTACTTCTCAAACACAAATAGGAAATTATTACAACAAATCTAATATACGGGTACCAATAACAGAGCATGTGTTTTCTATCGGTGGTTACAATATTAAAATTGTTGACGGCCTGCCTTTGCCGAGCGGTGCGAATCGAAAATATAGGGATGTAGAGATAAATGGCATTAAGATACCGAATTGGTAATCTTTTACTATGGGCTTCGAAACTTTCTTGTGTATATTTTCATGCCACAGCCGGGTTCGAATATTATTTACATTTGATATGGACCTATCATCATTGAAAGAATGTGCCACCGTTCAATATAGCGGATACAAGATAATATACGCCCTAAATGGTTTCAGCCTGCCAGGCATTCTGATAAACGCTTCCCAGTTTCATGAAAAATGTCCGAAATGTCGGTTTTGACTTTTGGGGTTATGATGCGAGACCGCAGTGCTGGACTCGGTACTGGTGTCGTTACGGTAACTTATTATACGATTTGTATAATTAAAATCTTATAATTGTAAGGTAAGCCTCCTACGAAGTACGTGTGACACCCAATAACAGCGAAGTGGCAGCAACTTCGCAATAGTTGCTGCCACTTTCGTCTAGTGACGCGTCACTGTCCGTCACTCGCTGTCATTGACTGTTACTTTGTCGTCATTGGCTGCCAGTTTTCAGGGAGTAGCATTGTAATATCCTTTTCGGTGGGGAGCCTTTTGAGCGTGTCTTCAAGCCAGTTTCTGATGTCAATATCGTGGGCCTTACAGGAGGCGAAGAGTGAGTATATGATGGCTGCACGCTTTCGCAGGAATGATCGACTTGCTACTGATGATGGATTCTGATTATATCCATATAGAAGACATAATGAGCCGAACGCATATTGAGGATAGAGTGCTGATAATTGACGACAGAGTGAGAAATCGGATTATGGATGATGGCCAATCCTGGAACGAAGGAGTCCTGAAAAATCCAAAATTTTCCATCTTGTCATCTGCCATGCTGTCCATAATATCTGTGAACATAAGAAATTTTCGATACCGGACCTCCTGCGGATATGACTTCGTGAATCACCGTAACGCCTTTATACTTCCTTGCAATTCCGGATAAAGAACTCTTCAAATAAAAGGATCTTCTCTCCTGCGTTTACATTAAACAGGAGATGCTCAAAGTCGCGTTTCTTAACATTAAGGTCTATCGTCTTGAGTTTATTGAGAATAGCCTTCTTTAATTCATCCGGAGTGTTAATTCCCACTCTAGCTGAGAGAAACTCGTAAGATGGCTTAGTCTGCTGCATAAGGAACATCGTGTCGTAGAAATCTCGTCCCTTCGCTCTTGCAAGGAGTGCAGAAAGTTTCATACTCAACAACACTGAATCGGGAGGAACAGGCAGCGGGAAGAAGAAACCGCAACGCTGAACGAGTTTCTTCTCAATAGGGTAATTTACGCCTTGATCCTGTGCTTCTATCTTTAGAAGGAATCGCTCATCTCGATGTCCGGTAAGGCCTAATTCAAACAGAAACTCCGGGAAGTAGATGTTTCGGCGAAATGCGCTGAGTTTGGGATTTGCCTTATCACGTGCCTCTACATTAATGCCGGATCGATGAAGAAAAGTAAGCACCCCATCGGTCATCTCCTTAAACTCATCATCAGTTAAGTCTTTGCAGTCAAAGTCTAGGTCTTCCGAGAAACGGTCAATACCCTTGATAAGGCGGAGGTTCGTCCCACCGATAAACGCTAACTTACTGATATAAGGACTTGTAGCTAGATAATCCAGCACCATCAGTTGCACATATTCCTTCAGTATATGCTTTTGGAAAGTGGCATTGCCTGCAATCTGTGCAGGGAAAAAACTATTGATGTAATTCAGGTCAATCATAAGTCATAGATTTTGAGGAGAATCTTTACGCGGGCATCTAAAGCCTTATTACCCATCTTCTCTTGATACTCTGAAAGACGGCCAAGATTAAGTTCGCCTGTCATATAGTCCTCGTCCAGACGCAGTTGCTCAATTTCTTCTTCGCTGTTATAGAACGGATAAAGATAGAGCAAATCCAACAAGGCTTTCTCCGGATGAGCAAGCATCCAAGCCTGCTTGGGTGCATTGATGATGGCAGTATTAAGAGGTAGCATCACAGGCTTATAACCGAAGAATAACTCTGGCTTCACATTCTGATACGTATACTGTCCGAACGCATTCTCAAATCTAGTAGTTTTTAAGGTAGAGACTGATGTAATACTTGATACAGCTTCCGGTATCAGACCATAGATACTCAATGCAGTATGAAGGCTGATATAGGAGGGACGGTAAATTCGGCCTGCTATGTAACGAGCAAAGTCGGGACGCTGAAGCAGTTCTGGAAAGGCATACCACTCTTGCCGTAGTCGAAACAAAAGACCTTTCTTTGTCCATCGAGTTAAGTTATTTCGGTCAAAAGTCGGGAAATAAAGTCGTGCCTGATGGGTGGAGAAACACCCCTCAGGCAACAACTTTTCCTTGAACTCAATATAGCTTATCATACTATATATTTCTAAAACGCTACAAAAATAATGCTTTTTAGAAATATAAACAAGGTTTTCTATAAGCAGCGGAAAATTTAATTCCACCATCTGTGTCATCACTAAAGCGCTTTTGGGTGTTAACGGATACAAATATAGTACATTACCTAAGGTACGAGTCAAGAGTTAATGTGAAATAATTTTGTATATCTTTGCAGCGTTTTTTTATTATCCTTATGAGAAAGGAGATCATAAAGCGGAATATGCTCCCGATCTCGATGATGGCGGGGGCAGCATTATATTTGGCATATCATTATATGCCGCAGCCCGTTCATCTGGCAGGACCGGTGCTTGAGCGCATTGTAGCAATAGTTCAGCCAATCCTGATATTCGCAATGCTCTTCCTGACTTTCTGCCGGATTGAGCCGCGTGAGTTGAGGCCTCACAATTGGCATTGGTGGCTGCTTCTGATTCAGGGCGCTTCATTTACGCTTCTGGGGCTGAGCATCGCGCTTCTGTCCCATTTTCATCCAGGCAGGCTCTTTGAGTATAAAGTCCTGGTGGAAAGTGCAATGCTTTGCCTTATATGTCCTACCGCCACGGCTGCGGCAGTAGTTACCCGCAAGCTGGGAGGGGATGTCCCCGGGATTACCACCTATACCATTCTTATCAACATCCTTACAGCCCTACTTGTTCCGCTTATAGTCCCGCTCATTCAGCCAATGGCAGAGATGACGTTCTGGGATGCCTTCTGCCGGATTCTTGCAAAGGTCTTTCCGCTGCTGATTATGCCTTGCTTTGCCGCCTGGCTAGTGCGTTACCTCTTTCCTTCCCTGCATAGGCTAATCCTCTCCAAGCCGGACCTTCCCTTCAATATCTGGGCAGTTTCGCTTTCTCTCGCCATAGCTGTGACGGTCAAGGCTATCGTCCATAGCACGATGCCTATATATCTGATGCTGCTGATTGCCCTGGTCTCCCTGATCTGCTGCGCCTTGCAGTTCTCCATCGGACATAAGTTGGGTAGTCTTTTAGGCCAATCCGATATGCAAGTTACTGCCGGTCAGGCGCTTGGGCAAAAGAATACGGTATTTGCGATTTGGATGGGCTATACTTTTATGACTCCTGAGACTGCCATTGTCGGCGGCTTTTACAGCATTTGGCATAACCTTTACAACTCCTATCAGCTCAAGCGTCATCAGGATTAAGGAATAATCAGTTGTAATAGTTTCGAAGGGGCTCATAGCCCAGTTCCTTGATGAAATGCAATAGGGAGGGGTCCAAATTAAATCCGAAGTGGGAAAATATGATTCCGACGAAGAGAATCCAGGTGACTCCGAGGGAAATTCCGAAATCTTGCACCTACCCAGGAGCTTGCCCATGGCTATCACGGTGCTGAGAATTATAATAGATAGTGCTAAACTCATTTTAACCAATCATTTGCTCGTTCCATTACAGCATTTGTGGCTCTAATCTTTTCCTGTAAACTTTCTTTAGTGTGTGGACGCAACCTTCCATCTGGGTATTTGGCGCATCGATGGGAATGGCTATCAGTCCTTCCTTTTGATAAAGGGTGGCCTCTGAGAGGAAGGTAATCATTTGGGTGCTTCTTACCAGGTCCAGCAAGACATTAATCTCGTTGATTTCTACCACGACGTTTAACTTTTCTGTCATCCCAGGGAAAAAGTACTCGAAGGCGTGGCGGGCTTGGGTCTCGTGGGCTGGCATCACTATGCGGTAAGGCAGCAATTCCTCTATTTTCAGACTCTTGCGTTCGGCGAGAGGGTGTTTTCTGTTTACTATCACTGATAGTTGATTATCGAAGAGAATGTGGGATTCAATCTCTTCGTCTTTGAAGTTCGGCTTGAAACAAAGCACGAAATCCACCTCTCTTTTCTTAAGCAGTTCCTCCATCGTCCGGCAGATGATGTTAAGTCTAACTCCAGGGTATTGCCTGGTGAAGTCCTTGACGGCTTCCATCAGTACCGGTGCGAAGGTGTTGGATATTCCGATGTTAAGTACTCTAGACAGCATCTGCTTGAGGTCGTTGATCTGTGTAAAACAGAGTTCAGCGTCCTGTAGCGTCCTTTTTGCCGGCATTTTCAGTTCCTGCTCTCCTAAAACTGAGGGTGTACAGTTGCACTTTGATGAGAATGGTGAGTTTAAGATATTGCAGCTCACTGATTTACATTATGTATATAAGGATTCCAGAAGTGACATTATGTTCGAGCGAATGGAAGAGTTGCTGGATTTCGAAAAACCTGATCTGGTAGTCTTTACCGGAGACCTCATCTATGCTCCGCCTGCTGACAGTGCATATCTGGACCTGCTGTCTCATATCACAAGAAGGAATCTGCCTTTCGCCATCTGCTTCGGAAATCACGATGACAACTGGGGAATGTCGAACACCGAGCTCTACGATCTGGTACGCACTATCCCGGGGAATCTCTTCCCTGAGTACAGGGCAGAACTTCCGAGAGTCGGTTTCTTCGGCGAGCCTGTCTGCGACCCTCAGCTGAACAGCGGCCTTTTCAATGCTATGCTCGAATGTGGGGATGTGATGGGAGTATTCTGCGGTCACGACCATAATAATGACTACGCCATCAACAATAGAGGCATTCTACTGGCCTACGGCAGGTATTCAGGAGGAGACACTGTCTATAATGACATCCCTAACGGAGGACGTGTGATCGTACTCAAGGAGGGAAGCCGTCATTTTACTACCTGGGTGACTCTAAAGGGTGGAGAGAGAATAGATTACTTGGAATATTGATGAATTCTGGATATATTTGCTCTCATTATGGGAAAATATGTATGTGATCTCTGCGGTTGGGAGTATGATCCCGAAGCAGGCTATCCTGAAGCAGGGATAGCACCTGGAACAGCTTGGGAAGATGTCCCTGAGGATTTTGTCTGCCCTCTTTGCGGAGCCGGTAAATCCGAGTTTCACGCTGAATAATTTCAGGTTATAATTAATGCAGGCCTCGGAAACGAGGCCTGCAATTTTTAAGGAAGAAGCAGATTCTTCATATTTTGTATGGCATAAGGCCGCCACATATCCACCAGGGTTCTGAAGTCCTCAGTAGGGCATATCTCCTTGTCTAAGTTTTCGGAGAGGGCCTTCTCTATTATAGGCTGGAATATGAAAGGGCTCAGGATCCCGCCCACCATATTAAGGATTATGGCATATACCGGCACATCCTTCAACTCGCCTTTGGCTACCTGCTCCTTATATGCCTCGAATACTTTGTAGAAATACTGGTTCAGACTAAGATTGTCCATTATCATCTGGAAACAATCGCTGCTGCGGTACATCTCCCGCAGAAGAAAGCAGGCTATGAAAGGATTCATCAGAAGCTGGTCGAAATATCCGTTCACAAAGCCTTCTATCTTCTCCTCGGCTTTTATATCCTTTTCCAGTACCTCCAGAAGATTAACTTTTTCATTCTGGCGATAAAATTAAGTATAATATTTTGTAAATTACAGGGATTTAATTGAAAAAATATGACTGCTATTATTATCGTCGCAGTGTTGCTGGTGCTGCTGCTTCTCCGCTCAAATATGCTCTCGAATGCTATCCTTAATACCAGTGTCAACTATGCCGCGAGTCAGGCTGGCCAGGGTCTGGGTGGTCATAGCTCTTTCGGGGGTGGTGGCGGCTTTAGTGGCGGTGGTTTCGGTGGTGGCAGCCGGTAGAGCTATTCTTCGGAGTATTTGAATGGGAGATTGTTCAAGTCTCCGCCGGATGCTCCTAGTTCGAAATGGTAACGGGCTATGCCGCAGTCTTGGGGCAGGGTCGTGAGCAGGCCAATTCCCTCCCAAAACTTGGAGTATTCTCCTTCTGTATCGGCTATCACGCCGTCAAAATCAAACAATGATGCTTTCTGCCTCATACATTATTATCGAGCAATCGAGTACTCACGACCGTATTTGAGCTGTTGCTCCAGAAAGCTTTCGGCGTAAACGAGTTTGTAGTCAATTACTTTTCCGTGTTTGAGGACAGGGACTATGTCCGGGTTTACGAAGCCGCCATAAGGCTTGAGATTCAGGGCGGCGTATCTCTCGAGCACTTCCTTGTGGAGCTCAGGGTCTATGTCTACGGCGTATTTTTCCACCAGAGCCTTTCCTGCAGCATAATCGCCCGTACTCTTAATTCTTTGAATTTCAGCGAGAAGTTCTCCGAAAAGTCCTCGAAGCGCCTCGTAGTCGTTCACTACGAAATAGGTCTTGCCGTCGCGGACTTTTTTCTCGATGACATTGGCCTCAAGTCCCTTCTCGTAACACCACTCGGCTATAAGTTTGCGGTTCTGCATATGGGCTTCGGTGTTCTTAGCACCCAACTCCACTCTTGTGAACTGGGTGAAAAGGCCGTTGCGTATAAAGCTGGCATACTCGGCCTTATAAGCCTCCTTGTCAGGCATTATGCCTAGTTCCACCAGTTTCGGGTCGGCGGCGTAATACAGGCCGAAGAGGTCGGCACGGGTTTCTTCCAGGGTGGAGGAGTATTCGCCCATCGCAGTGGTGGAGACGCCAGGGAGCAATTGGCCTGAACCGTGGCCCAGACATTCGTGTAGGTCGGTATGGATCTCGCTCGCATAGGAGCCCCATTTTCTCGCAAGTTCCTTTTCGGCTTCGTCCCAGGCGAACTCGTCGAGCATATTGTTAGGGGATTCGTTAGCCGCGTAGTCGTAGGCGTGGGTGATATTGGCTATGGTAACTGATTTGCTGCCATATTCCTTACGTATCCAGTCGGCATTAGGGAGGTTGATTCCAATCGGGGTGGAAGGGTAGCAGTCTCCGCTGATGCATGCGACGTTGATAACCTTTGCAGATACGCCTTTGACCTCAGGTTTTTTGAATCGAGGATCGACAGGGGAGTTGTCCTCGAACCATTGGGCATTGGCAGAGATGATCTCAGTCCTTTTGGAAGCCTCGTGATCCTTGATGTTTACGTTAGCCTCCCAGGCGCCCTTTCGGCCGAGCGGGTCATTGTAGTCTTCTACGAAACCGTTCACAAAATCCACTGTGCCATCCAATTCCTTAACCCAGGCGATGTTATACTCATCCCATTTGCGAAGGTCTCCGCTGCGGTAATACTCTAGCAGAAGTTCTATGCAGTGTTTCTGCTGATCGTTTTCTGCCACTGCGGCAGCTTTTTCGAGTTCTTCACAGATCTTCTCTATATAAGCGGAATACAGGCCGCCTACGCACCAAGGCAGTTCTACCAGCTTTCCCTCTTTCTTAACGAGCTTTGTGTTAAGTCCATAAGATATAGGGTGAGGGTCTGCGGGATCTTCTATCGAGGCATAATAGTCCTCGACCTCCTTGCGGCTCACCCCTTCGTAGAAGTTTACAGCGGAGAGCTTTACTATGTCTCCGCTTTGGCTTGTGGATCTTCTTTGAAGACCTTCCGAACGATCGTAAACGAAGTCCAGCACTGCCTGGTCTTCGCACTTGCAGGCTTGCATCAATTGGCCGAAATACTCGCGGCTGCAATCCGGAAAGAACTTTTCTTCAGCATAATGGTGGTGAACGCCGTTAGAGAAGAATACACGCTTGGCATATATCTCAAAATTCTGATAATCTTCACAGTTCCTATCCCCCTGATAATCCGTGATTATCTGCTCAAGCACTTTTCTTAGTGCCAGGTTGTGTTCGCAGTTCTGGTCCCAATAGATATCGCGACCCCATTTGGCGGCCTCTGCCAGGTGATATACGTATTCTTTCTGCTCCAGACTGAGTTGCTCCCAGCCAGGGATGGTGTATCTGATAACTTTGAGATCTGCAAACTCGTCCAGAAGGTAGCGGAAGTTCTCTACCTTGTCATCATTCTGCTTGCAGGAAAACAAAGCAAGCGAACTGAATCCTATCATCGCTAAATTTTTAATTATGCCTTTCATTATTTATAATTTTTTATGAGCATTTTGTTTCAGAATGAGATCTCCAGGAAAACCAGGCTGACAAAGCCCAGCACTAGGGCGTAGGTGGCAAGTTTCTGATATCCGTGGGCGTGTGTTTCGGGAATCATCTCGTCACTTACCACATAGAGCATCGCACCACCTGCCAATGCCAGCATCACCGGCAGCAGTATCGGAGAGATAGCTCCCATCCCATAGCCTATCCATACCCCGACCACTTCCAATAGCGCTATAACAAGCGAGATTAGGAAAGTGCGGATTTTCGACACTCCGGCTATCAGCAGCGGGGCTATAACCACCATTCCTTCAGGCACATTCTGAATCGCTATGCCAAGCGTCACGGCCCAGGCGTCTGTGCTGTCCGCGGCGTTGAAGCCTACTCCGGCAGCGATGCCTTCCGGCAGTTTGTGCAGCGCTATGGCCAGAACGAAGAGCAGGACGTGGTTCAGCGAGGCGTTGTTCCTGTGTTCCTCCTCTTCCAGTCCGGTCAATTTGTGCAGATGCGGGGTCACTAGATCCAGTACGTTCAGAAGCAGCATACCCAGTATGACTCCTATCAGAATGAGCCACCACCTGCTACTCCCTGCATCCTGAGCTGCTGGCAGAATGAGTCCTACCGTAGATGCGGCCAGCATCACACCTGCGCAAAAGCCGAGAATCGCATCGTTCCATTTGTGCGGGAGCGATTTTACCAGAAAGCCAATTACTGATCCTATTATGGTCGCAAGGCTAAGACCTGCGGCGCTAATCCAAACCTGATTCATAACTCTGTCAAAAAAACGTCGCAAGTTAAGAAAAAATATCGGTTTATTGACTGCAAAAAATCTCCTGATTATTCGTATATTTGGACCCTCCATCGCCTGAAATCAGATAATGAAACAGTTTATTTCACTCTTAATGTCCCTCCTTTTGCTTACAGCTTGCAAACAGGAGGCATTGACTTTATACATAGGTACTTACACTGGAAAGGGCAGTGCCGGAATCTATATCTGTGATTTCGACGAGAAGGGGAGGAACTGGTCCATTAGGGATAGCATCTCTGCTGTCAATCCTTCGTACCTTGCTCTTTCTCAGGATAATAGCCTTTTGTATGCGGTGAGCGAAACTTCTGCGTCCTCGGCCGCACTTCAGTGCTTTTCCCTTTCGGGAGACAGCCCTGTCTTGAAGGCCAATCTCCTTAGTCGCGGTGCAGACCCCTGTTTTGTCTGCGCTAATTCCAGGCTTGCCTTTACGGCCAATTATACGGGCGGTAATCTAAGTGTTTTCTCGCTTGAGAATGGCGTTCCGACTTCGCTTGTGCAACTTTTCCCTGGCTCGGCAAGCGGTCCGGATTCTCTTCGACAGGGGGAACCACATCTTCATTGTGCTCTCCTTTCTCCCGATGGAGATTATCTTTTAGCCTCTGATTTTAGCTCTGACAATATATTGATTTTTAGGGTTTTACCTGATTCTTTAGCTTATCTTTCATCTTGTCGTCTGCCGGATGGAAGTGGTGTCAGACACTTGACTTTCCATCCTGGTGGAAAGTATCTATATTCCATAGGGGAGTTGGATGGAAGAGTTTGTGTCTTTGAATATAAGGATGGGGAGCTTTCCTTTCTCTCTGCATATCAGGCTGATCCTCTTCGCTCTGGGGGAAGTGCAGACATAAGGGTGTCCCCAGATGGAAAATATCTCTATGCCAGTCACCGCCTGGAATCGGACGGGATTTCCATTTTCCGTATTCTCGATGGCGGAAGGGCCCTGGAGTTTCTCGCCTATGAAAAGACAGGAAGACACCCTCGGAATTTTCGCATTAGTCCAGACGGCAGGTTTTTATTCTGTGCTTGTCGAGACAGTGACAGGATAGATATTTATGAAATTCGTGAAGGTCTTTTATATCCCAGCGGCATTCCTTCCATTCCTATCAGTCAGCCTGTGTGTATCGAATTTAGTACTCAAAGTTAAATATGCTTGCAATATCTGAATCTTCCGATAATTCAAAAAGCGGTGGCAAAATTATATAATATTCCTTGAAACGAAATATGGCAAAAAGTAATATATTTGCTTGATGGGAAGTAATTTTTCCTGCCGGATTATGAAAACTGATGTTGGACTCAAGATAACTCTGAGTTTTGCAATAATTTGTACTAAGAATTCTCGGTTTGTGGCTTAGGCGGGC
>ERZ809074.4365-NODE-4365-length-11810-cov-23.142748_pt1 | contig 11810 bp, 9 predicted proteins | sample MGYA00520795_ERZ809074 | MGnify/ENA primary metagenome ERZ809074 (study PRJEB31570, sample SAMEA3212989) | Homo sapiens | biome: human-gut; feature: human gut; material: fecal | place: Sweden | collected 2011 ...
TCATCTGGATGCACCGTTCCAACATCCAGCGCATCCGGGACGGCAAGGAGTACCGTTTCGGCCAGAAGCACAAGAGCAACTAAGCATAAAAAGATGCCCCGCAGGCAGCTCTCGACGAGCGTCCTGCGGGGCATTTTGCTGTTTGGCAGAGTTATTTCGCGTCGGTCTCCAAGAGGGTATCGGTGTTGTCCTCATACGCGGGGTCTTCGATGGCAATGGTCTCTTCCCGTTCAGCAGACTTACGGCTGAGGTGTTTGCGCAGCCGGGCGGCAAATTCATCTTCCGGGATGCCGCTCTGGCTGGGGGAAAGGTCGGGTGCGGGGTGGCCGTCGGGCAGATGAGCGCCGAAGGCCGGTACGAAGAAGAACTTTCGCACGATGAAGATGAGGGCGATGGCGCCCACGCTCAGCAGGTTCTCCAGGGCGGACTCATGGCCCACCACCATGTGGCGGGCGATGGCGTAGAGCAGCACTTCGAGGCTGGAACCGGGGCTGTGCTTGGCCAGCATCTTGATGAACTCGATGCCGATGACGATGTCCAGCGCCCGCTGTAAGAAGATGCTCACCTCGGCGTCGTTGCCGTCGAACAGCAGGCCGGGCATCCACTGCAGCAGCGGCACCATCGACAGCAGCAGGCCGATGAGGACGAGGCCGGACAACAGGATCTCGAGCAGGGTGGCTGTGCTGATGATCTTGTTGCGCAATTCGGCGCGGCTGTGGCTTTCAACACGGGAATTGGACATGGGCAGGGACCTCTCTTTCAAATTTGACCGGAAATCTTTTACAACAGTTCGATTCTATTGTAACAAAAGCGAAAAACGAAGTCAATTTCTCCGGCTAAGAAAGCTAGTCAGCATGAAAAACTGGAATCGAAGACAGACAAAAGGGGCCGTCCGCACCCGGAATGGAGTGCAGACGGCCCCTCTTTGTGCTGAAAAGGCGGCTTAGGCCTCAGCGATGGCTTCGATCTCGCAGAGCACGCCCTTGGGCAGGTCTTTCACGGCCACGCAGCTGCGGGCGGGCTTGGAGGTGAAATACCTGGCGTACACCTCGTTGAAAGCGGCAAAGTCGGCGATGTCGGCCAGGAAGCAGGTGGTCTTGACCACCTTGTCAAAGCCCACGCCGGCAGCTTCCAGGATAGCGCCCACATTGCGGCAGCTCTGGTCAGCCTGTGCGGCGATGCCCTCGGCGACTGCGCCGGTGGCGGGGTCTACCGGGATCTGGCCGGAGGTGAAGACGAGACCGCCCACGGTGTAGCCCTGAGAGTAGGGGCCGATGGCGCCGGGAGCTTTTTCGGTGCGGATGATGTTCATATTGATTACCTCACATATCATAAATAGGGGAGTCTCCCGCCAAAAGGGGAGCCGATGAAAAAAGTCTACCACCAACTGTCCCTGACGTCAACGGGCAGCAGGGAACGGTCCCGGAATTTCCGGAAAAAGGGAATGTAAAATTATTTGGAAAAATCTGCGCAAATCATCTTGACAAGAAATAAACTTTTATGATAAAAATAGAGCATGAAAGTAACATTTTTGCAGAAAAACGCAGGCGCAGCGCAGGCAGGAAAGCCAGCTTTGCGCAGGCGCGTTTCTTTTTTGCAGAAAAAGCGAATTTCTGAACCCTCGGAAGGGGCAGAAAGGATAAGATATGTCGATTTTGGTACAGGATTCAAATAAAACAGCCTGCCGTGCAGCGGAGGCTGGACTGCAGCAGAAAAACTGTGCTGCGCTGGTGCGCCCGGCGGGTACGGGCAAAGGCTGCATCGTGTGGGAGCTGCTGGACGCCCACCCCGAGATGCGCGTGCTCTGGGTGGTGTCCTGCGCTGCCCGTCTGGAGCTGCGCCGCGCCCTGACAAAGCGGCTGGGCCGGACGCTGGGCGGCCGGGTGCGGCTGATGAGCTGCGAGCAGCTGGCCGTGCAGAATGCGCTGGGCTGGGTGGCGCTGGCTGAGTTCCGGCCCGGCCTGCTGGTACTGGACGGCTGGAGGGAGATGAGCGCAAAGGACTGGACCGACTGTGTCCAGCCCCTGTTCCGCCTCTGCCCGGGGGCAAAGCTGCTGGCTCTGGGGGAGCCGGACGCCCCGGGCGACAGCTGCCGCGCCGCCGAGGAGATGCTGGCCGACGCCATCGTGGAGCCGCTGGCGCTGGGCGGGGCGATAGCCGAGGGTCTGCTGCCCATGCCGGCCTCCTATACGGCCCTGCTCTGGCCGCTGGAAGATGCGATGGCCCGCCTCCGTGCTGAGGTGAAGAACCTCCATCTGCCGGGCTGCCCTGACCCAAACGCCGAGAAATATCAGGCTCTGAGCCTCGCCGTAGAGAAGCTTCCGCCGGTGGAACAGCTGCTGGCGCAGTGGCTCCCGGATGCTGCCGGACGCTGCCTCGTCCTCTGCGAGGATGATGCAGCGGCGGCGCAGACCGCAGAGCAGGCCGGGAAGCTGTTTGGTGCAGGAACACATATTTATAAGGATGCAGAAGGCTTTGCGGCCGACGAAGCGGCCACTCTCCGGCTGCTGGTCTGTGCCAACGGCCCGGCGGTGCAGGCTCCTCTGGCCGGGATCTCGGGCGTGGTGCTGGTGCGCCGCAGCGCTGGACCGGCCGCATACCGGCAGATGCTGGCACGCGCCCTTGCAGCCTGCGGCAGTGTGCCGGTGGCAGAGCTGAGCGCGGCCTTTGAGGCGCTGACCTGTGTGCAGCAGCTGCGGAAGGAGTGCAGCGCGGCGGGGGCAGAAGCTTTCCCGCTGGAAGAGCCTCTTTCTGCCTGCCGCCGGGCTTACCGGCAGCTCCGCCGCGCGCTGGATTCCGACTGGGAGCGCTATTATGCCGCCGCAAAGCAGATGACGGCAGAGGAAAAGACGCTGGACGTGCCTCGCTCCTACCGCTTTGGGGGCGTGGCCGTGGGCCGCTGGCTGGAAAACCAGCGCCTTGTCCAGGCCGGAAAGAAAAAGGGCCGTCTCACCGCCGAGCAGGCCGCCCGGCTGGACAAGATCGGCATGAACTGGAAAAAGCGGCTCGAGCTGGCGTGGGAGAACGGCTGTGCTTCGGCCCAGAGGTACCGCGGCAGCCACAGCGACCTGCTGGTGCCGGTCCATTATAAGGATAAGGACGGCTTTGCGCTGGGCGAGTGGATCGTCTACAACCGCCAGCGCTATCTGAGCGGGAACCTGCCGTCAGACCGCGTCGAGCGCCTCGAGGCACTGGGCATGGTGTGGGACACCGGCAGCATCCTCTGGGAGAAGAGCTATGCTGCCGCCGTCCAGTATTATCTGGAAAATCACACGCTGGAAATTCCCGTCAAGTATGTCACACCGGACGGTATGGCGCTGGGCGTCTGGCTGGGCAGTCAGCGTGCCGCTTATAAAGAAGGTGTGCTGACCGACGCCCAGATCGAAAAGCTGGAAGCGCTGGGAGTGGACTGGACGAACCGGAACGACCGCAAGTGGCAGACCGCCTACGAGGCCGCCGTGAAGTACCACGCCGCCCACGGGAACCTCGACGTCCCCACCGAGTACACCGACGAAGACGGCATCCTGCTGGGCAAGTGGGTGTCCCGCCAGCGGTACGCATGGCAGAACCCCGAGCGCAGCAGCGCCCGGGTGACGCCGGAGCGGAAAGCCCTGCTGGACGAGCTGGGCATGAACTGGGAAAAGACCGACTCGTGGCAGCACCGCTACGAGCTGGCCGTGGAATACAAAAAGGAGCACGGCAGTCTGGCCGTTCCGGCCCAGTACCGGACGGAGGACGGCATCTGGCTGGGCAGCTGGCTGTCCCGTCAGAAGCAGATGCTGCGGGAGGGCAAAAAGCTCTCCGCCGCGCGCCGCGCGGCCCTGAAAGAGCTGTTCAAGGGCGAAAAAGGCCGACGCCTCAGCGCCCCGGTGCCGCCCGCGTACAGCGTGCGGGAGCAGAACTGGCTGGACAACTACCAGAGCGCCAGGCTCTACGCCGAGAAGAAGGGCAGCCTCCTCGTGCCTGCCGGATACGTGGACGAGAACGGCTTCCGTCTGGGCGTCTGGATCTCGAACCTCCGGGCTGCCCGCAAGGCCCGGCCCGGCTCGTTCCAGGTGACGCCGGAGCATATCGCTCTGCTGGACGCCATCGGGATGCAGTGGGACGCCCGGGAGGCCAAGTGGGCCGGGGCGTTCCGCCGTGCCGAAGAGTACTGCGCCGCCCACGGCGATCTGCTGGTGCCGGTGAACTATAAGACCGAAGACGGCTTCTGCCTCGGCGACTGGGTCCGCCGGATGCGCGAAAACTACGCCTGTGCCGAGAAAAAGCTGACGGCGGAGCGCATCGCAAAGCTCGAAGCGCTGGGCATGGTCTGGGTCGTGCCGCAGGAGGGCTGAGATATTGCATTTTAGGGCGGAGTGTGGTATACTTCACCTCGTCTGAATAGAAAACAGCAGGTGCCTGCCGCCGGGGTCTCGTCCCCGGCCGGGAGGGTAAAAGGAAAGCGGGTGCGAGTCCCGCGCGATCTCGTCACTGTGATAAGGGAGTCCGCTGCCTTGGCGCTCAGCGCCGGTCACTGGAGGCTTTGCCTCTGGGAAGGCGGCAGCGGGCGGTGAGCTTTCAGTCAGGAAACCTGCCCGCTGTTGGTACAGGAGCGTCCGGCTCCGGATCACGAGGAATTGGTCGTACCAAAAAGCCCGAACATTCAAAGGGTCTTTTTGCTGTGCCTTCCGCGCGGTGAAAAGGCTCTTTTTTCGTTTGAGCTGGCCCCCGTTTCGTACCCTTTCTATCGGAAACGTACATTCCACACAACAGAAAGGACTCAAACAATGCGTAAGGCAACCAACAAGAACTGGCAGCGCGTCACCGCCGCTGCCGCCGCACTGGCCCTGTGTGCCGGTGTCCTCACCGGCTGCGGTGCATCTTCTTCCACTGCCGCCAGCAGCACCGCCGCAAGCTCTGCTGCCGCCAGCGAAGTGAGCAGCGAGGAGGCCGATGAAGTGGCAGCAAAGAATGTGGCAGACCTCATCGACGCCATCTATGTGCAGGAGCGCAACGAGAACACCGACGCCCAGTGCGAGGCCGCCAAGGCCGCATGGGACGCCCTGACCGACACCCAGAAGGAGATGGTCGAGGGCGAAGAGGCAAGCCCCGAGTACTTTGGCCGCGACACCGGCGACGCCTCTAAGGACGACGCCCGCAACCAGGACAACATCGGCGACAACGAGATCCTGGTCGTCAGCTTCGGCACCTCCTTCAACGACAGCCGCGCAGCGGACATCAAGGGCATCGAGGACGCCATCCAGGCCGCATATCCCGACTGGTCTGTCCGCCGCGCCTTCACCGCACAGATCATCATCAACCATGTCCAGGCCCGTGACGGCGAGAAGATCGACAACATGGAGCAGGCTCTGGAGCGCGCTGTTGCCAACGGCGTGAAGAATCTGGTCGTCCAGCCCACCCATCTGATGCACGGCGCGGAGTACGACGAGATGATGGAGATGGTGGACAGCTACCGCGATAAGTTCGAGTCCGTCGCCATCGCCGAGCCTCTGCTGGGCGAGGTGGGCAGCGATGCCACCGTCATCAACGCCGATAAGGAAGCTGTCGCCAAGGCCATCACCGCTGAGGCCGTCAAGACCGCCGGTTTCGACAGTCTGGACGCCGCTGCTGAGGACGGCACCGCCTTCGTCTTCATGGGCCACGGCACCTCTCACACCGCAAAGGTGAGCTACAGCCAGATGCAGTCTCAGATGAACGCTCTGGGCTACAAGAACGTCTTCATCGGCACCGTCGAGGGTGAGCCGGAGGAGACTGCCTGCGAGAACGTCATCGAGGCTGTCAAGGCCGCCGGTTACACCAAGGTCGTCCTGCGTCCCCTGATGGTCGTTGCAGGTGACCACGCCAACAACGATATGGCTGGCGACGACGAGGATTCCTGGAAGAGCCAGTTCGAGGCCTCCGGCGAATTCGACTCTGTCGATTGCCAGATCGCCGGTCTGGGCGAGGTCGCTGACATCCAGCAGCTCTACGTCGCACACACCAAGGCCGCTGTCGATTCCCTGAACGGCTGAGCATAAGTTTATGATTGCCCGGAAAGGAGTGCCTTTTCGGGCAATTTCTTTTTCGGCCTGCTTTGAATTCGGGCCATTGCGTGTTATAATCTTTTCTGTAAAATAGATACTTCGAGGTATATCATCATGAAACTGAACCATAAATTCGCTCTTCTGCTGGCCGGTGCTGTGCTGGCTGGTTCTCTCGTCGGCTGCGGCGCATCCGGCGCCCCGGCCAGCTCTGCCGCTTCCTCCGAGGCTGCGGCCTCCTCTGCCGTGAGCGAGGCAGCTTCCGAACCGGCGGCAGAGGCCGCTCTGCCCGACGGCGTCTACACCGCCGACTTTGACACCGACAGCTCCATGTTCCATGCCAACGAGGCCAATGACGGCAAGGGGACCCTGACCGTGAAGGACGGTCAGATGACCTTCCACGTCAGCCTCGCCTCCAAGAAGATCGTCAACCTCTACGTCGGCATGGCCGCTGACGCCGAGGCCCACGAGGGGGACTGGCTCCAGCCCACCACCGACACCGTCACCTACTCCGACGGCCTGTCCGATGAGGTCTACGGCTTCGACATCCCGGTGAAGGCTCTGGACGAGGACTTCCAGCTGGCCATCCTCGGCACCAAGGGCAAGTGGTACGACCATACCGTCCGTGTCGCCAACGCCCAGCCTGCTGCGGCGGAAGCACCTGCCGATGGCACCTACACCTGTGACGTGACCCTCGAGGGCGGCTCCGGCCGCGCCACCGTGGACAGCCCTGCGGTCCTGACCGTGGCCGACGGCAGGATGACCGCCACCATCGTCTGGTCCAGCCCCAACTACGACTATATGCTGGTGGACGGCGAGAAGTATCTGCCCACCAACACCGAGGGCAACTCTACCTTCGAGATCCCCGTCACTGCTCTCGACACCCCGCTGGATGTGGTGGGCGATACCGTCGCCATGAGCACCCCGCATGAGATCGAGTATACGCTGACCTTCGCCTCTGCATCCCTGATCGAGGCAAAGTAACGATGAAACGCCGCAATTTTCTGAAAGCCCTGCCTGCCGCCGCACTTGCCCTCGCTGGCTGCGGGCAGCACAAGACTGCCCCGGCCAATACAGCATCCCTCGTGTTCGACCACAGCTATCCGCTGGACTATGCCACCCAGTTTTCCGCCGACTGCTATGAGGGCGGCTATGTGATGATCGACATCCCGGACGCCGGGCGGTTCCTCGTCGTCCCTGAAGGGGCCGCCGAGGTGGACGACCTGCCCGAGGACGTCGTGGTGCTGCGCCAGCCGCTGGATCATATTTATCTCGTCTCCACCTCGGTGATGGACCTCTTCGTCCATCTGGATGCGCTGGACAGCATCGCCCTCTCCGGCACGAAGGCCGAGGGCTGGTATGTGGAAGAGGCCAGACAGGCCATGCAGGAGGGCCGCATCGCCTACGCGGGCAAGTACAGCGCCCCGGACTATGAGCGCATCCTTGCCGCCGGCTGCACCCTCGCCATCGAGAACACCATGGTGCTCCACGACCCCGAGGTCAAGGAGCAGCTGGAAAAGTTCGGCGTGCCGGTCCTCGTGGAGCGCTCGAGTTACGAGAGCGGCCCGCTGGCCCGGATGGAGTGGCTCAAGCTCTACGGCATCCTGCTGAATAAGACTGAGATGGCGGAAGAGGTCTTTCGCCAGAAGGTGGAGCAGGTGGCCCCTATCCTCGAGCAGGAGAACACGGGCAAGACCGCGGCCTTCTTCTCCATCACCACGAATAACCTCATCACCGTCCGCCGCACCAGCGACTATGTGGCCCAGATGGTGGAGATGGCCGGCGGCGTCTACATCTTCGACGACCTCGAGGGGGAGACGTCGGCCCAGTCCACCATCAAACTGCCGCTGGAGACCTTCTACGCCCGGGCCAGGGACGCCGACGTCCTCATCTACAACAGCACCATCGAGGGCGTGATGGAGACCCGTGACCAGCTCATCGAAAAATGTCCGATGCTGGCAGATTTCAAGGCCGTCCAGTCCGGCGACTGCTGGTGTACGGCCCAGAGCCTCTTCCAGCAGAGCATGGAGCTGGCCGACCTCATCTCGGATATGAACCTCGTCTTCACCGAAGGCTCGCCCGACCCGGCGTCCCTCCGTTTCTTACAGCGCATCGTATAAAAGGAGCTTTGTCATGACCACCACCCGCCGCCTCAGCCTCGCGTACCTCGCCCTCACGGCGGGGGTCGCGGTGCTGTTTGCACTCAACCTGTTCTGGGGCAGTGTGTCCCTGACGCCCGGCGCGGTGGCGGCGGCTCTGCTGGGCCGGGGCGAAGATGCGCTGGCCGTGGGCATCGTGCTCCAGCTCCGTCTGCCCCGGGCGGTCATGGTCGTGCTGCTGGGCGCGGCCCTCTCGGCGGCGGGCTACCTCCTGCAGACCTTCTTCGCCAACCCCATCGCCGGCCCCTTCGTCATGGGCGTGTCCAGCGGCGCAAAGCTGGCGGTGGCCCTGACGATGGTGGTGTTTTTACAGCAGGGGCTGCTCACCGGCTCGGCCACCCTCATCATCGCCGCCTTTGCAGGCTCGATGGCGGCGATGGCCTTTGTGCTGGTGGTGGCCCGGCGGGTGCCGCGGATGAGCATCCTCGTCATCTGCGGCATCATGATCGGTTATATCTGCTCGGCTGTCACCGACATCGTGGTGACTTTCGCTCAGGACTCCAACATCGTCAATCTCCACAACTGGTCGATGGGCAGCTTTTCCGGCATGACCTGGGCCAACGTGGGTGCAGCGGCCTGCGTGGTGCTGCCCGCGCTGGCGGCGGCGTTCCTGCTCTCGAAGCCCATGGCGGCCTACCAGATGGGCGAGAGCTACGCCAGGAGCGTCGGCGTGCCGGTGCGGGCCTTCTCGACGGCCCTCGTGCTGCTTTCCAGCCTGCTTTCCGCCTGCGTGACGGCCTTTGCAGGCCCCATCTCCTTTGTGGGCATCGCGGTGCCGCATCTGGTCAAGAACCTGCTGGGCAGCGCAAAGCCCCTTTATGTCCTGCCGGGCTGCTGTCTGGGCGGGGCAGCGTTCTGCCTGCTCTGCGACCTCATCGCCCGCAGCCTGTTCGCGCCCACTGAGCTGTCCATCAGCTCGGTGACGGCGGTTTTCGGTGCGCCGGTGGTCATCTGGCTGCTGGTGCGCCGCCAGACACAGGAGGGCCGGGAATGAGCGATCCGAAATTCTACTGCCGCGCCGAGGACCTTGCCATCGGCTACGGCAAAACGCCCCTGATGGAGCACATCGGCCTCGGCGTCGGGAAGGGGAGCATCCTCACCCTCATCGGCCCCAACGGCGCGGGCAAATCCACCCTGCTCAAGACGCTGGCAGCGCAGCTGGCCCCCCAGGGGGGCGCTGTGCTGCTGGACGGCAAAAATCTCGCGGACTGCTCCGGCCCGGAGCGCGCCCGCAAAATGGCTCTGATGGTGCCCCACACCCGCCGCACCGAGCTGACCACCTGCTTCGAGATGGCGTCCGCCGGGCGCTACCCCTACACGGGGCGGCTGGGCGTCCTCTCGGCGGAAGATAAGCGCCATGTCCATGCCGCGCTGGCCCTCGTGGGGGCCGAGGCGCTGGCGGGCCGGGACTTCAACCGCATCAGCGACGGCCAGCGCCAGCGCGTCCTGCTGGCCCGGGCCATCTGCCAGCAGCCGGAGCTGATATTATTGGACGAGCCTACGTCTTTCCTCGACATCAAGGGCAAGGCCGAATTGCTGGCCATCCTGAAAAGCCTCGCCCGGGACAAGAAGATGGCCGTCATCCTGAGCCTCCACGAGCTGGAGCTGGCGCAGAAAGTTTCCGACAAGGTCGTCTGCGTCTCGGCGGCGGGCGTCTCGGACGTCATGACGCCGGAAAAGGCCTTTGCCCGGGAAAACATCTGTAAAATTTATGCTCTGACCGATGAGCAGTACGCATTCCTCTACGGCGAAGAAAAAGCGCCGGAGGAAAAGCGCCCGCTCTTTGAGCACTACGTCCGCAGCGGCCAGAAGCTCCTGCGCTGCGGCTATACCACCGGCACCTGTGCGGCGCTGGGTGCGGCGGGTGCGGCACGGCTGCTGCTCACCGGCCGCACCCCCGAGACGGTGGCCCTCCGCACCCCGAAGGGCATCGTGGTGGAGGTAGAGCCCATCTTCTGCCGCCTGTCCGGCGAGGGGGCCGAGTGCGCCATCCGGAAGGACGGCGGCGACGATGTGGATGTGACCACCGGTCTGCCGGTCATCGCCGGTGTCGCCCTCCGGCCCGAACTGGCCGGCGAGGTGCGCATCCACGGCGGTGAGGGCGTGGGCCGGGTGACAAAGCCCGGTCTCGACCAGCCCGTGGGCGAAGCTGCCATCAACCACGTCCCCCGGGCCATGATAAAGGAAGCACTGGAAAAAGAGGCCGAATCTGCCGGGTACGCGGGCGGCTTTGACGTCACCATCTCCATCGAGGGAGGGGCCGAAACGGCGAAGCGCACTTTCAACCCCCACATGGGCGTGGAAGGGGGCCTCAGTGTCCTCGGCACCAGCGGCATCGTCGAGCCCATGAGCCAGCAGGCCATCCTCGACACCATCCAGCTGGAAATGGGGCAGGCTGCGCTCCGGGCCGGAAGCCCCCGGCGGCTCATCCTCGCCCCGGGAAACTACGGCCTCGACTATCTCCACGAGAAGATGCCCGCCCTAAAGAATATCCCGGTGGTCAAGACCTCGAACTTCATCGGGGATACGATGGATATGGCGGCGGCGTCAAAATTCGAGCAGGTGGTGCTGGTGGGCCACATCGGCAAGCTGGTCAAACTGGCGGGCGGCGTCATGAACACCCACTCCCGCACAGCCGACTGCCGCACCGAGCTGCTCTGCGCCCACGCCGCCCTCTGCGGCGCGTCCCGGGACGTCTGCGCGGCCCTGATGAACGCGGCCACCACCGACGCCTGCATGGAGATCTTAGACGGAGCAGAGCTGAGAGAACCGGTGCTGTCCAGTCTGCTGGACGCCATCCAGCTCCACCTCGACCGCCGCGCCGCCGGGGCGTTCCGGGTGGGCGCGGTGCTCTTCTCGAACCAATATGGCCCGCTGGGCCAGACCAGAACTGCAAAGGAGCTGCTGGACGAATGGAAAAACGGATAGGCACTTTTTACGGCGTCAGCGTCGGCCCGGGCGACCCGGAGCTCATGACCCTGCAGGCTGTCCGCCGCCTCGAAAACTGCCCGGTCATCGCCGCGCCCCAGACCCCGAAGGGCGGGATGCTGGCGCTGGACATCGCAAAAGGTGCGGTGGAGCTGAGCGGCAAGACCATCCTGCCGCTGCGCTTCGCCATGAGCCTTGACCCGGCGGTGCAGAAAGCCGCCCACATCGAGGCGGCCCGGGCCGTGAAAAAATATCTCGACGCCGGGCAGGATGTCGCCATGCTCAACCTCGGCGACGTGTCCGTCTACGCCACGTTCGGTTATTTACAGGAGATCTTGGAGGCCGAAGGCTGCAAGACCGTGATGCTCCCCGGCGTGACGAGCTTCTGCGCCGCTGCGGCCCGGCTGGGCCAGTCTCTGACGGGCGGCATGGAGCAGCCGCTGACCATCGCCCCGGGGCGCTGCGCCGCTGAGGTGCTGGCCGCACCGGGCGCGAAAGTGCTGATGAAATCGGGCCGTCAGCTGCCCGAGACGCTGGCTGCGCTGGCCGACGCCGGGCTTCTGAGCCGGAGCGCGATAGTCTGTAACTGCGGCCTGCCGAACGAGGAGGTCTGGTCCGACCTGACCGATTACGACCCGGCCCGGCCGGCGGGCTATTTCGCAACGATTTTGGTGAAGGAGGGGTAAGATATGGTCCATTT
>ERZ809074.4376-NODE-4376-length-11788-cov-6.710475_pt1 | contig 11788 bp, 9 predicted proteins | sample MGYA00520795_ERZ809074 | MGnify/ENA primary metagenome ERZ809074 (study PRJEB31570, sample SAMEA3212989) | Homo sapiens | biome: human-gut; feature: human gut; material: fecal | place: Sweden | collected 2011 ...
GGCTCTCGATTTTTTGGAAGATATTATGAGCCAAGACTATATAAATACAGATGTTTTATCTGTAAAAGAAACTAGAACTCTATTTACAAGAATACTTTACAAAAAAGAATTCCTCAATCAGATAGGGAAAGAACGCCCTCGAATAAGAAAGCAAGAGCCAATGGGCTTTAATCGTGGTCTAATATACAACATTATTGGTGTATTAAGAGACTTAGGTGTACATAAAGATATTTCCCCAAAACCATTATTTAGAGGGAGCGCATCAGATATTGACAAAGCCCTTATGTCTGACTTCGCAAATGCAAATCATGCTAAGTTTATTAGCCAATACAGACCTTGCGAACGATCAGTCTTCAAATCGTCATTTCAAATACCTGATGGATTAGAGAAAATAATTTTGGAGGAATTTACGAAGATAAGATCCAGTCACAAGCCTTAAGTATCTGTGTTCATGATGCAGATTTTTGCACATGAACATACCAGTTCTATTCTTTTTTTAGAAGAAACTTTCATTTCAGAGTATAATCTATAGAAAATATTAAAATACTGAAGAAATGAAAGATGAATACGTATTAATTAAGCGAAACTTACTTGAAACACTCTGCGGTAGCATCACTGCTATACAGAAAGAACTTGATGAAATCAGAAGAACAACTCATTCTGTTCCGAAAACGTATTATGACAATAAAGACATCCGAGAAATGCTCAAGGTGAACGACAAATTGATTCGGAAGTACAGAGAGTTAGGGATGTTGGGCTACTCTCAATACGGCGGTAAGTACTGGTACAGTTCTGAGGATATAAAATGTTTTCTTGAAAAATGTAGGTGCAGAAGTTAGAAGATAATCCTTTCTTGTAGTATAATTTATAGAAACATAACAGATACTATTAAGAAATGGATTATATAAAGATAGAGGCAACAGATTTAACGTATGTTCTCAGTAACATTGATAAAATCAAAGAAGACCTAAATGAATTGAAACAGAAGCAACTTGACAGAGTCTATTCAAATAAAGAGATGCTTTCAACTCTCGGTGTGAGTGATAAACTACTGATACAGTACCGCAATGATGGAGTCTTACCATATAGAAGAATGGATGACAAATACTGGTACACTCAGGAAGACCTTGACTACTTCATGAACACTCACAAAGTTGGAGTGCCATTTGCATCTTGGACTCAAGTATCATAAACGACATAATGCCCTCTACACTGATAATTGCAGTATAGAGGGCATTATTCATTTAATTGATACAGTGTTGGGTGAAGCAGAACGATGTTGCTTCACCCTTGTCTTTATCCGAAGTCGAAAGATAAATCTTCAACGACTTTGTCTAAAGTGTCTGGCAGATACTCGGCATAGATTCTTTCGGTAATCTTTGAATCGCTATGACCGAGCAATCTACTAATTTTACTAATCTCTGTACCCTTCTCAAGAGCATAGACTGCCCAAGAGTGTCTGGCTGAGTGAAAAGTGTACTCTTTTCCGATACCAGCCTTCTGACAACTTCTCTTTATTGATGTGTTCAGAGTGTGAGTAATAGCATTTCTACGGCGGTAAAGTTCCTCTCTGTCATTCAAGTCAAAAGACTCTGACAACAAACCAAACACAAATCGATCATTGCGACCGCGCCATCGTTCAAGAATCTCTTTGACCTTATCTGACATCGGAACAAAATTACGATTCAGAGTCTTAACTTGAATCTTCTTGATGCGATTTCTCTCATAGTCTATGTCTTTCCACTGAAGAGTAAGAATGTCTATCAGTCTCAGACCGCAAGCATAGAATGAGAACATATACATCTCAAGTATTTCTTTCTGCCTGTCATGAGTAAGAGTGTTCTTGACCGCTGCAAGTCGTTGCAACTCATCTTGAGTAAGATACTTTACATCAATGTCAGCAGATTCAAGACCACGGTCTGTAAGATACAAGTCTCCAATGGCAGCAGCATCACTATAAGTAATATAATGTAAATCTGCCGCATATTTACAAACAGATGCTATGGCTTGAATACCCTTGTTAATTGTGTCTATCTTTCTGCCGTCATTCAACCTCCATACTCTGTATTCACGGACTAACTCCGCAGTAATGTCTCCGACATAGAGTAATTCGTTGCTGACGCCGTGAGTACCTTTGTGCTCATACTTGATAAATTTTTCAAACTGTTTGATGTACGACACTTGATTCTCAATGTTGCTCGGAGATGTTCCTTTGCCGCCAAGTTCTTTCTTGCGCTGAATACGCTCGTAAGCAAACTTAAAGAAGTCTTTACCCTGGTCTGGACGCAGTTCTACATCTTCACCATCCATGAAGTTCTGAATAGTCTGCCACGAGATACTTCCAGTCTTATCAATGTACTCAGAAATCTTCTTATCAATCTCGGCGAGTCTATTCTGCAAGAGTCTATTCTTTGAACTGTAGTCATTACCATAACTCTTGCGGAGTTCACCTATACCGTTGTTAGACTTCTGATTCCAATCCCCTGGTGCAACCATCACATCTGTAGATCGACGTAGTTGTTTGCCCTGCCAGTAGTAATATATGTAGACTGCTGACTTTTGTCCCGGCTGCACCTCTCTCAACTTGAACTGACCTTTCGGCACTTTTCTTGCTGTTCTTCCCATTTTATTTTCTTTTTTTTTAATTTTTGTTTCAAAATTTCAAATATCACATCGCTAATCTCATTTAGCATTCTATGCATTATACTATAGAATTAGAGATTAGTTTATGAAAAATAAAAAAAACTTCTTTTCTTTCACAAGAAGAGGATGCCGCAAAGGTAATGGGTTATTGTGAAACTTTCACAGATTCCTCCCCTAAACAAACCTAAACGGTATCGTTTTTAGGACTTATTGTGAAAGTTATTCGGCACAAAATGACAATAAAAGGCAAAACAAAAGCAGTGTGAAAGAAATTCTACATTTCAGTCACACTGCTTATTATCAGCAAGTTAAGTGCTTGGAAGTCTGTAAAAAGAAGATTAATATTCGTCCTCGTTGAAGAGGAAGTCTTCCTTTGTGGGATAGTCAGGCCAAACGTCCTCGATGGTTTCGTAGATTTCGCCCTCGTCTTCAAGTTCTTGGAGGTTCTCCACTACTTCCATCGGAGCGCCGGAACGCATGGCATAATCAATAAGTTCTTCTTTAGATGCAGGCCAAGGCGCATCTTCGAGTTTTGATGCCAATTCCAAAGTCCAATACATAATGCAGTCTAAGTAATTATGGTTCTTTATTAAGGTTGATTCTTCACAGTCCTTATAGGACGGCGCAAAATTACACTTTTTCTTGAATTTCCAACCATTGACTTACGTTTTTCTTACGATATATGCACTTTTAGCACCTTTTTGAACGACTAATATACGATTTTCCTGCCCCCTTTGATGTAAATGCCGCGCAGGGGACGGTTCACGCGGCGGCCGCTAAGGTCGTAGAGCGTGCCATTGGCGGCAGAATTTGCCGTAGGTGCAGCGGAAATCGCCGTGGACACATCGTCAAAGTCGAGCGCATAGGCTGCGGCGGTCGTAATGCCAATGGGCAACCAATAAGCCTTAAAGCCTTTGAGTTGCAGGCCGTCGAAATTCCCTGCGCTATTGTTGGCAAAGGGGTAAAGACCCACGCCCACCGAGCCGTTTTGCAGGGTGTAGACATTAGGCAGAGCCTCAACGGTGGCAAAATTGCCCGTAAAGTCGCTCGTTGCTCCACTCGTCTGTTCCGTCACGGCAAGCAGGTGCAAGCCTTCTTCTGCCTTTATGATAACGCCCTGTTCGGCAGGGATAATTTCGCCGACATTCGTGAGGCGGAACTTGTTTTCGGCAGACTTGAATGCGCCCACGTAGGCTTTAAGCCCGTCGTCTGCCAAAAGCGTGGCGGGCGAGTAGAGCGTGGCATAGCCGGCGGCGGAAACGCTGACGGGCAAGAGCGCCACGGGCACGACTTCCCACGCCGTTTTTGCATCTTCTGCCACGGCGGCAGTGCCGAAAGCAGTGCCTTGGCTGCTCAAATAAGCTCCGCCTGCCTGCAAGGCATACGCGCCGGGTTCGGTGGGGTGAGGCTGGAAGGTATATGCCCCCGATTGCGCGAGGGGTGCGTGCTGCGTGCCGTTGAGGTAAAGCCCCGTGGCATAAGCCAGGAGTTTGTCGCCGTCGCGCATCAGCACGTTGTTCTCGTTAGGGTTGAGTGCCAGCTGCAAGGCGGTGCCAGTTGCCTGCCCCTCGGGGAGCGTGACAAATCGGCCGCTGGCGCGGGAGCGCAGGCGGTAGAAAGTAGTGGGGCGGGGCTGCGTTTCGGCTTCGATGACGGGCACAAACTGGAAGTCGCTGCTGACAATCATGCCGAGATTGTTGTTGCAAAGATAGCCCTTGGGGTCGTTCGTATATTGGTGGTTGAGCGAGAAGGTGTTGCCGCTGCGGCTGAGCATGGCCTGCTGGAGCGTGTGGCTCAGGAAGGTGAAACTGCCCCACGTGAAGCCTCGGCGCAGCACGAAGTCGCTGTACATGCTGTTGGTCATGCCGCCGAGGTAAGGCAGGTTGCCTTCGGCGTCTTTCAGTACTACATATCCGCCGGAGTTCGTTAGGTTGAGCGGGGTGGCTTCGGCGTGATCGACGGGCCAGGTCTCTGTGACGTATTCGCCATCGGCGACGCGCTTATAATAATAATATGGTGTGGAGGCGGGCAATGCCTGATAACTGCGCAGAAGATAGCGTCCCTCTTCGGGGTAAACGATTTCGTCGTCGGCGCAGTTGCGCAACGTTTCGATAGCCTCCACGAGCGCCTCGCCGTCAGCCGTTTCGTAATCTGGCTTCAAGAAGCCGGCGGCATCGGTCACCTTGGCAAATCGCTTCACCAACGTTTTGTAGGCGGGCAGCTTGGGCAGAGGATAGCCCGGCTCTCCCTCGTGGCGCACGAGTTCTGCAGCTTCGGCTGCGGCATCGCGCACGGCCTTTTGCAAGGCTGCGTTAGGCTGCTGCGTTTCGGGCAGTTCGAAGATTTGGGTATAGGTGTAGGGCGTGCCGCTGACAGTGGCCGTCCACGTGCGGCGCACGATACGGCCCTCTTCCTCCTGCTTATAGGTTGTGGCGTAGGTAGTAGAGGTGTTGGAGGGGCGGTAGGCTATCAGTTCGGGCGCATCAGTGGGCAAGTCGTCGGCAGAGGCGAGACGCACGTAAGGTTCGGGCGCGTCGTTGCCAGTAGATTTTTCCTTAAAGAGATAGCGGGCCGTGGACTGGTCGAGGGTGAAACCGCCGCTGTAAATGGTTTCGCTGCCGTTCTTGTAGTAGGGCATCACGGGCATCACGGCATAGGGGGCTTCGCCTAATATTTCCACCTTGAACGCTCCGCCGTTAACCTCTTGCGGATAATCGCGATAAGGGGTCTTGCCTATGGTGATGAATGGGAATGCGCCCGACCAAGTGCCCGTGTTGGGCAGGTTGTCGGCAAGGATATAGGGGAAAGTTTGGCCGAAGTCGGTGGAAAGGCTGATACGCACGCGGCTATTCGGCCCGTACACCTCGGTAAGCGGCGACCATGTCAAGGTATATTCCACGCCCCATTTGTAAGAAATAAAATTGGTCGGCTTTGTGATGTTGGCTGTAAACGGCTCGCCTTCCACGATGCGCAGGTTAATGTAGCGGCTGTCGTAGAGCGAGTTTTGACGCACGGCAACGCCGAACTTGTATAAGCCCACTCGGGAGGCATCGGAATAAGGCACGTAAGGGTTCACGGCATCATCGGCCACGGCTGTCGGCGTGTCGTAGTAAGGCTGAAACATCTGCGCCTCCGACACGGTAGGCTTGTAATGCGGCTGCAGGGCATTGGCGCCTCCGTCGAGGGCGATGTCCATGCCGTGGGCTACGAAATAGAGCGGTTGGTCGGTGGTAGATTTCAGGGGGATATGGAACTGGAAGTTCGAGCCCGCGGTGACCACGTACTCTTCGGGCAGGCGGTTGCCGTCGATCTCGGGCTGGTCGCCCTCTTCAAGGTAGGCGTAGGCAAGGTTCGTGCCTTCCGTGTCGCTATTTCGCGAATAGTCTGCCTTTTCGGGGTCGCAGTCGGACGTGAGATACACATTGAGGGCACGCAGGGTGCGGCGCATGGCGGCGATGCTGCTCATGGCGAAGAAGTCGCGCGGCGAACCGTAGCTCATGATGCTGCGTCCGCTTCCGGGCTCTACGAAATCGCCGTCGGAAATATAGTGCGTGTGCTTCGCACCGAAGAGATGGCCCATTTCATGGGCAATGGTGGTGATGATGGGGCGGGCAAATCCGCGCGCCTTCTGATAGCGCGATGCCGCTCCGCCAAGAGCGGCCTGCCCGGCAAGGCTGCCCGTGCCGTTGGTAATCATCAGTCCGATGTCGTAACTGGACTCACCGATGAGGGCGTTGATGATAGGCGTGCCGCTCTCGCTGACCAGCGAGCCCGAGCCGTCGCGAATGGGATATTCCGTGGTGTTCTCGTGCATGATGAGGCGGTCGTCTTTCACAAGCACCAGTTCGATGCCCACGTCGTTGCGGTAATACTGATTGAGTTCGGCTTCTACCCTATCCCACCATGCATGCACGGTAGCGGGGACGCCGTTGGCGAAGTCGCCGAGCACCTCGGGCGTCATAAGCAGCGCGACGCGGAAGCGATAGACTTCGCCGCTGTTGAAAATAGGTTTGGCGGGCTCGGCAGCCTTACCCTCTGCGGCTACTGCCTGCCGCCGATGGTAAGTGGCGCCTGCCATTATGCGCTGCAAGGCCACGGAGTCCTGGCCCGTGGGATAGATTACGCTGCAAGTTTCATGGTCGTGGGTATGCGCCTGCTGCGCCTGCAACGGCGCAGCACCGGCGAACAAAAAAGCGGCAAAGGCTGAGGCTGCCGCTTTCATATAAAAAAGTTTCATCTGAATATAGTCTTTTTGAGTTTTATGGGGTTGGAGTAGTTTCCGGAAGAGCCGGAAGTTCCGGATTATCCGGAATTGTTTGGGTAGTCTCCTCTTCGCCCACCACGTACCTCTTATAATAAGATACCATCAGCGTGGTGACGGGCAGGGCGATAATCAGTCCGACTATGCCGAGCGCGAAGCCCCAAACGGAGAGGGAGAAAAGGATAATGGCGGGCGGGAGACCCATGATTTTGCCCATGATCTTGGGCGTGAAAATCGTGTCCTGCAATATCTGGACCACGATATACACCAGCAGCACACTGCAAATGAGCCACCAAAAGTTGGCCCCCGTCTCGGCCGTCTTGAGCAGCGCGAGCACCGTGGCGGGCAAGATGCCCACGACCTGCAAGTAAGGCACGAAGCTGATGATGCCGATGAAGCAGCCGAGGGCAACGGGCAGAGGAAAGCCTATGATGAGAAATCCGATGGTGAACATCACGCAGTTACTCAATGCGATTAGGGCCTGCCCGCGGAAGTAGCCGCTCATGCCGCGCTCAATGTCGCCCACAAGCTGGCGGGCAAAGGCGCGGCGGCGCTTGGGCACGAACTTCGCCCAGCCTTCGGCATAGAGCTCGTAGTCCATGAGCATGAAGAAGAGGTAGAGCACGCCAATGAGCGAGCTGATGATATTGAGCACCATGCCCGCCGTTGACCACAGCACGTTCCACACCTTGGGCAGCGTGGTCTTAACGGCGTTGACCAAGTCGTCCTCGCGGAGGAGCTTCTCAATATTGAGTTCGTTGATATGCTGCTGCACGAACCGCTCGATCGCCGGCGGCACAGACGCATTCTGCGCCCCTTTCTCGATGTAGGCGATGGCCACATTCTTCAAGTGGGCGCACTCGTTCATCATAGGCGGCACGGTGAGATAGAGCAGCCCGCCCAGCACGCCGCCCACGAGCATGAGGGTGACGATGATGGAGAGCAGCCTGTTCTTCAACCGGCACTTCACCTGCAGGAAGTTTACGATGGGGAAGAGCAGGTAGGCTATGACCCACGCCACAAAGAACGGGATAAGCGCGGCGCTCAGATAGTTGATGAGCCACCCTACCCCAACAATCAAGGCGAGGAATATCACGCCGCGCACGAAGCGGTCGAAGTTGATTTCTTTGGAGAACATTCTTTTATATTATCTCACATGCGGCCAATGGATTATTTTGCCGCCGCAGTATGTTCGGAAAGATAGTTATAGACAAACGGCATCACGACATCATCGTAATTGGCTGTGCTGCCCATCATCGCGCCCATGCTGCCGAGGTTGGCGGTATTGAAGCCGTGGTTTGCGCCTTGTATCATCTTTACCGTGCAATGCGCATAGCGGCTGGCGGCTTTCTCGATGGAGGCCTGCGGCACGATAATGTCGTTGGTGCCTTGCAGAATAAGCACATCGCCGGGATAGGTCCCGATGTGGGCATAAATGTCATAATCTTTCAAAGCCTGCACAAAGGCATTGTTCATAAAGTCCATGCCACCCATGCCACCCCAAGAACCCATGCTGCCCGTGAGTTGGCTAATCAGCTCGCCGATGTTGAACGCGGGGTAAAAGAGTATCAGCCCCGCCACCTTGCCGGGATTGTCCTCAGCCACGAGCGCAGAGGCCACGCCGCCGAGGCTTGAACCGAGCAAAAAGACGCGCGAGGCATCGACATCGCTACGGCTGGATATTTCCCCGAGCACGCCTTGCAAATCGTCCTTTTCCGTGAACAGCGTCATCGCGTCGGTACTGCCTTCGCTCTTTGAGCTGCTGCTGCCGCCGCAGAAGTCGAAGCAATAGGTGGCGAAACCTTGCTCGGCAATGAGGCGTGCATAGCTGCGCATCGCCTCATGGGTGAGCGAATGGCTGTGCGAGAGGATTACGGCAGGCAAAGCCTTATCGTTGCCTTTGGGAAAGAAGAGTTTGCCGTATATCTTCAAGCCTTCATGCCCTGTGCACCACACCTCGAGGCTGTCAATCTCTTGTTGCCCGTCGGAAGGCTTCGTTTCGGCGGGTGGCGTTGAAGGCAAAACGTCCGAACCTTCGCCGTCGTCGGAACAGGAAAAGCAGATTGCGCCCGCAAAGAGCATGGACACTAATGTAAGATTAAAGAATTTCACTGCCCGATATTCTTTATTTCACCACAATCACCAGGTATTTGCTCACGCTCCAAAATTTCTGCGGGTCGAGCACGCGCAGCGTGTATTGCCCTTGCGCGTCCTTGTCGAGCGAGTAGGAGCCGGCGGGGGGATTGGTCAGCAGTTTCGCGCTCTTGGAATAGAGGCGTATTACTTTCGTGACGCGCAGGTCGATTTGCGTGAAATAGTCCTTGTTGAAGTCAGTGCCCTTCACGAGGTCGCCTCTCTTGACAATGTTTTGCGCCGTGAGTTCCTTTTTTGTGCCAAATACGTACCACGCCGTGTTGAGCGCCTTGTCCTGCGCGGCGAGGTTCTTGTCCTTTTCGGCATTGGCGGCCGAGAGTTCGTCTACGTTTTGGTTCAGCGAAGTGACGCGCTCGTCGAGTTCGGCAATCTTGATGTCCTTGGCTTCGAGTTGCGCGCGCAGTTCTGCGATTTCCCGCGCCTTTTCTTCGAGTTGGGCATTGAAGCCTGCCGCCATTTCCTCTATGGTGCTCTTCATCTTGGCATTGGTCTGATTGCTGTTGCGCAGTTGCTGCTGCAGGTTGGCAATCAATTCGCGATTGAGGCGTAGGGTGCGCTGTATGAAGTTCATGTTCTCCACAATCGCCTGCCTGTTGTTCGCGCCGCCGTCTTTCGTCTGCACGCCCACGCGCCCCTCCGCCTCGTTGATTTGGCGGAAGCCGTCTTGAATTTGGTCAATCATGCCCATGAGGTCGTTCGACTCGTTTTGCGTCTGGTTGATTACCTGTTGCAGCGAGTCGATAACGGCTGCGCTGGCTTCCTGACTTTGCTCTTTCTGTTTCTTCGTGTCGCAGGCCGTGAAGGCGAGTGCGCACGCGGCCAGCAACAAAAGTGTAATCTGATGTTTCATTGTATGGATTGTTTTTGTCGATATTCTATATATATAATATTGTATGCTATGCCTTGCCCCGTCCCTCTACAATGAGCACGAACTCGCCGCGCGGTTCGTTGGCTTCGAAATGTGCCGCCACCTCTTCCAGCGTGCCGCGCACGCATTCTTCGTGCAACTTGGAAATCTCGCGGCAGGCGGCGCAGCGGCGGTCGCTGCCAAAGGCTTCGGCCAGTTGGCGCAGGGTCTTCGCCACGCGATAGGGCGACTCGTAGATGATCATGGTGCGCGGTTCCTCGGCCAGGGCGGCAATGCGCGTGGCGCGTCCTTTCTTTTGCGGCAGGAAGCCCTCGAAGGCAAACCGCTCGCAGGGCAGACCCGACGACACCAGGGCCGGCACGAACGCCGTTGCGCCCGGCAGGCATTGCACCTCGACCTCGCGCGCCACGCAAGCGCGCACCAGCATAAAGCCCGGGTCGCTAATGCCCGGCGTGCCGGCGTCCGACACGAGCACCACGGTTTCATCGCTCGCGGCCAACCTTTCTGCTACCGCCTCGGCCGTTTGGTGCTCGTTGAACTTATGGTGCGACTGCAGCCGCGCCTTGATATCGTAATGCTTGAGCAGCATACCCGTCGTGCGCGTGTCCTCCGCCAGCACGAGGTCGGCGGTCTTGAGCAATTCGAGGGCGCGGAGCGTGATGTCTCCGAGGTTGCCCACGGGCGTGGGCACGAGATAGAGTTTTCCCATGCTGCAAAGGTATGAATTATTTTATAACGCGCCCCGCACTTTCCCCCTGCAAAATGGCATTATCATACTTAATAATGCTAAAACAGATTGAAACCTTAGGACAAGCATACAATAATATATACGCACAATGGGAAAGCATCGGCTTATTCACCACAGGTGTCCTGCTCGGGCTGTGGGCAGTGCGGAGTTACAGGAAGAGAGGAACATTTATCTTAAAAATTCCACGCCTTATCATCGGGTCTAAAATAGAAAAAACACATGCACGACTTCTATTCATCGTGCATGTGTTCTAAATAAAATTCTTCTTCGGCTTGTTCTTCCTGCTCTCTTAACATATAGTCGTAATCAATTTCTTCTTCCGTAAACTCCTCAAAGTCTGGATCAGGTCTGTCATATTCTGTCTGCTCATAGAAACCGTGCGCAGAGTTATCAGGCCTGCGACCATTATGATTATTATAAATATTGTGATAATCATCGTACTTACAGACATACACAAAACCACCCACAACGAAAAGAGCAAGAATAATCCATAACATAAGCGTCCTCTTATAGATTGTCTATTTTTCTTTCTGCTAAAGTAAGAAGAGTATTTTATGTTTGCCTTTTTCGTGTATCATCCATTGCAAATTAATAATCAAGGAGTTGCTGATATACCTTACGCTTCATGACTACGGTGCTTGCACCTTTTTGAGATTTTTGAACTGCCATATTCTACACCTTTTTGAGATTTTTCGCAATGCAAATATACACCTTTTTGAGATTTCTTGCAAGAATCGTGTTCTAGTCTTATACTCTCATTGTGAAGGAAGGTATAAAGCAAAGGTTAACCATGGAGAGAACTAAAAAATCTCTGAAATCATGAATACATGGTGCTGTGTCAAAATGTGCATGTAGCCCCTTTTCATAATGTCGGCTGCATTCGGCAATTTCATAATGTCGGCTGCACTCGGCATAGCCCGAACAAGTTCGGCTCTGCGCTCATTTGCACGCCATTTCAAGTAAACTTGATTGCGCTCATTTGCACGACATTTCAGGGGCACATCTGCAACAATGTTCATTTTGACACAGTTCCATAATTGCACTTCTATCTTGAAAGTTGGCAGGGTGGACAAAAAGTAGGATGACATGCGCATCAATGTCTTGATATTCATAT
>ERZ809074.4384-NODE-4384-length-11776-cov-5.513864_pt1 | contig 11776 bp, 9 predicted proteins | sample MGYA00520795_ERZ809074 | MGnify/ENA primary metagenome ERZ809074 (study PRJEB31570, sample SAMEA3212989) | Homo sapiens | biome: human-gut; feature: human gut; material: fecal | place: Sweden | collected 2011 ...
GGTGTCACAAATTATGTGAATGATGTATGTGGAAGCGATTATTTCAAAGACACTAGTCCAATTGTGTATATACATGGTGGTATTTGGGACAGAGATAGCAGCTATTACTTTGTAGGTGGTAATGCTACAAATATGAGCATTAGCAAGATCATCATTACTTACATAAATGGTAAGCAGAAGGTTTTGACTAAGAATATGCTTAGGTTCAATACCAGTGATGATGATTTCATTTTGATTATGGTTATGATTCTTATCTTCATTATTTGGTTACCTTTTCTAGTGTATTTCGCATGATGTGTGCGGACTTATTGCACAGCTAGTTCTAGGTTCGTACTTTAACTATGAGCATTTGCCTACCTCTTATAGATAGAGAAAGTTGGCATCCTTGAAAAATATCTTCATGTATGTCTCCAAATCCGAGTCTGTTTGTAGGATGTATAGTTTATCCTCCAGAGGTTTAAGTGATTCAATTCTCTCCAGGGCATAGTATCCCATCTGGGAATATTGCTCAGTCCTTGCCATCATATACCACTTGTCATCATGCAGGCCTACATGGTAAGGGTCGCAAAAAATGTCGAACTCACGGTCATTGAAGGTATGGTAGTGTATCTTGAGAGGTTGGAAGCTAATGATGGATTCTACTATCTTTGCCAGGTGTTCCAACCCTTGAAGATTAAACTTCTGCTCTGGTAGGGAGGGATTCTCTTTACTTATGCCCAGCCTATTTTCCAGATATGGGATAATCGTGTTGAGAAATTCACAGCTACGTGTACAGTTTTCATTCTGAAACCTTTGCAGGGTTGGGTAGAGTGAACTTAATGAAGAACAGAGTGTATTGATAGCTTCAAATGGCAGGGCGTTATGGAATATGCTATAGTTCTTTTTGCTGTATCTATACCAGCTTTTTCCGTTCTTTGTTGGGAATTTCTCGATAGGTGATTGAAAAGCGGTAGCTTCTTTCATATACTTTATCTCCCAAAACCAAACGAGGGTTTACCTGGGCTCCAGGTTCTCCCCAAATGGCTTCACCTACTTTCTTGGAAAGGTCTATTGCGGTGTATTTGTGTCTTGTATCTGCGAAGCATCTGTCCAAGACCAGGTATCTCAACTGATTCTGTTTTTCTCTAATCATGATGACGGATGGATTATGTTATGCTTTTGGGGGTGTGGTGGGTTTGATGGTCAGCACCTCTTGTTGCTCCAGTGTACAGTTACAAAGTCTGGTTCCTATTTCATGGAGCTTTTGAATGATGTGCTCACTCTGTTTGTCTCTTGGCTGTTTCAGCCGGTTGGCATAGTGGGAGAGGAGTCCTTTATTAATCTGTGTCGCCTTGGCAAGTGTTGCCAGGGGTACATACTGACTGTATGCTTTCAGAAGAGAAGCCATATCAGAAAAATGATAGGTGAAGTCATATTCCCCGTTCTTATACCATTCCGGAAAATCGCCATCTGGGTCACTGAAGAATGGGTTCAAGACCTCCAGACTTCCTTCTGCCAGTTCAATGAACTCATTGAAGTCTGGGGAACTCAGGTTTTTCACTACAGGTACTCCACTGTCTTGCCATACAGAGCCGGTGAATTCAGAATCTTTCCATTGGATATTGATGATGAAATGTCTCATATTGTTTTTGGTCGCAAAGGTATGCAAATGAATACTATTACACAAATAAACAAGGTTAAAAGTATCTAAATGAATACTTTAATGCTGCAAAAGAGGTGTTTTTTACCTTAAACCTTAACAGAAGTTAAAATTCTTGCAATTTTGTCAAGGATTATCCTCGCGTGCGCGTGCGCGCGATGTTTCTTTTTTAGGGATTTTGCATTTTTCCCAATTGTAAAGAAAAAGAAATCACGTTAATTTTGGCCTCGAAAAAAAGTGTGATTTTTGTTTGGAACTTAAGGAAGAAATTCATACCTTTGCCGCCGAGATGCAGAACAGCACTCAACGCTCATGGCTCTTTGGGATAACTGTGTTTAGGCCTTAATATATAACAGTTGGAGCTCCTACCCATTGGCTTTGTTCGTTCAAAGGATATTAAACCAATTAAATTGAAAAAGCAATGAAGAAGTTTTCGTTATTGATTATTGCGTGTGCTTTATTTATCAATGCGCATGCACAGAGGGTAGTAGCTCCAGAACCAGAGTTCATTGGAAGTTATTGTGTGCTCACGAGTGATTCTACATACGCCGTTCTTCCAAAGGAAAACGGCAAGGTAGAAAAACACCAGAACAAGTTCTCTAAGTTCTCCAAGATTGCAGGTGCTGTAAGTGACCTCGGTTTTGCAGGTGGCATGGTAGGACTAAGCACAGGTAGCATGGCTGGACTGGAGACCGGTGTAAGAGTGATGGGTACGGCTGCCGGCGTAGGGCTAGCTGCAGATGCAGTGAACACTTTGGCTGGAGTGGAAGGAATGGATATTGCTTTTGCCGGAGGCAAGTCTGCTCATTCTATCAAAAAGGACGGAAAGGATATCCGATTACTTATCAAGGTTGAGAAGAATGATTATGACCCGATGGGCATCTACCGCATCGTGCGTTTCAAGGCTTCTAAGAAGGACAGAAGAATACAGTGGCTGACACTTCAACCTGCGGTGCTCGGAAGCTCTGATGCACAGAAAAAGGGATATCTCTCCTTCTCTGGACACAAGTATGGCAACCAGAGTTATCTGCTCACCATTCCGGCTTCAGAGCTTGAACCAGGAGAGTATGGAATCATCTATATGGCAGTAGCTTCTGCACAGGAGATTCCTTTTGGAACATTTAGTATAACTAAGTAAAATTACAATATTATGGAGACATTATTAATGATGTTGTTTGTTGGTGCCTTGGCTAAGGGCACAACAAAGGCTGTGCTTGGTGGCGGTAAGGGAAGAAAGAAGAGAACCAACTGGGACCATCTTAGCTATGGCCAGAAGGCATGGCTGCATGATCATTCGAAATAGCCAGGTTTTAAGTAGGAACGGAAATGAGTGAAATTTGCTTCATTTTAGCCGGATTCACTGCACTTGTTGGGGCTTGCCTGGTGCTTGACTGGGCAAAGAACCTTCAGGATGTGAAAATTCCGATTTTCTTAACGATGGCAGTTTGTACAATCCTCCTCGTAGCTGGTACCATCCTGGTTTGATGAATAAAATATCATGATTCCGTGATATTTTATTCATTGTTTTAGCGGTTGGCATATGATTGGCCATCTTGTTCAACGTGAAGTCTGGCAAGAGGTGGATAGACGAATTAAAAACTATAAGTTATGGTTCAAGAACGTAAGATTGCATTATTGGTGGATGCTGAGAATGTCTCTCACCATCGCATTGACCAGGTGATGGCAGCTGTTAAGAACAACCTGGGTGGCTTGGTTACAGTCAAGCGTATATACGCAGATTGGACTAAGCCCAATCTTTCCGCATGGAAGGCTGTGCTTCAAAAGTATGCCTTCCTTCCTATCCAACAGTACTCTTTTACCTCTGGCAAGAACTCTACGGATTTTGCCTTAGTGATTGATGCGATGGATTTGCTGTATCAGAACGATATTGATGTGTTTTACATCGTATCAAGTGACAGTGATTTCACAAGGCTCGTCATGCGCATCAGGGAATCCGGAAAGATAGTGATTGGCATGGGAGAAAAGAAGGCTCTTGAGAGTTTTGTCTTGGCCTGCAATGATTATATTTTTTTTGAGGAGAGTGGGGATACTTCTTCTACGGTTTCTGGAAGTTCCGATTTTTTGGAGAAGGTATCTTCTCAGGCTCCTTTTGTTCCATCGTTTTCCGATACCTCGTATAGCGTGAGTTCTGTGGCTGCCAGTTTTGTGGTCTCTTCCACAGCTTCCTCTGATTCTTTCTCTTTCTTGGATGGAGAGGGTAAGATTGTTGCGGAAGGTATGGAGGATAGTAAGGAGGACAGCATGAAAGTATCGGTGCCTTCTGGTGGTTCCCTGAAGTCTGAGTCTTTGAGTAGGGATACTGGGCAATATCCTGCCGGTATCAGCAAGAAGCTGCTCGCTTTGTTAAGGCAGGTGGTGAAGGAGGTTGCTGAGAATGATGGTTGGGCAGAGCTTGGGTGTGTAGCTAGCAGGCTTCATGTAAGAAGACCTGACTTCAAGGCTAAATCCTATGGCTACAGCAGGTTTTTGAAGCTCATTGAGGCTTGCGAGAGTTCTTTTCTCATCGACAGGAATCATCAGATCAAGAGGAAAACGAAGACTCTCAGGAAAGTTTGTTTGAAGAACAGATAGCTGCCTGCCTGTCTGTAGCTGCTGGGTGCAGCTTTTTGGGGAGGCATCTAACTGGAAAGAAATGGCTTGTTTGATACGGGTCATTTTTTTTGCGATTTTAAATACAACGATTGTGATTATGATTGATTCAAAAATGAATTAAGGCCCATGTGGAAGAGATCTTCAAGCAGCATATTCTTCCTTTTAAACTATTTCATATCTATGGGTTTCAAGGTTTCGGTTGCGGTTTAATGAAAGGTTCTGAAAATGAAAGGGTTAAAGCGTAACCCTAGCGCAACTAATTCTTATAGAATGGCAAAAATCCTTTTGAAGCTTGGTTGCGGCAGTAACTTCATCTATCTTCCTGGTAATAAGGAAGATAAAACCTGCAGCAACTGCAACCATGAAACTGAACATTTTCTTAGGGCCTTTTGGGGATAAGGCTACTTGATCATGTATTTTTCTTTGTACTACCCACAATCTAGAGACTATATGTGTTGTTTCTTTTTTTTTGTGTTTTTTGTTTCTGTGCAGATACACTGCACAGAAAGCTCGTAATTTTGTGGACGGTTTAAAAATATAAGTTTATGGTTAATAAAAAGCAAGAACTGAGTGCCCATGTGGAGGAGATATTCAAGCAGTATGTTCATCCTGGGCTTTACATCTGTGACTTGGCAACGGGTGGTGGCAAGTCATATACCATTGGTAAACTCACCTGTGAATATTATCCCAAGCATTTTGAGCGCATCATCATTCTGTGTATTCAGAACAAACTCATAGAGGGTATGAATCGCGAGATTGAGAAGTTTATCGATCAGCCTGGTTGTCTTAAGCTGAGTGAGAAGCTTGTGATTGAGAACAACACGGAGGTTATCTTGAAGGCCGTAAGGTCCGGAAGTCTTCAGGAATTGCTGGACGAAATGGGATATCAGATAGAGCAGCAGCGGAAGAAGAAGGTTTCTGTGGCTGTGTTGGAAAACAGATTGGCGCAGGTTGAGAAGTTGGCTAAGTGCATGAATGCTTTGGTGGCCATACTACAAGATGATTCTGAGAATGCTTCTCTGCTAGAGCAGATACAGGCAGAAGAGAGCCGGCTGAGATATGCTGTCAGGGATTTCTTTGCCAACTACAAGAAGCATTTGCTTATTACTGGAGAAGTGAAGAAAGTGGGTGTGAAGACTATACTGAGTCGTTTTCCTTCATTGGAGAGAGTCTATCCGCAGGTTAACTACGCCAGCAGGAAGGTATTTCTGATGACCGTTCATAAGGCGATGCTTGGTATTGATCCTATTTTGTCGGAAAGTGTCAGTATCAGGGATTTCTGTGACAAGAAGACCTTAATCCTGTTTGATGAGTCTGATCAGGCAGCAGTAGCCATGCGTGATGTCATCATTGGTCAGGCTTGCAGAAAGTCTGCAGGCTTCAACAAATATGGCAAGGGATATCACGGCTATTTGCAGTATTTGGGCTTATTGTCGGCCAAGGATACCCTTACAGAGAGATATGATGGGACTCTTTTGAAAGAAAGTTTGGAGAAGGCTCAGAAAATTTGCCAGGATAATTGGGAGCGGAAGATAGGGGATATACTTCCTTACAAGAACATCTTCCTGGCAGATACGGAGGATTACAGCAGTTATCGCCGTGGTGTGTTCTTTGCCGGTCCCACCTTTAAGTTGGAGATTTGTGGTGGAGAGGAACACGCTCGGTCCTTCATTTGCTATCGGGCTGGTGAGAAGAATTTCATTTTGGCTCATGCTGAGAATGAGGAAGAACTGTCTGGGAAGTATGACATGGTGATTTCCTTGGATAAGTTCCTCAAGCTCTCGGAAAGCAATACTGTGGCGGTGAAGAAGTTCCTGAGCGGTTGCGTCAGGGAGGCTTTCCAGAAGAGGCAGGATGCTTTCAGGAATGAGACCGATGACAGGGAACAATACTTGGGATGGCCTACGGTGGAAAGTGAAATCCATTCGCTCCTGGCTCGTTTTGAGGTGGTTTCAGAGAAATTCTTTGAGCAGCAACTTCTGGATTACTACACCAATCGAAAGAATCTGACCGTCAAGATGGATGGCAAGAAGTACAAGGTGCAGGACGATTCCTTCTATATGCATGGTTGCCGGTTATATCAGGAAGAGCTTGATGAAAGAGACAGTCTTCACCGGGTAAGGCTCTCTTGCAGGGAGATTAGCTCCACGCCTGAGAAAATACTGTATGATCTGGTGGCTTCTGACAAGGTGGCTGTAGTACTCTGTTCTGCTACGGCTTCAAGTGAATCTGTGATCAGCAACTTTGATATAGAGTATCTGATGTCGGCTTTGGGCAGGAAAGTTCATCTTTTGGACAGAGAGGATAGCAGGAAGTTTGAGGAGCTTGTTGAAGCTACGTATCCTAGCCGTCATCAGGTAGAGGTAGTGCCTCTGGAGCATTATATGTTCAAGGATTGCCGCAAGGAACATATGTCCTTGCCTGAGAAATATAAGCTGATGTTCTGTGAAGACGCAGTTGAAGAAGGATTGGTGGAGCGGTGGTTCAGGCTTTCCAGAAGGGAAATCTTCCGTCATGCTTCCAAAGCAGATGAAGTTGGTTTTGTGTTCTATCGCATCTTTCAGTTCAGTGAGGCTTATCACTGGTTCTACGTGCATGATGATATTCACAGTCTGCTCTTTTTCCAGAATAGAGCAGCTCACACCTACCAGAAGCAGATGAACGTTATCGCTTGTCTGATTGACGGATCCTACAAGCAGAAGATGAAAAATGATGATCATGTGGAGGATGTCTTTGAGAGTAGTTTACCTGATTGGCAGAATGAGCATCTGTTCATGTCCAACAGTTTAAAGGACGTGGAAGACAAGGTTTTGAAGAGATTGAGTGATGGCAGCATTTCCAAGGTGATGCTGGTGACGGCCTACGGTAGTTTCAAGGCGGGTGCCAATCTCCAGTATAAAATACCGGAAGGTATTGATTATGAGAGGGGTGACAACTGGGAGGAGGATGAACATGAACTGAAGAAGGACTGGGATGCTGTATATCTCCAGAGTCCCACCTCTTATCTCTCTTTCAATGATGATAGCCAGGAGCAGGCTTTTGATGCTGGTCTCTACCGGATTATGATGTCGCTCATGATGCTCAACGAGAGAAGTTGGCTGACTGAGGAGCAGGTGGGCCACTGGCTGGAAGAGGCGATTTCCAAAAAGTCTATCCGTTTCAAGGAGGATGCTGTAGCCATGGACAAGGCTGCCTGGGCGCAGACGATGATTGAGCAGGCTGTGGGAAGAATATGTAGGACCAGGAATAAGCCGCTTTCTACCTATATTCTCTATGACGAAGGGATGACGGAATTCTTTATGGGTGATTTGGGTGACAAGTCACACACCAAGGAATTTAAGGCTTTGAGCAGTTATATTCAGGGGCATACTGAGATCGGCGGTGATAGTCATGCTTCTGCTGAAGAGGTCAAACTGCATAATGATTCCCAGGCTGCTCAATGCAAATTGCGTAAAATGAGGGAGAAGGCTTTACTCTTCACTCCACATCCTTATCAGGTGGAATATGAGGATTTAGAGGATGGGAGTGAAGATTTGTCGATTCCTTATTACGTCAAGAGGGCTCAAATCATGAATCAGTACTACAAGCAGGCCATTATCCGTAATCCTGTGGTGGCTTCCTTGCAGGAGCTTGATGAACAGGCCATGATGGTTCCTTTCCTGAGAAAGTGTTATGGCAATTGGGAAAGAGATGAGGATGGATCTTTCTGCCAGCATCCTGTATCTCCTGCATCTGTAAGATTGGATGTGTTGATGAAAAATAAAGTTATCCATGAGCATTTTGAAAGCAATGGATATGCTACAGGCTGGAGTTCAGATGGTCTTATCCTACATCCGGAGATATTGATGGCTGATTATGCCGGCGAAATTGGTGAGGAAGCTTTCAAGGCGCTTGTTCTTCGCTATACGGATTGCAGAGAGGAGCAGTTTGCGCATCTGGAGGACCGGGATTATGAGTTGGCCGATTTTGTGGTTCTGAATCCGGATGGTTCCTACAAGGTGGCATTTGATGTGAAGAATATGAATCCTTCCATTGAGCATTTGGATAGAGAAGGGGATATGCCTACTTTAGAGAAGCGTCAGGAAAAGGAGAATCGTCTGGGGTGTCCGCTTTATACAATCAACATGCTCAAGATGCCATTTGAGTCGATGGACAGGTATGAGATTTGTGGGTTGATAGATGAAGATGGGCATGTCCAGGGAGATGCTATGTTGAAAATTAAAAGTTTAATTGAAAGTTAATTATTTAATAAGATGTGATATGGCTAAAAAGATAGAGCATATTTCAAAAGAAGAGATATTGAAGTTGCCTGTGACAACCAACAGGCTTATGGTGTCATGGAACAGAGAGACATTCTTTGCCAAGTATGGCATTGTATCTTACAGGATGGAAACGAGAGATCGTGAGCGCAAGAATCTTTCTTACGAACAACTCTCTGACACGCCATCTTTGTCGGTAGTAGGCATATATGCAAAGTATGAACCTTTTAGCAGCAGAGACGGCTATACGCGATTTTTCGTGCTGGTGGAGAAGGGCGATGAGAAACTGGTGATGGAAAGTCTGAAAGTTCAGAAGGATGTGGCTTGCAAGTCAGATGATCTGCATGGGTATGATGAATTCCTGCAGAAGCGCATTATCGTGTCGCTTGCAATCAATGCCCTCGGAAAGAAGGGCAAGGGTGGCATGATGTACAACAATGGCATGTTGCTGGTTTGTGATGACCAGAACTTTGGGGTATCCAAAAGGTCGAAGGAACTGGTTTGCTTGAAGTTGGAGGTGAATAAGTATATGAATCTGGCTGCCAGAACTACCTCGTTTTCACATCCTAAGGATTTCAAGCAGTTGCAGGCGTATAGTAACTGTGTTTTCCAGGTGGGGAAGGAAATGGACGGTGAGTTATGGCTTGGAGAATATCTGAAGCCGGTTATACTCAAAAAGCTGAATGAAGGTGATTATCGTTTGGACCAGGTTTACATCAAGAAGAAGCGCTTCTCTTCTTCTCACAACACTGTTCCTTATTGGCCTTGGAACAAGGATACGTACAATCACAGCCGATTGTTTGTCATCTGCCAGGTAATTGAAAACGTGAATAAGCTCTTTGATGGTATGCTGACAGTTGATTTTTCCGACCATCAGGTTTTGGATTACTTTGAGAGTCATCCGAAGGAGAATGTTGAAAAGCTGTTGAAAGAATACTTTCAGGGAAAGACCATTCTTGTGGAGGATCCTTTTGGCACGGATGATTCAAAAAAGCAGGTTGATCAATTCAAGGCGAGTGTGCTTGCCACCATGGGGAACGTTGTGAGTGTTGTCAAACGAGGTGGTAAGGTGGATATGCTGTTAAAGTTATGTGAGGAGATAGGTGATGAAACTCATTATTCGCAGTCTGTGAAGCGTATGTATGAGAGTGGTATTGCCTTCCAGCACATGATTCATCATGGTGGAGGCAAGGAGGATGATGTGCCAGAGGCTAAGGCTAAGAGGATCTTGATGGAACTACTGGTCAAGGATAGCATTGTCAAGGGCTGTATGCCATCAGAAATGGCAGCCATCGCAGGGAATTGGAAATTCTGGCTTTTTAAACAAAAAAAGGAGGTTGTATATGGAGCATCCTTGAAGTTGTGTGAGGGAAAAGCTATGGCATTTGAGCCTTATGGCTTTGATGATGGATTTGGAGAGGATTATGATACCTTTGTTGCCTCTATAATGGGCTTGTCTGCTCTTCTCAAAATGAAAGGTAATCATGATTATCATGTGATGGAGAAGGAGGAAAATGCTTATCTGATCATTGATACGGAAGAGATTCCTATCTTGGATGCCAAGCAAATTGATGATACCTATGGCAAGATTATTGAAGGGACCGACCCTGAATGTGATTCTTTTAATATGTTTAAGAGAAAGGGGTCGGGTACGAACCACAAATTCTTGCGCGGTCTGATGGGATTTCATTTATGGAAGGAAGAAGGTCTTGATGAGGAGGGATCAGAGTCCTACTCTTACATATCTGGTTATAATTCCGATAATTTCAAGACTGGTGCTACCTTTAAGATAGGCAAGGTCCCTCGTGTTAGGCGTATTATCATTTTGAAGAAAGAGCATCCTGAACGGGTTGGGGATGATATTCAGGAGTTGAAGAATATGCTGGCTGTGGGCTTTGGCCAATGGAATGAGCTGATGACTTATCCTTTCCCATTTAAGTTCTTGCAAGAGTATTTGGACAACCAGAGTGAAACGAGGTTCTCAAAGCATTGGAGTGAAATGTAGTATTTCTGGTGTTTCTTTTTAAATGGCTGGCAGGATAGTGAAAACTTCCTGTCAGCTATTTTCCATTCTGCATTCATTTGCCATTTTTTGTGCTGAAAAGTTACATATTACAAGGTGGTATACTTTTGAATTATTAGGAGTTGTACACTTTTGAATTAGAATCTATTTACTGATGCATTTTTTGGCTGTTTGATAAGATTTTTATGGGGATTATTTTGATTAATGGATTTTCATTTCACATTAAAAATGTTGAGTTTTAGACATTGTGCATAGCAAGAAATATTTTCGTTTTTTACACGTTTTCTTGGCGGTTTCATTATTTTTTGTTACTTTTGTACCTTGTATAACGATTAGGAAGGTTACAAATATCCTGTAATACCCTGCATCCTTCGTTCCGTTCTTGACAGTTTGGAGTGAACCTTGCTTAGTGTCACTCGATTTATGCAGTAGTCCCATAATTTGATTGAACAAACTTAAAAACAGAAAATGTCAATAACAACTGAACAGAAGGAACTTCATTTGCTTCCTCACAACAGAAAAGCTTATGAAAAGGTGATGGATCATTTTGAGAATCACCAGCGTGCAGCCATTGTACATGCTACTGGTACAGGCAAGAGCTACTGTATAGCAGCTATAGCTTCCCATTTTTCAAAGGTACTGGTCATGGCACCCAATAATTTTGTATTGAATGAGACCCAAAAGGTGTGCAATGATGCTGTGGAATTCCGTACATATGCAAGCACTATATATGATGAAGATACACCCACGGGGTATGATCTGATAGTCCTTGATGAGTTTCATCGTGCTGGTGCGCCAGAATGGGGAAATGGTGTTAAAAGGATAATTGCATCAAATCCTTTGGCCAAGATTTTAGGTACGAGTGCCACCCATATCAGATATCTGGATCATGAACGGGATATGGCAGAAGAACTGTTTGATGGTAACATCATCAGTCATTTGAGTCTTGGTCGTGCTTTGAATTTATAAATTCTCCCTACACCTATCTATGTTTCTTCTTTATATTCTGCTGAGGAAACTATAGAGAAGGCAAAAGGGGCTATCAGAACTTCCAAGTATATGGAAGATGGCGAGAAGAAGACCTATTTGCATCGCCTTGCAGGGATTTCCCGCAGTTGGTCTGAGTCACATGGAGTACCTCCTATCATTAAAAAATATTTCGGCTTAGATGTCAAGCGAATTATTGTCTTTTGCTCTAAGGTTGCCAAAGCAGAATATAAAGAAGAAACATAGATAGGTGTA
>ERZ809074.4391-NODE-4391-length-11759-cov-5.912423_pt1 | contig 11759 bp, 12 predicted proteins | sample MGYA00520795_ERZ809074 | MGnify/ENA primary metagenome ERZ809074 (study PRJEB31570, sample SAMEA3212989) | Homo sapiens | biome: human-gut; feature: human gut; material: fecal | place: Sweden | collected 2011 ...
TCGCTGAGATCGAAAAAGGCTGGATCATCAAGGCTGACACCATCGAAGAGCTGGCTGCGAAGATCGACCGTGACCCGGCTGAGCTGAAGGCGACCATCGACGCTTGGAACGCGGCTTGCGAAGCGGGCGTTGACGCTGAATTCGGCCGTGACCCGGAGAAGATGGAAAAGATCGACACCGCTCCGTACTATGCTGTGTCCATCACCCCGACCCTCGTTGCCACCACCGGCGGCGCGAAGCGCGACACTGCCGGCCGTGTCCTCAACTGGAACAACGAGCCGATCGCGGGCCTCTACGAGGCTGGCGAGCTGGGCAGCTACGTTGCCAACCTCTATCAGAACGGCGTGTTCCTCTCCGAGGCGATGCTGTCCGGTCGTGCTGCGGCTCAGACTGCGTTCGGCGCGGCGAGCGAGTTCACGGCTGTTGTGAAGGGCGAAACGAAGGTTGCTTGGGCGGATGCTGAAGACGGCGTGTACACCGCGACTGTTGACGGTCTGCATGACAAGATCGACGTTGCGATCACCATCAAGGACGGCAACATCGAGGGCATCGAAATTGTTGGCGGCCGTGAGAACATGATCATCACCGATGAGCAGCTGGCTGAGTATGTCGGCGCGATCATCGCCAACCAGAGCGCGGATGTGGACATCGTGTCCGGCGCGACGGTTGACTGCCAGGCGATTGGCACGGCGATCGGTCAGGCGTTTGCCAAGTAATCCATTCTAATTGAATGAATGAAACCTCCCCGACAGAAATGATATGTACCCCCAATACTGGACACCCGGTATTGGGGGTATTTTTATGCGATACAGTTATGAATACAAGAAGATGTGCGTCGAATTATATCGACAAGGAAAATGGGTCGAGACACCAGAAGGAGTAAAAGAAAAGAACTTTCGGAATATGATTCAAATCTGGGCAAGAACAGAAGAATCATGTGGTGTAAATCACAAGCGTGTTCAACGAATTATGAACCAGCTTGCACTGTTTGGCAAACGTCCAAAAGAGAAGTACCATTCTTACAAAGGCGACGTTGGTAAAGTTGCGGACAATATCATCAATCGGGATTTCAGTACCAAAAAGCCGCTGCAAAAGTGGACAACAGATGTATCGCAGTTCAATCTTCCTTGGGGCAAATGCTATATTTCACCGATTCTGGACATGAATACAAATCCTGAAGTGCTGAATATGCTGAAAGTCCTGTCAAAAACGATGGACCAGATTAATAAACAGACGACCGAGCAGTATGACTGGCAGATGAGGATACAAATATGTTGTATTAAGCTATTTGTTTGGAGAGAAAGATACAGGTTTATTATCGCACCCAGTATTAAGCTGGGTGTATTTTTGTAGCTTTATCAGCAATCAAAAAGGAAATTAAGAAAGTATGAAACTTTCACAAAACGCGTAGACGAAACATCATACATGTGGTACAATCTTCTTATGACAACGTGTTAAGCCAAGGAGGGGTAATATGCCCAGATCAAAGAAGGATGCAAAAAAGTTTGATATTAAGGTATGCTTGATTAAAAACGGATATCCTCCTCAATATAGTCCGGAAGTATTTAGAAAGGTCATGGAGCAAGTAGAAAACTTTGAGGAAAACAATTAACGGATTAGATTAATAAACAAAGAAGAATCATCTTGGTTTTGTGTTGATGAGAATTCGGGATTTATTCCGTCAGCTGATGGGGCACTCCTGGCGTCCTGGAGAAGAGTACAAATCCTTGTAGCACCCCTTGCCAAATATGGCGGTAGGCATTAGCAGAGCTAATAAACTGCATTAATCTTGCAAAACAGCCTCTGTCCGCAGTTAGCAGATAATTATCTTCACAGAAGTCAAGACCATCTGGAGATTCGTCTGATCTTTGTTTACTGAGCTCTCAAAACGCCAGGTCGTATAAGCTTTTTTCAGGTTCAGGAAAGATGCCGTTCGCATCGTCCGCCAGAATTAGCACGATCGTCCGAAAAAATTAGACGCTGAAGCATGGCCATCAATGAAGGACGATTAGAAATCGGGCTGTAAAACTAGAAATCTGCAAACAGGGGCCTTCTTCTGTTAACAGATTTTTCTGTTCCGTAGTGTCGTGAAAAAGAAAAATCCTACCAGCTTCACAGTTGCCTTTTTGAGGGCAAATCTGTCGAATCTGGTAGGCAAAATGGTGATCCCGGCGGGATTCGAACCCACGGCCTGTCGCTTAGGAGATCGAAAAAGTGTTCGCCTTTGCTGTTCCCTGAAGTGCCTTTAAGCCTTGACATTGCTGGGTTTCTAACATTTTTCACTGTTCGCATTTCCCTTCGAAATACCCCCGTTTTCCCCCAGTGCTGTTAGCTGGGTGTTAGCACAGCTAACAAAGACAACGTGTTCGACTTTCACATCTACCGCCAAATCGTTAGCTGGACGTGATGAAATCATCATTATTTATCCCCGTAATGCGGCAAATTGCTGTCCAGTCATGAATGAATATTCATTGCCTATTTTCTAAGGCGTTTTCCGTAATCCAGATCTGTGTTTTGTCCCTCTGTAAAGTGGAAGGCATCGCAGAACCAGCAGAAAGATTTGAGTCTGCCACTTTTGTTAGCTGAGTTTTCCGCGAATAGTTGCAGATCTTTTCTTTGTCTACGCGCTGTGGCGTTTGCAATCTAACAATTAGAGATCCGGATTCTGTACATCCTTCATACCTTGAAGATGCTCAGAATCCTTGTGTAGAGCCGTTTCCCTCCATTACAACCACTTTGGTCAGAGCTTGGGCATCGTCCGCCTGAAATGTGACAGGCAGGAAAACGGCTCGCTGCCAACAAAGACGACAGTCGTTAGCAGAAACGTTAGATGGCACAGAAACCCAGCCAACCGTTCATGCAGGGAAATGCTTATTTCAAGCCGTTTCCCGGCATTCTTTGTTTTGTTTTCAAGGTGCTTGAGCTACCGCCTAGAAAGAACAAGCTGAAATGTGAACAACACCAAAGTTTTCGACCATTTGGCAGTTCTTCGCTCAATTTGAGGCGGAAGGTGAACTACCACCTAGGAAACAGAAAGCCAATCAATTGCCTTCCAGTTTTTTCAGAGCTTCTTCCACGCCTTTGATCGCAGCCATCTCAACAAGCACGTCTTTGACGCTACCAGTATAGCACAGTGAAAATCAAAAATCGTCCGCGATTTTAGACACCCCTACGGAGATATCTGGGATCCATTTGCTGTCTTTCCCGATAGCTGGATTCCAGACTTCAAACACTTCTTCGATTGGGTTGAAGGCGATGACAATACGTTTCTTCTTGTACGTTGAATCAACAACTTCCTGACCAACAACCGCTGCCTCAATGGCTGTGATACGCTGCTGGCCATCAATCAGAATTTTCTTTCCGGATGACACTTTTCCGTTTTTTAATCGGATATCAGGGTTCTTCCAAACAATTATATATCCAACGGGGAATCCTTTATAGAGAGAATCCATCAGGTCACGAACCTTGGAGCCATCCCAGACAAATGGACGCTGAATCTCAGGGATCGCAATCTCGCCTTCCTTAATAGAGCTGATGATGTTTTCAACAGAATGGATAGTTGCAGTATAGTCTTTTGAATAACGTTTAGGTGCCTTTCTAAAACGTTTATCAGAAAGGAATGAAGCGCTATGCATATATTTTGTCTTGGATAAGCCAATAAATACGACATTCATTGCAATAGCAAGACCCTTCACTTCTTATGAGTGAAGGGTCTCTTTGTATATCACAGCGCTACTGTTTGATATTTAGTCAATTACATAAATAGTGCCCGCAGACAATCCTGACGCTGATGCAGCACGCGGACAACGATCACTTCATCATCTCCGGCCAAATAGAAAATGCAGTAGTTCTCACACACTAAATACCGATATTCCGTATGTACCGGGATCAGCGCATCCAGTGGCCTACCTCGACCGGAAAAATCGGCCAGCGACAGGATGCTTTTCTTCAGCTCGCTGATGATTCGTGCAGCGGCATCAGGATTGCCTAATTCCTCCCGGATATACTGTCGGATAGAGGCTAAGTCTTGCCGTGCAACCTTGGAGACGCTCACCTTTGCCATGGTCAATCCTCCAGCCCGGCAAAAGCCTCATCCACAGACAGCGTGCCTTCATTACGGATAGACTCAACACCTTTGCCAAGCTCGGCCAGCAGCTTCACTGCAGCTTGCAGCTTTTCATACTCGATCAGGCTCTGTACCACATATTTTCCGCGGCCATTCTTGGTGAGGTATACCACAGAGCCGTCGTCGCAATGGCCCAGCACTTCGCTGTAATTCTTGAGATCAGAAATTGGAACGATGTTTGTCATCGGGATCAGCTCCTTTCTTTTATATTATAGACGAATTTGTAGATATATTCAACCCTAAATTATGGGTTAAATCTATCTTCTATTGGAGAGTGGTTTATCCGGTCACGATTTCAGTCATCTCACGTTACTATCAAGCCATTCATGTAGTGTGAAGGGCTATTTTTATTCATCGAATGCCGCAATTCTCTGTTTTCTGTATTCAGCTGGTGTAATCCCCATTAACTTCATGAATGATTTGTAGAAATGACTCTCATAATCATACCCACACAGTCGGCTGATTTCTTTATATGTCAGATTAGATTGGTAGATCAAAGTACACGCATGATTGATTCGAATTTTCTCATAGAATTGTTGGGGAGACTGCTTACATACCTGCATGAAAATCCGATATAATTGAGATTGACTGATATGAAACATGCTTGCTATTTTGGCAATACGAACTGGTTGAGAAATATTGGTTTCCATGAAGTTAACTACTTCGTGAAAAAGATCTATTGGTTCAACTGGTTTTTCATGAATATTTCCACATTTCAGCAGTTCCCCGATGATTAGATAGAACCAACCCACAAGTGTCGTCATCATCGTTCCTTCTGCATGGGCTGCTGCAAGCATATTTTGATAGTATGCAGGAATAGTATCTGAATGTATGTTATAAATGGCAATGTTTTCGGCTGATAAGCCCAGCATGCGTACGTATTCGTCATCATGAACGCCAAAGAAGCCAACATAAAACAAACTCCATGGATTACGAGAATCTGCCTGGTAGGAAACCTTTGTGTTTTTCGGAAAAAGATAAACATCACCCGCGTTGAGCGAATAGCTCTTTCCTTCGCAAGTGAAGGTTCCTTTCCCTTCTACTACATAATGGAGAATATGATGATCTCGAAAATCCATCATTGTGTGCGATCCTGGTGAATGCCAAATACGTCCCACATGGTCAATCACAATGTCTGCATTCGTGTGTTGTGATTCTCGCTTAATATGGACAACATCATAAGTAGAATTACTCATTCATATCGCCTGCTTTACTGGGACTTCTCACAGATTATCATAACACTTGATCACTTTCAATGCAAGATTTTTATAATAATATGCCATATATCTTGATTGACGGAATTTCAACGAATTACTATAATCTAGATAAACAAGGGTGAGCCCGAAATAGAATATAGGAGGTCACAATGATGAAAAGGTTTGTCTCGATTCTTCTTGTTGTCATGCTGATGGCTTGTCTGCTGAACGTTGCTTCTGGTGAGACCAGCACTGAGTATGTCAACTCCGGAAAACTGAGCTACGATTTGACCGCACAGGTCAACAACGGTGAGGAAATGGAGCTTGAATTCTGGGTGCAGGTCGAGCTCGCAAACATTTATCAGAAATGGTGCGATGCCTACACTGAGCTTCATCCCAACATCAAGTTCAACATCACCCAGGGTTCTAATGAGGATCATTTCAAAAAGTTGGGCATGGCACTGCCTTCCGGAACCGGTCCGGATCTGTTCCACATGCACAATTCCTTCATTGATCAGTTCATGATCAATCTGAAGCCCTATGATCCTTCTGTCCTGCCTCTGGATGTCCTTCGTGAGGATTTCAACGCCATTGATGAAAGCCTCTACGGCGACAATCTGTATTACGTTGGCCTGGCTGCGATGAGCTGCGGTGTGTTCTATAATTCGCAGATGTGGGCTGATGCTGGTCTGACTGATGCGGATATCCCCACCACTTGGGACGAGCTGGCCGCTGTTGCCAAGAAGCTGACTCAGTTTGACGAAAATGGCAAGATGACGGTAGCTGGCTTCAACTACAATGAAATGAGCATCGAGTACCTGCTCACCGCCCTGAATTATCACAAGGGCATCCCGATGTTCAAGCCGGGCACGCATACCCCCATACTGAACGATGAGTATAAAGCAACGGTTCAGTGGCTGAAGGATCTCTATGATGTTGAAAATGTCGGCTCTGTTGAGTTCCCGATGAGTATCCTCAGCTTCTCCCAGAGCACCTCTGCCATGACCTACATCGGCACCTGGTTTGGTAACTGGATGAAGCAGAATGCGCCTGACTTGGAATACGGCTTCTTCATCCTGCCCTCTGTGGATGGCACCGTTCCTCCCGCCTATGATCGCTACAACGTTGAGGTTTCGCCCTCCATCAACGCAAATGTGTCCGACGAGAAGTACGCTGTGATCAACGACTTCCTCTGCTTCCTGCTATCTAACGATAACTTTGTGCTCGACTTTGCACTGATGCAGTATGGCACGCCCACCAAGAAGTGCCTGGCTGATAATGCGGACGTCCGCAGCGATATCGTATTGGGTGCGGTTGCAGATAATATGGATCGTTTCATCTATCCCGGCGCCTATCCGGACTCCTATCACTCCGTATTGAAGAAGTACTTCTATGACGAAGTGATGCTGAACCATATGGATCTCGACGAAGCCATGGAGCAGTGTGAAGAAGAACTCGTAGACGCTCTGGACGCGACTGATTTCTTCTCCATCGAAGATAAGTATTCTCACGCTGACGAGCTTAAGTTCTGATTCCGACGAGGCGCACTGGCAGACTGTCGGTGCGCCTCTGTTCTTTTTTCGGAGGCATTGATACCATGCAGCATGAATCCATAATAAAGCCCAGGCATCACAGGTGGGATAGCCGCAAAACGATGATATTGGTTGCTGCATCCGCTTTGATTCTCTATTACAGCATTTTCTTTGTGTTCCCCATCGGGTACGCACTCGTTGGTAGTTTTTTCAACTGGATGCCAACAAAGCGAGTTTTTTCATTCATCGGCTTTGAAAACTATAACAAGATTTTTTCACAGAGCACCCTCGGTCTGGCAATGAAGAACACATTGTTGTTCACCCTAATAGTGACGCTTTTCCGCACCGCGTTCGGGCTTCTGCTCGCGGTGCTAATCAACATGCGAGGAAAAACAAAGACCTTGTTCCGCATGATATACTTCCTGCCATATATCACTTCGACCGTTGCTGTATCAATGGTATGGAAATGGTTGTTTGAACCCTCGGCAGGACCGTTGAATTATTACCTTTCCCAAATCGGATTACCCACGCAATTATTCTTGAAGGATTCAAATCAAGCTCTATTCTGCGTGATGCTCATGACAATCTGGAAGGAAACGGGCTATGCGACTGTCATCTTCATGGCAGGATTGACCAACATTCCTTCAACTCTGTATGAAGCAGCGGAAATCGACGGTGCCAACCGTATTCAAAGCTTCTCACACATCACCCTCCCATTATTGAAATCAACCATCGAATTCATTGTCTTAACCTCTTTCGTTACCTTCAGTCAAACCTTTACGCAGATTGATCTGATGACAGGTGGCGGTCCCGGCAAATCGACCTACACCATGGTGTACTATCTGTATCAGGAAGCGTTTAGCAGCAATCGCTTTGGCAGAGCCTCCGCAATCGCATTTGTTCTTTTTGCTGTAATCCTGGTTTTTTCGTTACTTCAGCTTCGCATGAGAAGAAATGGCGGTGATCTGTGATGAAGCATTCAGGCACTAAAAAACTATCCGATATCTTTATGGTCATCTTTCTTTGCTTGGGTTCTGCAATCATGTTATATCCTTTTATCTATATGATTTTGAGCTCCTTCAAGGAGAACCAGGAGATCATCAGGATTCCACCAACATTTCTGCCGGAAAAGCCGACCTTCGAACACTACCAACTTGTTTTGGGCGAAAAGAACTTTGGTCTATTCTTCTGGAACAGTTTGTGGCTTACGATAGTCAGGACGAGTATCGTACTATATTCCGGTGCATTTTTCGGCTATGTGTTTTCAAAACTGCGCTTTCGCGGGAAGGAAGCCCTGTTCTTGTTTATCCTAGCAACCATGATGGTTCCGTGGCCAGTCACCATCGTGCCACAATACCAGATGATGTCATGGTTTGGCTGGGTGGGCAAATACTCATCCATTATTATACCTTCGCTGTTCTCTACCTTTTCCATTTACATGATGCGCCAGTTTATTGACGCCATTCCGAATGAACTAATTGAGGCAGGCGTTGTTGACGGTGCAGGACAATTTTCGATCTTCCACTTTATCATTCTGCCCAACCTGACCGCAGCTATATCAGCGTTGGGTATCTTCCAGTTCCTTTGGGCATGGGATGACTATCTTTGGCCATTCCTCATGCTGCAAAACATGAAGATGTATACGCTGCCGGTTGGTCTGTCACTGTTCAACGGTCAGTATTTCAACGATAATGGCGGAATCTTTGCGGCATCCTCTGTCGCGGTGCTTCCAGTCATGATCGTGTACCTTATGTTCCAGAATCAGTTAACCGAAGGAATCGCTGCAACAGGTATCAAAGGATAAAGGAGATCGTTGTATGCCAATCACATGGAGTAACACCAATCACACATGGAACCTCAGCGGCGGAAATGTCAGCTATGTCCTACATGTCAATGCTGCCCGTCAGTTGATGGGAGTGTATTGGGGAAAGCGCGTTCATGACCAGGCCATTACTTTTGTTCCGGAAGACTATCCCGGATTTGCCTCATTTGACCTGCCTGTCGGTTGGTTGCCGCACGAGGTCCCGACGCTCGGTACCGGTTGGTATGGCACACCGGCCATTGATGTGGTTAATCCGCAGGGTGATCATGTTGTCTCCCTGCAAGTGAAAGATAGTACCATTTTCAGCGGCAAGAAAACAATCGAAGGCTTGCCCGCAACATATGTTGAGGAAGAAGACGAAGCGACCTCGCTCGAAATCACCGTGGAAGACTCGGCCATCGGCCTTCAGGGTGTTTTGACCTATACTATTTTTGAACAGACCGGTGCATTGGCACGTAGTATGCGGATCATCAATACTGGCTCCGAGCCTTTGGTGATCCGAGGAGCGCAATCCGCTTCCGTACTGCTTTGGGGCAATGACTATCAGATAGTCCATCTCAAGGGTTCCTGGGCAAGAGAACGAAGTGTGGTGCGAAAGCCCATTGGCGAAGGAACCTACAGCATTTTCAGCCAGAGGGGTTCATCGGGGCATGAGGAAAATCCTTTCCTTGCATTGTGCCATCCGTCAACAACAGAGCACCAGGGTGAAGTCTATGCGATGAATCTGATTTACAGTGGAAGCTTTTATGCCTCTGCTGCTGTTGATAATGCCAACAACTCCAGAATGAGCATCGGTTTGAATCCGCAGGTGTTCTCCTGGAAACTCGAACCTTCTGCGTCATTCTGTACGCCTGAAGCCGTGTTGGTATTTTCTGATCAGGGTTTTAACGGTATGTCGGCGATCTATCACAAACTGTATCGTACTAGGCTTGCCAGAGGATACTGGCGGGACCGGGAGCGTCCGATCCTGATCAACAACTGGGAAGCTACCTACTTTGACTTTACGCAGGAGAAAATCCTTGAGATCGCACGCACCGCGCATGATTTAGGCATTGAGCTTTTTGTGATGGATGATGGCTGGTTTGGCAAGAGAAACTGTGACAACTGCTCGTTAGGTGATTGGGTTGTTAATCGGGAGAAGCTGCCGGATGGATTGGATGGTCTATCAAAACGCATTCATGACTTGGGCATGCTGTTTGGCTTGTGGATGGAACCAGAAATGATCTCTCCAGACAGTGATCTGTTCCGGGCACATCCGGATTGGTGTCTTCATGTAAAGGGACGACCTTCTACTTTGGAGCGTTCACAGCTCATTCTCGATTTAAGCAGAGCAGAGGTTCAGGATTATGTGATCGAAGCAGTTTGTCGTGTGCTGCGCGAAAGCAATGCAGATTACCTCAAATGGGACATGAATCGAAATATGACGGAGTATTTCTCTGCTGATATCCCGGTGGAGCAGCAGATGGAAGTTCAGCACCGGTATATACTTGGCGTGTATCGGATTTTGGATGCCGTGGTTTCTACTTTCCCAGATGTTCTTTTTGAAGCTTGTTCTGGTGGTGGTGGCCGATTTGATGGTGGTATGCTATACTATATGCCTCAGATATGGACCAGCGATAACACAGACGCAGTTTCAAGGTTGAGCATCCAGTACGGTACCTCTATGGTGTACCCCATTAGCTCCATGGGCGCGCATGTCAGTGCGGTCCCGAATCATCAATGTGAGCGTGTCACCTCGTTGAAAATGCGAGGAGATGTGGCACTGAGTGGAAACTTTGGTTTCGAACTAGATTTGACCAAAGCATCTGCAGATGAACGAGAAGAAATCAAGCAACTTGTCATCATGGTCAAACGCCATCGTCACTTGACACAGCAAGGTGTCTTTTCCAGACTAGCCAATCCAGAAGGTGGCAAATATGCTGCCTGGCAGTATATCAGCCAGGACGGCAGCGAAGCACTTTTGTGCACGTTCAAAATTCTATCGGTTCCCAACATGCCGCCATTCAGAGTACGCATGACAAATCTGGATGACATGGCGGATTATGAGAGTGACGATGGAACGGTCTATTCTGGCGCGCAGCTGATGTATCAGGGAATAAGTACACATCTCGCCGGAGACTTCAGCAGCTGTGTGATGCACTTTACCAGAAAGGGATAAAGAAAATGTCACATGCTTTCCATGTTGATCATCTGTTTGGTGATGCTTCAGAAAAACCGTTGGATCGGGTTGTACCCAATGGTGGTTATGCCAGAATCCTTCGCACCATAGGAATCGTTGGTGATAGCTTATCCGCCGGTGAATATGAAACCAAGAATGCACAGGGCGAATCGGAATATACGGATATCTACGAAAACTCCTGGGCTTCCTATTTAGCTAATGTTTCGGGAATCAAGATTAAGAACTTCTCTCGTGGTGGAATGACTGCACGGGAATATCTGGATTCCTGGGCTGAGAAAAATAACTTTTGGCAAGCTGGTTCTGATTGTCTGGCTTTTATCGTCGCACTAGGAGTGAATGATCTCTTCTTCCGTGGTGTACCAATTGATCACGCCGATGATTCACAAGCAGATTACTCATCCTCATTCAAGGAGCAATTCTGTGAGATTCTTCAGCGATACAGAGCTATTTCTCCAAAAGCGAAGTTCTTCTTGATGACGATGCCCAAAGGGCAATTATTGAGTGAGTGGAATCTGCTTGCTGATCAACATAGACAGCTTATGTATGAGATAGCAGCGCAAACATCCGACTGCTATGTCATTGATCTTCGAGCCTATGCCCCTGAGCTCACTACAGATGCTCGAGAAAAGCTATATTTGAATGGCCATCTCAGTCCAATCGGATATGTTTGGCTTTCAGATATGGTTGGTTCTTACCTTGATTATCTTATTCGTCAACACTATGCGGATTTTGTGCAAATTGGTTTTCCTTATTGATCAAATACTCTCAAATGAATGATTTTTGACATAAGAAAAGAAACCCGATAAGTGGATATGAGAAACAGGCCCTTCACTTCTTAAGAGTGGAGGGTTTTGTTGTCGCTTCAGCGAAGAAGAAAACCACCAGCGGAGCTGGTGAGAGGGAA
>ERZ809074.4397-NODE-4397-length-11741-cov-5.063580_pt1 | contig 11741 bp, 8 predicted proteins | sample MGYA00520795_ERZ809074 | MGnify/ENA primary metagenome ERZ809074 (study PRJEB31570, sample SAMEA3212989) | Homo sapiens | biome: human-gut; feature: human gut; material: fecal | place: Sweden | collected 2011 ...
TTCGTCTGTGCAAGCAGGTGGGCTACCGCAACGCCGGCACCTGCGAGTTTCTGGTGGACTCGGACGGCAACCCCTACTTCATTGAGATGAATCCCCGGATTCAGGTGGAGCACACCGTCACTGAACTGGTGACCGACGTGGATATTGTCCGCTCCCAGATCCTGATTGCCGAGGGTTATCCCCTGAACTCCCCGGAGATCAACATCACCTCCCAGAAGGCCATCGAATGCCATGGCTACGCGATCCAGACCCGTGTCACCTCCGAGGACCCCTCCAACAACTTTATGCCCGACACCGGCAAGGTGAGTGTCTATCACTCCGGCTCCGGCAACGGCATTCGTCTGGACGGGGGCAACGTTTACACCGGCGCCGAGATTCTGCCCTATTACGACTCCCTGCTGGTAAAGGTCTGCTCCTTTGACCGGACCTTCAAGGGCGCCGCGGTCAAGTCCCTGCGTGCCCTGCGGGAGATGCGGATTCAGGGCATCAAGACCAATATCTCCTTCCTGATTAACGTCATCAACAACCCCACCTTCCAGGCGGGTGCGTGCTATACCACCTTCATTGAGGAGACACCCGAGCTCTTCTCCCTGTCCCAGAGCCCGGACCGGGTCTCCAAGATTCTGGACTTCCTGGGGGACAAAATTGTCAACGTCTCCAAGGGAGAAAAGCCCTACTTCGAGGACCGTGTCCTGCCCAAGTACGACGAGACCGCCCTGGTTTACGGTGCCAAGGACGAGTTCAAGAAGCTGGGCGCCAAGGGCTTTACCCAGAAGATCTTGGGCGAAAAGCGCCTGTATGTCACCGACACCTCCATGCGTGACGCCCAGCAGTCCCTGATCGCCACCCGGATGCGGACCAAGGATATTGTGGGCGCGGCAAAGGCCTCCAACGTGATTTTCCAGAACGCTTTCTCCGTGGAAGCCTGGGGCGGCGCCACTTACGACACCGCCTATCGTTTCCTGAAGGAGTCTCCCTGGAAGCGCCTGGAGATCCTCAGCGAGAGAATGCCCAACACTCTGATCCAGATGCTGCTGCGAGCCTCCAACGCGGTGGGATACAGCAACTATCCCGACAACTTGGTGAAGGAATTCATTCGGATCTCCGCCATCAAGGGCGTGGATGTTTTCCGTGTCTTTGACAGCCTGAACTGGATCGAGAACATGAAGATGCCTGTGGAAGAGGCCCTGAAAACCGGCAAAATCGTCGAGGGCTCCCTGTGCTACACCGGCGACATCATGAGCCCCAACGAGGTCAAGTACACCTTAGACTACTATGTGGAAAAGGCCAAAGAGCTGGAGGCCATGGGCGTCCACATCCTGGCCATCAAGGACATGGCCGGCCTGCTGAAACCCTATGCGGCCCAGAAGCTGGTGGAAACCCTCAAGTCCGAGCTCCACATCCCCGTTCACCTGCACACCCACGACACCACCGGCGCTGGCGTCGCCACCGTGCTGAAGGCTGCCGAGGCTGGCGTGGATATCGTGGACCTGGCCATCGAGTCCATGAGCTCCTGCACCAGCCAGCCCTCCCTCAACGTGGTGGTGGAAGCCCTGAAGGGCACCGAGCGGGATACCGGTCTGGACTTTGAGGGCTTGGATGAGCTGAGCCGCTACTATGAGCATGTCCGCAAGGTCTACAAGGCCAACGAGAGCGGTATGGTCTCCCCCAACGCCCAGATTTATAAGTATGAGATCCCCGGCGGACAGTACTCCAACCTGCTGGCCCAGGTCACCGAAATGGGCTCCAAGGATGAGTTTGAGAAGATCAAGGAGCTCTATCGCCAGGCCAACATCCTTCTGGGCAACCTGATCAAGGTGACCCCCTCCTCCAAGGTGGTCGGTGACCTGGCCATCTTCATGCTGAAGAACGGCCTGACCAAGGACAACATCCTCACCGAGGGCGCCTCCCTGTCCTACCCCGACTCCGTCATCGACTTCTTCAAGGGGATGATGGGGCAGCCCGAGGGCGGCTTCCCCAAGGAACTGCAGAAGATTGTTCTGAAGGACATCGAGCCCATCACCGTCCGTCCCGGTACCCTGCTGCCTGATGTGGACTTCGAGGATATCAAGCATCACCTCCGGGAGAAGTTTGATATGAAGGGCTTCTCTGACTTCGAAATGGAGCAGAAGGCGGTCAGCTACGCCCTGTATCCCAAGGTTTATGAGGACTACTGCACCCACTTCGAGGCCTACAACGACGTCACCACCCTGGAGAGCCATGTCTACTTCTATGGCCTGCGCAAGGGAGAGGAGACCGTCCTGAAGGCCAGTGAAGGCCGCGATATTCTGATCAAGTTCGTCGGCATGTCCGATCCCGACAAGGAAGGCTATCGCGTGCTGACCTTCGAGGTCAACGGCATCCTCCGGGAGCTGAAGGTGCTGGATAAGACCCTGGAGGTTCTGGAGGACCGGAAACTCAAGGCCGACAAGAACAACCCCTGCCACCTGGGCTCCACCATTCCCGGCACGGTGGAAACCGTCCTGGTGAAGGAGGGCGACGAGGTCAAGGTCAACCAGCCCCTGATGATCGTGGAAGCCATGAAAATGGAAACCACCTTCGTCTCCAAGGTCAACGGCAAGGTCGATAAGCTTTATGTGGCCCCCGGCGACCGGGTCAACACGGAAGATCTGTTGGTTTCCTTCATTTTGGATGAAGAGGAATAATCTCTTAAATACACCTAAAATTCCCCTCGCTCAGGTGAGCGAGGGGAATTCTTTCTATTCATTTTCTCTTTTCCCTGGGCAAGAAATTTTAACATAAAGACCTCAAAACACGATCTGTCAAATAAAATTTCTCTATCCGGGTTGCGGTTAAAACAAAAAACGTCCCCCACCACAGTGTGATGGGGGACGATCTTTACTGATTCATCAGTGGTTCACAAGGGTCAATTACTTGCCCTCAGCAACCTCATTGATGGACTTGGACAGTCTCACAACAGCCTCGTCGCAGTCAACTTCACGGATGGTCAGCGGAGGCACCATACGGATGATGTTGGCGCCAATGGCGGTGACCAGGAAGTGGTTCTTGATGCAGTGACGCTTCACTTCCACAGCGTTGATGCCGTCTTCCAGAACAACACCAACGAACAGGCCGCGGTGACGGACGGTCACAACGTGAGGCATCTTAGCCAGCTCAGCAGCGAAGTAATCGCCGACCTTCTTGGCGTTCTCGGGCCACTTGCCAGCCTTCAGCTCACGCAGAACAGCCAGGGAAGCGGCGCAGCTGACGGGGTGGCCAGCATAGGTGGAACCGTGGGTGCCGGGGCCGAAAGCAGTGGCGACACGGTCGGTGCAGGCGATGCCGCCGATGGGCATACCGCCGCCCATAGCCTTAGCCATGGAGACAACGTCGGGCTTAATGCCATAGGTCATGTAGCACATGAAGTCGCCGCAACGGCCCCAACCAGCCTGGACCTCGTCCAGCAGCATCAGGATGCCCTTCTCGTCGCAGAACTTACGGATGCCCTGGATGAACTCGTCAGTTGCGGGGAACACGCCGCCCTCGCCCTGAACAGGCTCGAACATGATGGCGCAGGTCTTGCCCTCAACATAGGCAGCCTTGAAGGCGTCCAGGTTGTTGTACTCAGCATAAGTAAAGCCGGGGGTCAGGTCGCCGAAGCCCTTCTGGATGGCGGACTCGGGCTGACCGGTAGCGGTCATGGCGCCGAAGGTACGGCCGTGGAAGGACTTCTTTGCGGTGATGATGTGCCAAGCGTCGGGACCGATGTTCTCAATGCCCCACTTACGGGCAATCTTGATCATAGCTTCGTTGGCCTCAGCGCCGGAGTTCTGGTACATAACCTTGTCCATGCCGATGGTCTCGCAGATCTCCTTGGACAGGACAGCCTGAGGAATGGTGTAGGGATAGTTGAAGGTCTGCATAATCAGAGCGGACTGCTCCTGAACGGCCTTCACCACCTTGGGGTTGCAGTTGCCCAGGCAGTTAACAGCGATGCCTGCATAGAAGTCCAGGTAAGCTTCGCCGTTCTCATCATACATATAGATGCCTTCAGCATAATCTGCCACGAAATCCATACGCTCGTAGGTTTCGATCATGTACTTTTTGACCTGAGCTTTCAGCTCAGCGGCGGTCAGACCAGTGTCTTTCAGTCTCATAAGAAATTCCTCCCATTCAAAAATAAATGTAAATATAGGGATTTCCAGGCCTGTGAACCAAGCCCAGTATTCACAACAGCCGGCTACTCATTCCGTCTGTTTTGAATCACGTGCCAGGAAATCCGTCTTTCAACGAATCCCCTGTAACTTGTGACTATAATAGCACCAATTTCTCAAAAATGAAATGCACCTTTTGCACAAATTATTCCCAACAGTTTCTGGCGAAAATACAATTTCCCACGCAGGATTTTATGCATCGTCCGCCGCGTCCTTCTTTCTTTTTTTCTTTTTTTCCTGAAATTTCAGGTTTTATTTCCCTCCGCAAGGAGTTTTCGTCCGTTTCCTCCGTTTCTTTTTCAAGTTTTTCCCGCTCCCTTTGTCATTTTGTGCTTCGTCGTTTTGCACAAGCACCATTTTCCCTGCCCTGACAGCATTTGGCCCTTTTTTTCTGCCCGGCCAGGGATTGTCCCGCCCCCCTCCGTTGCTTTTCCGCGCGGTTCTTGTTACAATAAGACATCTGCAAAGGAAGTGAAGCAACCATGGAACTGAAACGAATCACCCACGCGGAAAACGTCCGCCTCTCCGACAGCGGGCGGGCGGTGCGTATTCTGGATCAAAGCCGGCTCCCCAACGAGACGGTTTATTTGGAACTCTCCCAGGCGGAAGATCTCTACGAAGCCATCGCCTCCCTGCGGGTCCGCGGCGCCCCCGCCATCGGCATCTTCGCCGGGTATGCCCTGTACGTTTTGGCGCTGCAAAGTCAGGAAACCCAATATGGTCCCTTTTTGGAGGCCTGCCGCCGGAACCGAGATTACCTCAACAGCTCCCGCCCCACAGCGGTCAATCTGCGCCACATGCTGGACCGGGTGCTGGCGGTGGCCGAGTCCATGCCCTGCGCCGACATCCCCTCCATCCAGGCGGCCATGGGCCAGGCGGCCCGGGCCATTCACCAGGAGGACATCGCCATGTGCACCGCCATCTCGGAATACGGCCTGTCCCTGGTCAAGGCGGGAGACGGCATCCTCACCCACTGCAACGCCGGCCCCCTGGCCACCTCCCGGTACGGCACCGGCTTGGGCCCCTTGTTTCTGGCCAAGGAGCGGGGCATCCCCCTTCACGCCTGGTGTGATGAAACCCGCCCCCTCCTGCAAGGCGCCCGTCTGACAGCCTATGAGCTTCAGCAGGCCGGCATCGACTGCACCCTCATCTGTGACAACATGGCCAGCCTTGTGATGAAGGAGGGGAAGATCAACGCCTGCTTTGTTGGGTGTGACCGGGTGGCCCGCAACGGGGACACCGCCAATAAAATCGGCACCTCCGGGGTGGCCATCCTGGCCAAGCACTACGGCATCCCCTTCTATGTGCTGGGCCCCTCCTCCACCATTGACTTTACCTGCCCCGACGGGGATCACATTCCCATCGAGCTGCGGGACGGTGGAGAGCTCAAGGAGAAATTCTTCTCCGCGCCCGTCGCCCTGCCCCAGGTCAAATGCTACAATCCCGCCTTTGATGTCACGGATCACAGCCTTATCACCGCCATCGTCACAGAAAAAGGCATTTGCTATCCCCCCTTCGAGCAGAGCTTCGCCCAGGTCTTCGGCCGCCCGGAAAAGGAGGCCACATGAACCCTCCCTATCCCTCAGACGCCCAGGCCAAGGCGGAAATTTTGGACGCCGGGCGTAAAATTTATCAGCGGGGACTGGTGGCGGCTAACGACGGCAATCTGTCCGTTCGGGTGGGGGACAACGCCCTGTGGGTTACGCCCACCAGCGTTTCAAAAGGCGCCATGACGGAGGATATGCTGGTCAAGCTCTCTCTGGATGGCACGGTATTGGAGGGGACTCGGAAGCCCTCTTCGGAGACAAAAATGCACTTGCGCATCTACCAGGAGAACCCCGCCGTCCGCGCCGTGGTGCATGCCCACCCGCCTGCCGCCACCGCATTCGCCGCGGCGGGCCTTCCCCTGGACCGCCCTGTCCTCCAGGAGGCTGTGGTGCAGCTGGGCACCGTGCCTGTGGCCCCCTTTGCCCTGCCCGGTTCCCAGGCGGTGGCGGACAGCGTCGCCCCCTACTGCCAGGCGTACCGGGCCCTGCTGCTGGAATACCACGGCGCGGTCACCTGGGGAACCTCCATGGAGCAGGCCCACTACCGTTTGGAATGTCTGGAACAGCTGGCCACCGTCACCCTCCACCTGCGGACTTTGGGCATTCATCGCACGATGCCGGAGTCTCTGGTTAAGGCGTTGGAGGGGCTGCGCCCCGCCTGGGGCATCCAGTGACCCCGCTGCCGTTCTCCTCCCTTCGGAGAGGGTTTCCCCTTTCCGCCCGCTTATTGGGGGCAATTCCACACAGCTTATACCAAACTTTTCCTGAAAAAACAACAAAAATCCCAAAATTTTTGTAAAATCTTTCAAAAGATGATGGACAGAACCGGGAATCTGTATTACTATATCAATGAGAATGGGCAGAAGAAAACGGTTTGTCCGCTCTAAGGAAGCAACAACTTGTCAACAGTACACCGATTTTGGTCGAAGTTATAAGTATTTCTTCCTTATTTGTTGTAGAGAAACGTTATTGACAGGATAGCGTTTCTGAAATAATATACTTTTGAGCTCACTCAAAGAAAGGACCTTTCTACTATGGCTGAACGAAAACGCGAACGCGCAAAAACCAGCGGGACTCCCGCAAGTATCCGTGAGGCGTTGAAGAAGGCGACAACTGAGATGTTGGTGCTCTTCGTGCTGCGCCACAAATCAATGTACACCTACGAAATGATGCAGGAGATCGACCGCATGAGCGCAGGGAAGATCACCTTTAATACCCTTTATCAAGCCATCTATCGTCTGCAGAGTTTCCAGTACATTCAAGAGGAAGGTAAGGTGGTGTCCGAAGACAATCGAGTTCGTATTTATTTCGCAATTACTGCGTCCGGAGTAGACTATCTCGAGAAACTGATCGAGGAGTATCGTTCCTTCACCGGTGCCGTGGATCAGATCCTGGATCAGGAGAATTCCAACACCATTCGCATAGGAGAATGCTCATGATGTTAGCAGCTGATTTGACAACCTACTATAACAGAGTTCGTCGCCACTTGGACTGTCCCAAGGATGAACAAAATCGCCTACTTTTAGGTGTTAACAAACAGGTGATAGAGTTACAGGCAGATGCTCCTAATTTGGACTATGACGGAATCGTTGAATTCTTGGGAGAACCAGAGAGTTTAGCTAACTCTCTCATGGATGATATTGATCCAGAAGTCATTTTGTCTTACCAAAAAAGGAAGCACCGTAGGAAGCACCGTCTTCATATCGCTCGTATAGTTTCTGTTGTTGCTTTAATCGCTGTCTTGTCTACTTCCTTTCTCTACTCTATTCATCTCAAGTCAAGTGTTCAAATTGTGAGAAGCGATTCTCCAATTTATTACAACATTCAAGATGATTAATTTTGCATGAAAAGGAGTTTTATTTCTGATGAGAAGCGCAATTAAAAAGTGTTCTGCATTAGCACTTGCTTTACTTTTCGTTGTATACTTAGTACCGGCTCCTATAGCTTCCGCCGTAGACGAAAGTGACAACGGCATTGTTGAAGAAACTTATGTAGAAGACCTTGGCAACGGCATTGTAGTGACTTCGACTCTCACTGTTTATCCTTCTACCGCTCGTTATAACTCTAAAGTAGCTGGCCTTGAAAGCAAGTTTACTTCTAATGGTACGTGGATTGCCACTATCACCTTAACCGGTAACTTTAAGTATAACGGTATTACAGCAGGTGTTAACAGCGCATCTTATACTAAAAGTGTTGCCAGTGGTTGGAGTTATACCAATCACAATCTTACCAAAACCACAGTTGCCTCCAGTAGCGGCGGCACTGTACACCTGACTGCCAATCTGAAGGACTTTCCCCTTGTTGTTCCTGTAGATATGACCGTACATTGTTCTCCTACAGGAGTTATTAGCAGATACTAATTATTTAAATAACCGCAACGAGTAAAATCGTTGCGGTTATTTAAATTAAAACCAATTTTTTATTAATATCAGCAAAGGATACACCTTAGAAAATTAAAAGAGCACCCTTTCCACAGACTCACATCTCCCGCCGCCCCTCCAACGCACGCATAAGGGTAGCATCGTCAGCATATTCTAAGTGGCCCCCCACGGGAACACCATAGGCCAGACGGGTCACCTTTACACCGAACGGCTTGAGCATACGGGACAGATACATGGCCGTGGCCTCTCCCTCCGTGTCGGGATTTGTCGCCATAATGACCTCCTGAATCTCCCCCTGCGCCACCCGGTCCAGGAGGGATTTGATATACAGGTCGTCGGGCCCCACGCCATTCATTGGGGAGAGCACCCCATGGAGCACATGGTAGGTCCCGTGGTATTCCCGGGCCCGCTCCATGGCAATGACATCCTTGGGATCGGCCACCACACAGACCACGCTGCCATCTCGTTTCTCACTGGCGCAGATGGGGCACAGCCCCTCTCCTTCCGTGAGGTTCTGACAGACGGGGCAGAGGGCAATGGACCGCTTGGCCTCCAAAATCGCCTGAGCAAACTGCTCCACCTCATTCTCGGGCAGAGACAGGACAAAAAACGCCAGGCGCTGGGCAGTCTTATGGCCAATGCCGGGCAGGCGGGCAAACTGTTCCACCATTTTTTCCAATGCGGGGGGGAAGTATTCCATGAAGCTACCTCTTCCTTCTTTTCTTGGGGATACTGCTGGGCCTCTTGCCAGCGTCTGCGGGCCGGGGTTACTCTCCCCGCAGGGCCCGGATGGCCTGGGCGGGGTCCGGCGCGCCATAGATCGCGCTGCCCGCCACCAGTACGTCGGCGCCGGCCTCCACCACCTGGCGGGCTGTCACCGGGTCCACGCCGCCGTCCACTTCCAGCCGGCAGGCGGGGTTACGTTCCTGAATATAGCGGCGGATGGCGGCAATCTTGGGCAGCTGATCGGCCATAAACGCCTGGCCGCCGAATCCGGGCTCCACTGTCATCACCAAAATCAGGTCCACCTTGTCCAGATAGGGCAGCACGGCCTCCGCCGCGGTGATGGGCCGCAGGGCAATGCCCTTCCGGACGCCCCGCCGCTCCATGGCCGCCAGGGCCGCCTGAATGCCGGGGGGCATATCCGCCTCCAGATGGACGGTCAGAAGGTCCGCTCCGGCATCCGCAAACGCATCCACGTAGCGCACCGGTTTTTCAATCATAAGGTGTACATCCAAAAACTGATCGGTGAACTTTCGCAGAGACTTCACCACAGGCACGCCAATGCTGATGTTGGAGACAAACATACCGTCCATCACATCCACATGGAGCCAGTCCGCTTCCCGGACCCGCTGGACATCCCGGCCCAGGTTGGCAAAGTCGGCGGAGAGGATGGAGGGGGCGATTGTAATCATGACACATCATTCCTTTCTCGTCAGCCGCTGGCTGGACAGGGCCCCGGCCAGGGCACACATGGTCCGCCTGCCGCATAGGATACGGCAAGCGGCGGCGGGGAGCCCTTCCCCGCCCAGGAGCACCGGGACCGCCGTCGGTCTTTCCTTACGCCACGGACCGGCCCCGACGGCGACGACCTGGCAGCCCGCCGCATCATATAGCCTTTGGAACGGGTGCCGGCTCTGCCGGTCTTTTTTGTCCGGCAGGGCGCCCTGTTCCATCGGCGCGGAGACGCCTGGGGCGCCCCCTCAAACAGTCTTGGGACCCTGGGGCCCCCGGGCCTCTCCCCCTTGGTCGGGACATTCGGCCGCTGCGGCCGGTTCTCCGGCCCGGCGGTTTCCATTCTATCCGCCTTTTTCCTCCCTGTCAATGGAAAGCAGTCCTTGACAGGGCTTCTTTCTGCGGGTAAAATGTTATAATATTAGAGTATACAACTTTCTGGAAAGGACGGGTCCCGCCCATGGCAAAATTCAAAAAGCGCCCTGTCATCCCGATTTACGCCATTGCCCTGGTCTGGGTGATTTTTACCCTGGTGCACCCGCTGTATCGGGTCTCCGACTATGTGACAGTTATCCTGCTGTCCGCCGTGGTCTTCATTGTGGCAAAGGGCATTTTCCCCACCATATCCTATGAAATGCCGGACCCCCAACCCCAAGCAGCGCCCTCTGCTTCGGAAGAGGAACCCCCAGCGCAGGACGCCGCCCAGGAGGCCCAGGAAGAAGCCCCGTCCTCCACGGGAGACCCCAAAATAGATGCCCTGATCCAGGAAAAGGACCGGGCCCTGCAGGAGATGCGCCGACTGAACGACGCCATTGAGGATGAGATCATCTCCCGGCGCATTGACCAGCTGGAGGACACCACCGGCAAGATCATTGATCAGGTAGTGGCCCACCCGGAAAAGCTCTCGCAGATTCGAACCTTTATGAACTACTACCTGCCCACCACCCTGAAAATCCTCAACGCCTATGACCGCATGGGCGCCGCGGGCGTTTCCGGGGAGAATATTGACAGCACCATGCAGCGGATTGAAACCATGATGGACACCATCGTCATGGCCTTCCATAAGCAGCTGGACGCCCTCTTCCGGGACGATGCCATGGACATTGCCTCGGATATCACCGTCATGGAAAATCTGCTGGCCCAGGAGGGACTCGGCGGCGCGCGTCCGGACCAAGACTAAGAAAGGACCGGTTTCATGGCAGACGAATTCATTCCCGAACTCACGCTGAATCCCAACTCTCCCCTGGCTGGCCAGGGACAGGCCGCCGCGGCCCCCGCCCCGGCGGCAGCAAGCACCCCGCCGTCAGAGGCGCATTTGCCGGAGAGCGACCTGGACGAGGCCAAGCTCTCCCCAGCCCAGCGGAAAGCTGTGGAGGACTTTGCCAGGACCATTGACATCACCGACAGCAACGTGGTCCTCCAGTACGGCGCCGCCGCCCAGAAAAATGTCTCCGAGTTTTCCGAAAACACCTTGCAGCAGATCCGCACCAAGGACCTGGGGCAGATCGGAGAGACCTTGGCCGACTTGGTCCGGCAGCTGCAGGAATTTGACCCGGAGGAGGAGAAAAAAGGCTTTGCCGGCTTTTTCCGCCGGAAAAAGAATCAGCTGGCCGCCCTGAAAGCCGGGTACGCCAAAGCCTCCGCCAACGTGGATCAAATTGTGGAAAACTTGCAGGCCCACCAGATCACCCTGATGAAGGACGTGGCCAACCTGGACCAGATGTTTGAGCTGAACGCCAAGTATCAGCAGGAGCTGACCATGTACATCCTGGCCGGGAAACAGCGCCTGGCCCAGATTCAGCGGGAGGACTTGGCCCAGCTCCAGCAGCAGGCCGCCGCCAGCGGGACCCAGGCGGATGCCCAGGCGTACAACGACATGGTCAGCCTGTGCAACCGCTTTGAGAAAAAGCTCCACGACCTGGAGCTGACCCGGATGATCTCCCTGCAAATGGGGCCCCAGACCCGGATGCTGCAAAACAACGACACCCTGATGATTGAAAAGATTCAGTCCAGCCTGGTCAACACCATCCCCCTCTGGAAGAGCCAGATGGTTCTGACCCTGGGACTGGAGCACGCCCGGCAGGCCACCGCCGCCCAAAACGCGGTCACGGAGATGACCAACAACCTCCTCCGGCAGAACGCCGACCTGCTGAAAACAGGGACCATTGACACCGCCCGGGAGG
>ERZ809074.4407-NODE-4407-length-11694-cov-5.232322_pt1 | contig 11694 bp, 33 predicted proteins | sample MGYA00520795_ERZ809074 | MGnify/ENA primary metagenome ERZ809074 (study PRJEB31570, sample SAMEA3212989) | Homo sapiens | biome: human-gut; feature: human gut; material: fecal | place: Sweden | collected 2011 ...
TTCCCCTTATAAGTATGCATCTATATCACCTCTTCCAACCTTCCACATAAATCATTCTTTACTTCGATTATTGCATTCAATCTTGATTCAGTTGCAGTAACCTTACAAGCTTCTACATTATAGTTCATTTGCTTTTCTAAGTCAGATTCAAGTCTATCAATTTCTGTATCTAGCTCATTAATATATTCTCTTATCTTTTCTCTCATATCTGGCTTTTTATATTTATTGTTATTATATCTTAATTCAAACTCATTTTTATATTCCTCTTCAGTTACAAACATAATTCTTTTCATTACGTGATCTACCATTACACATCTGTAAGTATTTTCTGTGTAAAAAGCATCACCTACATTAAAATTATTCCAATTTATAATGGCTCGTTTATCGTTCATCGTTTTATTCACGTCGCCAAGCATTTCATCTGGGCAATTTAATAAATATCCATAGCTATCTAAATTTTTATTTTCCATTTTTCTACCTCCATCAAAGGAAAGTTAAGTTTCATTGCCAAATTTCATCGTTGTCTGCAAGCGAAGCTTCCCATTTCCAGTTATGACCTGTTTTACTTTTTACTATTTCTGTTGCCTCATCATAACTTGCAGCTTTAACTACATAACAATAACTTGATATATCTTCTGCATATTGTGGAATGTCCTTTACAATATATAATTCTTTCTTCATTTATTATTCTCCATTCCTCCTGAAACCTAGATTTCATCACCTATACCAATCATCTTCTCAAAATACATTGCTGCTTTGCCGTTACCGCCTTCATGTTTATATCCGATACATCCAATTAATGCAGAATCTAAAGAAGAATATGAAATATTTGTATCACGATAATTGATATATCCATGATAATATTTTTTACTATTCTTTTTATCAATATATTCGACAATCTGATATTCTCCAATACAATGAATTTGAAACACATTACCCCATGTAAATTCTTTCTCTATTAGCTCCAATTTTTCATCATGTGTTGCTTCTCTTATATCATTATCTGTAATTGTATTCAATAGGCTAAATGAACAGCATCCACGATTACAAGGATGGAATTTAAAATCATTTTCACTTTTTACTACCGTTCCAATTTGATTATTATAAACGACAATATCTCCATATTTCATACTCTTATCCTCCGTTTGAAAACTTGGTTTCATTGACTTTTTAAACTGTCTATCACTTGTTTCCATTTATTCCAAACAGTCGTATTTTTAGGTTCCCCATCAATCCAATTCAAAATATCAAATATTTCTCCACGGGATTGATAATAAATACAACATGTTTCACCAATATAATCTGAATCAACTATATTTCTTATATATTGTATTTTCTTTTTATTTTCCGGCAAATTATCATTAATCCACGAAATAATTTTCTCATTTCCATATATTCTCAGCCGTAATTTTTTAATTTTATTTCCTTTCCTATCTTTCGCATTCATTAAATCAATAATAGAATGAAGTTCCATATAAGCACGAATAAACTCCTGTATATTGTAAATTTCTGAAAGCTCAGGTAGTTTGCTTACATTTCGCACCTTGATACACCATTGTAATCTTCCGTCTCTATCTATATTATGCTTAGAGGAATATGATTTATATGGAACTTCACCTTCTATTATCTTTGAATAATATGGATCTAAATTCCTTACAAAAAGAAATTCTTTTCCGTTTTCCTTTGCAATATAACCAGTCCCATATGCTATGCCTAAACTATAATCAGTCATCGAATCCCTCAAAATTGTTATGTACAAATTCTTTAACAGTTTTCATATTTATTTCTAGTTCTCGTTCAGACATCATTTGTCCTAAATTTACTATTGTGTCGGAATGATATTCTTTCCATTCATTATGACCAAGAGAATAAAATTCATCAGTCCAAATTTTCCCATCTTCTTTATCAAACATTAAATATCCATATCTAGGACTATAATATCCTTCTTTGTTTGCTCTTTTATAATCCCCAATTGCTGTTTTTAAACCTTTAATTTTCATATAATCCACCTCCAAACTTCCAACGAAACTATTATTTTATTGGATTCCACATAACTCCATGAATACGATTCGAGATGCTTATCAATTTTAAAAATCGTAACATCAATACAACCTTCTGCTTCCATTTCAATAGATTTCTCTTTACACAATTCTAAATCGCTTCCAAAATCAGCTTCAATCCATGGTTCAGTATTAGAAAAGCCTTTCCCATTCTGATCTTTGTATGCTATGGCATATGGCATAAACATCCTCCGTTGTTATAATATTCTCCGTTTTATAATTAATGGCGCCATATTTCTACGGCACCACTAATACAAATCACTATGAGTTCCTGTTCTTGTTAAAAGCAATATTACCTCATCCTCGTAATACTGGTAAATTAACAGCCAATCCGGAAGAATATGACATTCTCTATAACCGTCCCAATTTCCACTTAAAGGATGATCTTTGTTCCTATCTGGAAGCTTTTCTCCATTGGCAAGTTTCTTGACTATTTCTGTAATTTTCTCAATGTCATACCCTCTGTTTTTACAAAGCTTTAAATCCTTTTTAAAACGATTGGTTGGCTCAACGGTATATTTCACGACAGTAAATCCTCCATCATGGCATCAACGTCATTGTACCTTTTTCCCGCTTCAGGATGAGCTTTTAGATACTCGACTTCACCCATGGCCTGCAAAGTTTCTTTATTAGGTACACAATCCATATTCGGACGGAATGGCAGTGCCTGTTCTCTGACTGCCTGTTTTGCTGCCATAGTAAAGAAGGTTGTCATATCTAATCCAAGATTAGCCATTAATTCCTGTAACTGAATTTTTAATTGTTCGTCAATTCTCATAGTAACGCTTATATTTGCCATGTTTATTCCTCCTTTTTTTATTATTATATGACGTTTCTCTTGTGTTGTCAATACATTATATTAACATCATATGTATGTTGTTAATACAAAAATTAGAATGAAACAATCATTTCCTACCAAACATATTTTACATTATATAAATCTATCATATGTCTCTCCTCATCAACGCCCCTAAAATAATTAAAATCCATTGTATTAAGTGGCGTTGTATTTGCAAATATTTGTAGTCTCTCCTCGGTGATAGGTGTCAATTCATCGCCGTCACCATATTCTTCGGCATACATTTCACACAATTCTACTCTTATATTCTCCGACAAAGTCATTCTGTCTTTGAAAATCTTAGGAATGATCACTTTTCGTATCTGTTCAGGTTTAACTTCTTCTACAACATACTCAATATAATCATCTTTATGTATGTCATTCTCTGCCATTTTGTTTTCTGTTGCTTCACATTCTACCTCAAGCAATGCAATTCCGTAATTTGGAAATGTATTTATTTTTGTTGTTGGTTTAAATAAATACACAACTGCTGTGCTATTATTAGAACGTTTACCATCACCCCAATTGTTATTTTTACATTTGTTCATTGGCAAAATTCCATTTTTTATAATGGACTCTAAATCGGTTATATCAACATTTTTATATAACATCATATTAATCACTTCTTCTTTATTCTATATAATTTCATTCAATTCGTTTTTATGTACTTTATCTTTTCTCTTTGTTGTGTACTCATTGTAGTCATTCCAATCTTAATGGAAACAATCAACTCCCCATAATTCATTCAGCACCTGACCATCTTTGGGAAGTGTTGAATATGTTGATGGCCAACTATTTAACCGCTCATATTCTTCCGGCGTTATCTCAATTCCATAATCACCCTTTTCGGTTCTATCATAATCCCATTTTTTCTGTGTATTAGGGTTAAAATAGAACTTCCGATAGGATTTTACACCAGTTTTATCATTCGTTCCCTTGTATAAACAAGTAATTACCTTACCCGTTGAGATCTCTGTAGAAACACTTTTCTCGAAAATTGGATTATATACCAAACAACAATCTTTTCCTTCGGCTTTTGCTTGGGCGATTCGCTCTTCATCCCATGGTTTCATTCGTGCTACTGTTGCATCCACAGAGTCATAATACGTCTTGCCGCTCTGGACTCCATGCATACAACTATGCCAATTTCCATATTTATCAGTGTATGCATGAGGATATAATTTTTCTCCATTTACATACTCCGTTCCCTTCCGATCCATCCAATGTGCGTTTCCATTGGAATCTCTGTGATATGTATTTTTCTTAGAATCCGCATTGCTGATTGCACAACAAATTCCACTGCCAATAAATGCCGCTGTACATAACAAACCCAGAATCATATGTTTACCTCCGTTCTCAACAAACCTACAGTTATCTTAATTATACCATAAAAGCCAAAAATCAGAAAGACATTTCCTCTAATTGTTAATACAATTCCGCCTTCCTGATCTTTTCCAATTTCTGTTTCTTCTTGTTTATGTGCCGCACTTTTGCCCGCGGTCTCTACTTATCGCATCTCTGGCAATAATGCTCATGATTTGCCTCTCGGCCTTTTTCGCACTGTCCAGCGCAAATATAATACAAACACGGTGTTTCTCTATCTTTTGCCATAACTAATCCTCCTCTTGTCTAGTTGTTTCATCAATACATTTCTGCAGATAATCCTCGAATTCCACACCTGTAAACTCAAAGAACATCTCTTTAACAGTCTGTTTATCTGTACTTCTTTGATAGATCATAAAGATGTCCTGCGCGAAGCCTGTGTCATCAAGGTCGCAATTTTCTACCAGATCCACCAAAATTGTATCAGCATCAATCACAGTTCCATCCGGTGTATTTGCAGATAACTCTTCAACCTGTTCAATCATTTCATCAATATCCTTCGTCATATATATTCTCCTCTCAATCCCAAAATTTGAATGCCTTTTCAGCTTCTTCAACCCATTTTACCGCTTCTGGCCAATTTTCTGCTTGTCCAAAAATAACCATCATTCCTTCATACAAGCTTTTCTTGTAATCATCAATTTCTCTGCCGATTTTTACCGAATCAAACTCGCCTTTTTCATCATAATAGTCGCAGATTCCGTCGATTGTATTTTTTATTCTCGTGGCTGCATTCCGAAAACAATTGTTTACATCAGCTTGCGTCAAGATCATTCCCATTCCTCCTCTGAGTATTCGTCATCAAATCTATCTTCTTCCCACTCATCTGGATCTCTTAGAGCTTGCCCAAATCCATTATACCATTGTCCGCAATTCGGACATACGGTATCGCCTTGCAATAGAATCTCTCCGCCACAGCTACATAGTGCGTGAGCCGGTTCCGTATACCACCAAGAAATTTTTCTTACTCCGTCTGCTTGGAATTTTTCAGGATGTGCAACGCATGACTTATAATTTTCTATCCATATATCATAGTTTTCATCATGAATCAAAGTTCCATCTTTTTCGCATGGGAATCCAAAGCCGCAACTGTCGTCTTCTCCGCCAATACATGTAAACGACTGTTCATATTCTATATGCTGTTTCCTTTCCCTTTCTGAGATAATCTTAACAATATGACTCATAATTACACCTCCGCTCCAATTTCTTTCATGAAATAATCCCAAGCATCATCTGGAACGTCCTGAACCCAGCCGAACTCAATCGTTCTTCCGTTTTCTTTGATGTATCCAAGAATCCAATCACTCGTTACGAGCGGTTCTTCAGGTTCATTTTTACCAACAACACATTCAATAAAGAAACAGGTTGGATCATAGTCGTCACCGTCTTCTCTTTTTGCAATTTTCTCATGTATATCATCTGGCGCTTCTTTTAGGTATATTCTACAAACAATATCCATTGATGGATCTTTTGTGTTTAAGTCTTCTAAGTTATTACACGGCAAAACTACATTTCCATATGTATATTTCATAATTACCTCCTACTCAAAATCAATATAATAAAATCCCGTATTGTCATCAGTTTCACCATTCTCGACATCTTCAAATGGATCATAATATCCTGTTTTTACTGTTACGGATTCTTCCTCTAAAACGTCTTTCAAAAAATCTGCGACTATGTCGCAATCTATTGATGTCGCACAAAGTATCTCACTACCATTTGTCCAAAATCCTGGATTATCTGTTGTATCAAAACTACGTGGCTGCTTTGGTAGCAACTCCATTAAAAGATTTAACAAGATTTTACTGTTTCCCATAGAATATTCCTCCGCTTGAAATCTAGTTTTCTTTCACTTTCTCATACTCACCAATTTCTTCCGAAATCACATCATAATCCATCGTTCCACTTCCAATTCTCCAACCAAGACCATCTTCAATAGCGTACAAGATATACTGCAATCCTTCATTGTCCTCGCCATCGCTACTGATCATGAGATCATCGGCGGTATTTCCAAAAACCATATCACTCAAAATTCCCTCTGCCGGATTATCAATAAAAAAATCTAAACCATAACCTTCCGTTCCATATCTTTCATCTTCTTGATATACCATCATCAAATATTTTTTATCTGTCTGTTTCATATTTCCCTCCTAGTCTTCTTCTGCATCGCCCAAAACTACAAAATCACAACTATACCCACTGCCACTCAATTGCAAAATTCCGTAAATTCTCTTTCTTTTCCGCATAGGTCTTACCTTTAATCTCAGTCAAACAGCTCACCTACTCTCTGCTCGATAATCTCATTTCCGCGCTGGATCATCAATTCATAGAATCCTCTAAGAAACTCCGGCGTTGCAACTTTTTTAATGTTCTCTTCTGTCGGTTCGATTCCGGTATTCATTAACGCCGCGCCAATATCATCATCGCACCAAGTAGTATTCGCTTGGGTTTCCATCAACTTTAAATGTGCCGTTGGCATATAATCCGTTCCGTATTCGCACAGATCATTATGATTATATACAACTTCCACATCATATTCTTCGATTTTTAAATCGTTGTCTTTGCGCCATTCCGCAAACAGCTCCTCTGCCTCGGCTCTCGTTTTTGCACAGAACTGAATCGAACCAAAATCATCAATACTCTCATCGTAAGTAAACTTATATGTCCACATAATTTTTCCTCCTTATTTCACAATTCTAAAAGCTCTTGCATTACCTGGATTTTCCGTTACAAATACTTTCCTGGCGAATAATTTCTGCATATATTTACATACAGTTCCTGTGCTTTTAATATCCAACCCTGTACAAATTTCCCTTACTGACGGCATATAGCCATGCCGCAAATGATAATCAACACAGTAATTGTAAATCTTGTTGATCATAAACTCACGGTATTCATCCTTTTTCATAAATCCATTCTCCTTGAAATGCGGTTTTCATCGTGTTATTTCTTCTTTACATTTTTCAAGAAAATCTTTAAATTCCATATCTGTAAACTCAAAGAACATCTGCTCAACTGCTTTCTTGTCCGAACTGTTTCTCCAAATATTAAAAATATCCTGCGCAATCCCTGTAACCTCGAAGTCATTTTCTTGAATCATATCTACAAGAATTGTATCCGCATCTTTTACAATACCATCCGGTACATTAGCATTAAGTTTTTCTACTTCATTTAACAATTCTTCCATAATTTTTCCACTCCTTAAAATGTGCTTTTCATTGTTTTTTAAGCTACCAAATTAATAATGGTTTATTTGCCTTCTCAATTAATGAATATGTATTTACCTTATCATTCTCTTCGATAAATTTTGTTATCAACCCTTCAGACTTTTTGATAAATTTATCATAAGATAATGATAAATCTTTCAAATCAGTTCCATCAGCATAATCATAAGGAAGATTATTCATATTCGTTTTATATCCATATCCTGTATCTTCATTTGCAACATAAAAGTCATATGAATAAGCGTATTCTGGTGAATCTACGTTCCCATAATCTCTTATAACCACATCGACACATATCTCTCCTATTCGGATAAAACCAATGCAAACATCTACTAATTCTGCCAGTTTTGTTTCATCATTTGTGTAATTTTCTCTTTTAAACTCGTCCCAGTTTATTTTCATGATATTTCCTCCTCTACATGAATTTTCCGTTTCATCTCTTCTTAAATTTTTTATGTTCTTCTATCAATTCTTCTAAAATATCCAATGGAACAATATTTTTTAAATCATCAACATAAACTCTTATATGTTCAAACTTTCCATTCAGATAATTGTATCCACACTCAATACATGTTCCACAATTAAATCCTAGTTTATTTTTACATATCGGACATTCCATTTTATCACTCCTATCTAAATCACAATTCAAATACTTACTCATAGTCTCTACATATATCCATTACTGTATCTATCACATTTAGTTTAGAATCAATTCCATAACCACTCATTAAGTCAAAAGAACTGTTATCTTTGGTATAAACTAAATCGCAATAATGATGCCATCCATCTTCTTCATCATAAGCAAAAGTAATTTCAAGATTTATACCATCGACTATTTTGCATTGCCAAGGTCGTTCGTCAAAACTTTCGGGTTTATTACCTTCTCCATTCCATAAAGTAGGATTCATATCATTAAAAAAATCATTTACAATTCTCGTGGCTTTTTCTCTTGTCATATTCTAATCCTCCATTCTGTCAAGAAATCTACTGTTCCTCTACCATGGAAAAGCATTGAATAGCTTATTATTTTCCATAGTTCCGACTTCATACAAAAATGTATTTCCATCCCGCCAATCCCGATCGTTGTCCACAATTTTTTTACCTGGATATTCTTTGTGGAAAATTTCAGCCGCTTTTTCTTCGGCTTCTGCAATGACAATTCCTTTGTCACCCTCGTGATTTTCGTATGCATAGATTTTCATATTTCACTCCTCCGGTTCTCCAAAGATTTCGCAATACTCATCTGCATCTAAATATTTCTCTGCCCAAATTCTAGCCCCGCTTTCCGTTAATGGCGTAAAGCCATCGCCAGGGCCAAAACTGTTCAGCTCTTGCCGCTTTGCATATTTTGAACCTGCTCCGCCTTCTCCATATAAGAAATACTCACCCGTTTTCTTTCTATATAAATGCTCTTTATAATATCCAAAATCGTTTACTGACAGATGACTTTCTTCTGTGCCGAGTTCGACTGCAGTTTCCGTGTTATACATTTTCCCATTAATAATTTTCTTCATAATTGTAATCTCCTTTTAATCAAACTGTAGTTTTTAATGCGCCTTATAAACCCTATGTTTTCCGTCAATGTCTCTCTGCCAATCATACCTCCGTTTCTATTCCTCATCGAACAATTCCGCTATCAATTCATCTGGAATCACATCTACAAACAGTTCGTGCGCAAGCCAATTTGTCTTGCTACGATTGTTGGAAATTGCATAAGCAGCTACATTTCTAACAAGTGTTTTCAGATTTTCTTCTGATACATTTTCCAATACTTCTCTGATTTCCCAAGTATATTTAGCAAATTGCATATCATCCATTGAACTTTCCTCCGTTTCTGAAATCATCGTTTCATTGTATTTAAAATTATTTCTGAAAAATATTTTCTCTGTTCTTCTAAAGAACCATACTGTTTCCAATCAAAATAACCCGCATTTTTATCTGTTAAAATTTCTTGATTTGCAACTACTTTTAATCTATGTTCTATTTCTTTAATAGTCGGAAATAATTCTGTGTCATCATTGGTATAAAACAAATACATGTAACCTCTTGATTTTTTTACACCACTTGTATTACCAATAATAATTGCTCTAAATCCAGCATCATTTTCAACTGTAATTTCTGACTCTCCAAGGTCATTATTCCATATGACATTGAAAAGTTTATATGCTTCATTTTGCTTTAATTCCTTATATGCACTCTTTATCTTTCTTGCTAATTCTAAATAGGTCATATCTTTCCTCCATTCTTCCAATGAAACTCTTGTTTCATTTATGCCCCCATTTTTGCGATCTTGTTTTACTTAAAAACACTGTTCATAAACATTTCGTCCAGATGATGCATGAGAATTTCAAATTTATTTGATCCTTGCAGCTCTTTAAACATATCTTCTAAACATTTTATTTCTTCCGATATATCTGCTGCACTATCTGAAAAATCCCTATTAAATTCCATTAATTTTTCTGCCATCTCTTTTGGTGTATGTTCATATTCCTTTAACATATCATCACTCTCCAATCTCAAATAATTCGTCACCGGAAAAATCAGCCATATCCTGTAATACAGCATGAGCAAATTCTTCTGCATATTCCGACCATATTTTATCTTGTAATTCTTCCGAATTTAATTCGCCAAGCTCATAATCTTTAACGAATTTCTCCATAATATTTTTCATTCTGTATTCATAATTTTCCTCAACTGTATGAATGTGCATAACTTATACCTCCATTTCCCTGATAAATTCCATTGCTTCAGAATCGCTCTCAAACTTAATCTCAAATCCTGGCACATACCAGTCATCATATTTTCTATATGGACATAGCATCTCATTTTCCTCCTATTAGAAAAGCAGAGATCGTTTGACCTCTGCCTATTAATCTAATATATTATTCTCTTTTTCTAGCGTTACTCTATAACCAAGACTCGTCCAGAATGTTTCCGTTGCACTCCTCATTTCATCAAGCCAATAACCGTAAGCATCACCGGCATACTGTAGGAATCCATTTGATTCAACGCATAGGATATTTGGATATGCTACTGAACCAAAAAATTCATTTTTATTATAACGATTGTCGTCGTATGCCTCCGTAATAATTTTGAAGTCGTCTTCACAGTTCACTTTATACCAAATAAACTTATGATCTTCGTTTACTTCCAACCCCCTAGTCATTGGCACCACGCCATCCAGTTTTCTAATCCTCAGTTTTTCCGCTTCTTCTAGTTTCACATCTCGCCGCAATTTTTTTTCATAGCGTTCGCAATTTTCCTCACGTAAAAACTCTCTTCCATCATTGGCAATATATTTTATTACTGTCTGCTCAATCATAATTTTCTCGCGTTTAACTTCCATATTTTTATTCCTCCAATTCTTCGGCTGTTGCATCACTGTCATAGCACTCATCTGGCGCATTTTCTCTGCCTTCTCTAATAGCATCAATCAGTTTCTCTTCAGCTTCTTCTTTGCTGTTTGCTTCAACCACATAAAATCCTTCATAACACTCATAATATCTAACCTTGAATTTCTTCATATAAATCAACCATCCTTCCTATCGCTTCCAGTCAAAGCTTCCATTAACTCACCAAATGTTTCAAAATACAACTGCGTTTCACTTAACACGCAACTAACAACAGTATCATCATTGGTTGGAATATCTATATCGTGCTGCCAAGCATAGATTAATTCATCCGCCGTCAAGACTGTTTCTATCTGTTCATCGTTTGCATTTAATGTAATTACTGTGATATTATCCATAATTTTGTCCTCCAATCTTAAAATGAAATTGCTATTTCTTAACAATAAGGCTCCCATCCTTTTCTTTGACTTCCAAGTTTTTGTTCAATTACAATACTTTCACCTTCACCTATTGAATATCCTTCTCTGCAAATTTCTGTATCTCCTAAACGAATCCATGGATAAATATAAAATTGCGTGATCTCTTTATAATTTGATAGATCATCGTTAAATCCATTTTCTCTGTTTTCTTTCAAGCATTCCTGCCAGATCTTTTCAAATTCAGCTCTACATTTCCGCTTGGACATTCGATTTGACTTAGTGACCTCGTTTCCAGCATAATAATAACCTCCTTCTGCCGGTTCATAAATCGGATATTCTGAATAAAATGTTAGATATCTCATATTATTTGCAACGGTGTACAAAGGGAACATAATAAAAAACTTAATAATGGACTGCCAA
>ERZ809074.4414-NODE-4414-length-11671-cov-3.859590_pt1 | contig 11671 bp, 9 predicted proteins | sample MGYA00520795_ERZ809074 | MGnify/ENA primary metagenome ERZ809074 (study PRJEB31570, sample SAMEA3212989) | Homo sapiens | biome: human-gut; feature: human gut; material: fecal | place: Sweden | collected 2011 ...
AGGCCGCGGGTTCGAGTCCCGTCTCGCGCTTTTCTTATGCCCTGGAATTGGTTCCAGGGCTTTTTTGTTGTCTTTTTATCACACGAAAAAGACGCTGCTTTCGCAGCGTCTTTTTCACAACTTTTCATTTTTTGTTCCATAAACCTTCATGGCTTCCCGGGCATTTTCCCGGATCCGGGTGTGGATGCGGCAGAAATTTTCCAGCTCGGCTTCGGAAATGCCCTGGCAGAGAAAGCAGAGCATTTCCTGCTGGGCCTGAACTCCCAGCTCGATGACCGGGGAAGCCTTTTCCTCCAGAACCAGGTGGGTGATCCGCCGGTCAGAATCATCCTCCCGGGTGTGGATATAGCCCTGGCGCACCAGGGAATCCACGGCCCGGGAAACCGATGATTTTGTCATAAGCCGGCTCTCCACGATATCTTTTGCCGTATTCAGATCCGGATTTCCGGCGAGGAAAAGAAGGATACTCATCTCCGTGGCGTTGATCCCGTGATCCCTCGACACCTCGCCGATCACTTTTTCATTCAGTCGGACAAGCTGCTGTCCGCCCACAAAAAACTCCGCTGCTTTCAGCATCTTATCTCCTTTTTACTGTTCCTGTTCCGGAAGTTCTGCCGGAGCGCTGTTGAGAATCTTCATAAACTCTTCTCCGGTGATGGTCTCATGATCGTACAGATATTTGGCCAGCTCGTGAAGCTTGCCGATGTTGTCCTCCAGAATCTTGTAGGCTTTCTGATGCTCCCGGCGCACCAGATCCACAACCTTCTTGTCGATGAGGGTCTGGGTCTCAAAGGAACAGGTCAGGGAGCTGTCGCCGCCCAGATACTGGTTGCTCATCTGCTCCATGGCTACCATATCAAAGTCATCGCTCATACCGTAGCGGGTGATCATGCCTCTGGCAAGCTTCGTGGCCTGCTCGATATCGTTGGAGGCTCCTGTCGTGATGCTGTGGAAAATCAGCTCCTCAGCTGCACGGCCGCCGGTAAGAGTAGCGATCTTGTTCTCCAGCTCTTCCTTCGTCATCAGATAATGCTCACCGTCTTCCACCTGCATGGTGTAGCCCAGAGCTCCGGAAGTACGGGGAATAATCGTGATCTTGTGAACCGGTGCAGATTCGGTCTGTTTGGCTGCCACGAGGGCATGTCCGATCTCATGATAGGAAACGATGAGTTTCTCTTTCTCGGAAAGGACGCGGTCTTTTTTCTGATAGCCGGCGATGACAACCTCGATACTCTCCTCAAGGTCTGCCTGAGTGGCAAAACGTCTGCCGTCACGGACTGCACGAAGCGCTGCCTCGTTGACGATGTTTGCAAGCTCTGCTCCGGAGGCTCCGGAGGCAGCTTTTGCAATGTTGTAGAAGTTTACGTTATCTGCGATCTTGATCTTTTTCGCATGAACCTTCAGAATCTCCTCACGGCCCTTGAGGTCCGGAAGCTCTACTGGAATCCGGCGGTCGAAACGGCCCGGACGAAGAAGAGCCGGGTCAAGGGAATCCGGACGGTTGGTGGCTGCCAGAATAACAACGCCCTTGGAACCGTCGAAACCATCCATCTCGGTCAGCAGCTGGTTCAGGGTCTGCTCACGCTCGTCGTTTCCGCCGATCTGGCCGTCACGCTTTTTACCGATGGTATCGATCTCATCGATGAATACGATACAGGGCGCTTTTTCCTGGGCCTGTTTAAAAAGATCACGAACCTTGGCGGCGCCCATACCAACGAACATCTCTACGAATTCAGAACCGGAAATGGAGAAGAAGGGAACCTCCGCCTCACCGGCTACAGCTTTTGCAAGAAGGGTTTTACCTGTTCCCGGAGGGCCTACAAGAAGGGCTCCTTTAGGCATCTCGGCACCGATCTCACGGTATTTCTCGGGATTGTGAAGGAAATCTACGATCTCCTGCAGAAGCTCCTTCGCCTCATCCTCACCTGCTACATCTGAATATTTGATACCTGTGGAAGATTTTACATAGATCTTTGCATTGCTCTTTCCGAAAGACATGGCTCCCGGTCCACCCATGCTCTTCATCATCCGTTTGCTGAGCCACTGACCCAGGACAACGAAGATCGCGATGGGAAGAATCCAGCCTATCAGAAACGTGATCAGCGGGGACTGGGTCGTCGGGATGACATTTCCGAATTTTGTGCCTGCTGCCTGCAGACGATTGACCAGATCCGGGTCGTTCATAAGACCGGTCTTGCAGATCCGGGTCATGCCGTCCTTAGAGGCCTCATAATAGATAACCTCAGAACTGTTATCAATTTCTACCTGCTTGACATACTTGGCATCCAGAAGAGCCAGGAACTCATCGTAGGTAGTTTCTGTGACGCTTCTCTCTGAAATTTTAGGAATGACTAGGGCATTAAGAAGAATCAGAATGATCATCACTACAAAAGCATAGAAAAGCAATGATTTGTTTGGTTTTTTCACTTCCATAGATTTTTCCTCCTGTAAGGTTCAGTTTCATCTGAAACTGTTTCTTTTTCAACTATTATAGCCCCAACGCCGGAAAATACAATAAAGAGAGTCTGTAAAGGCCATAAAATTTATATAAAAAGAAACCTCCCGGCTGCGGAAAACTCCGTCCGGGAGGTCAGAAAAAACACTTATCTTTTTTACCAGTTCAACAGGAGAATGAAAAGTCCCCCCTGAACGGTACGGTTCTGGAAGCCTTCTGCTTTTGGCGTTTCCGTGTGATACCAGTCCGGGAACGGAGCTCTGCGGTCCAGGCTGCAGAGAGCCTTCCACATGGTATGGATGATCTGCTTTCTGTATTCCTCGTTATCATCCAGCACGACCGTCCACATCTCCCAGTCACTCTTCGTATAATCACAGCGGGAATCCAGCGGAATACCATAGGGATTCATCCGGGTCAGATAGTAAGCCACTTCTGTTTTGGCAATCTTCGGATCAAAAATGCGAAGATCCAGCAGTTTGTCCCAGATCAGGTTGTATTTGAGACTCCAGCTGCCCTCCCCGTCAAAGGTCAGGCGGTAATGGTCGCCGTCAAAAGCTTTTTCTTTCCAGGTTTCTGCGAGGGAAAGGGCGGTCTTGCGGTAGGAATCCGCTTTCTCGGTGTCGCCCAGCTCTTTTAAGATCTGCGCCCAGGCGGCGATGCCTAAGATTCCCTTGATCGCAAGGTTGCAGTTGTGCGCCAGATGGCCAGCGAAATCGTCGGTACAAAGCTGATTTTCCGGATCCCAGCCCACGCTTACCAGATAGTCGGTCCAGCCGTTCAGGACCTCTTTGTGCTTTTTCGCATATTCCAGAGAATTTTCTGCCTTGCACAGGGCTGCCACACAGAGGATCATATTTCCGCACTCTTCCACAGGCATCTGATAATAGTCCTGCATCACCCGTGTCTTCCGGTCATAACCATAAACCTGTCCGTTTGCCAGCGGATACTGCCCTACATCATGAGGTGCATAGGGGAATTTCCAGTCATCTCCTGCTGCATAATGGAAGATGGGATCGATCATCCCCTCCACCAGCTTCGGCTGATATTTCAGATAAAGAGGAATGGACGGATAGGTCACATCCACCGTACCGATGCAGCCGTTGCTGTAACATTCCTTGGAGAAAAATCTGATCTCGCCGTCCACCTCAATAAGCTTATGGGCGGCAATGGACTCCCGGTAGGCAACACAGAGAATGTCATAGTACTCTTCTCCGTAAACGAGCGCTTCCTTTTTCAGTTCTTCGTCAAAAGCCTGCGTTCTGGCTGAAACAGCTTCGTACTCATCAATGGCTTTTTTGAATACTTCATCAAAGCTCCTGCCATCTCTTTTCCAGTAAGCATCTGCCTGTTTTCCAAAATATTCGATGGAATGAATGTCGTCATATCCGAGGATCACAAGCCCGGTCATTGTTTCTTTTCCATCTACTCCGGAAGTTTTCAGACAGCCAAGACACGGGATGCCCTCACGGACTTCCTGCTCCAGATGAACACGGTCGGATAAACACCCGTCCAGCTTTGTAAATTTCGGCAGGTGAAGATAAGGACTGCCGCTCAGTGCATTCTTTTTATCTTTTGTATTTACGATCACATACTGATGATCCGGTGCTGCCAGGTGGAGCCAGCCCCAGTCGATGCGCAGATCATCACCGGATCTGGTCAGCATGCCCTCCTCGCCGCGGCCGCAGTAAATACCGTTTTCGTCCTTTCCGAAGAGTACGGTCTGACTGCTTTCGTTGACTGCCGCCTGAGAAGAAATATCCAGATAGACCGTTACCTCATGCGCTTTTCCATCCAAAGACCGCACTTCATAAAAAACATAGGAAGCCGGGCGGCTCATAAGGTCCAGATCATCCAGAAGAAGGGAACCGGTGAAGGTCACCCTCAGTTCAACTGCTTCATTTCCAAACGTATAGACTGTCCGGGTGGGAGTGAGCTTTACGGAAAGCTGCCTAAGCGGCTCCGGCTCCAGATAATACATCTCCCGCTCCGTTTCCACAAGTCCCATAAAACGGTAATTTTTTCCATCCACGCGGATGATTCCCGTCATGGAATTCTGATGTCCGGTCCAGTGGCGCGGTGTGTCATCATAAAGATGGTCTGAAAACGACCAGATATTAAAATAAGGGTCTACCGTTACCAGAGGGATCGCTCTGGGAAGAAAATCTTTCGCTGTCATTGCATTATGCTCCTTTCGAATGTTGTGGTACCGGACATCAGGCACACGCCGCTAACCCCCCGGCTTGCTCAGCTGCCTCGCAGCTCTCACAAACCTTCAGCCATTCAGAATCCGCAGATTTACTTTGTAAATCGCTCCTTCTTCATGCCTGGGCGGGTCCCTGGTATTACATGTATGATCTCCAGTAACCTACTTTTCGCTCATTGATCTCTTTGATCACTGCCGGGTCAACTTTGAAGTTGCGGTCCATATCCATCAGGCCATTGATCTCCTGCTGTACATCAGACACCTGCGTATAACAGAAACCGCAGCAATAAGGAAGCTCTTTGACAGCTGTGGTGATCTCATCGAAACGACGGATGAAATCTTCCTTGGTGTTTACTTTATTTCCGTAGCCCCAGCCGGAATCATCGTTATTGAAGGCGATTCCGCCGTACTCACTGATGATAATCGGCTGTCCTTTGTAGGCAAAGCCGTTTGCTAAGGCAGATTTACTGCTGCTGTGGTAAACCTCAGTGGTCAGGATCTGCTCCTTGAACTCCATGTAACGTTTATAGAAGGTCTCGCCAACCTCTTCATAATCATGAAGAGTAATGATATCGGAAACGGTATGCTCCCAGCCGTCGTTGACGATAACCGGACGATAGCGGTCTATACTCTTGGTCAGATGATAGATCATCTCGGTGAAATGCTGCTGCATGGGCTCGGTCTCAACCTGGCTTATGCCCCAGGACTCGTTGAACGGGGTCCAGGTGATGATGCAGGGATGATTGTAGTTCTGATGAACGATCTCGAGCCATTCTCTGGTAAACTCTTCTACTGCATAATCGGAATACTCATAGGCGGCAGCCATCTCGCTCCATACCAGCATGCCCTTCACATCGCACCAGTACAGGAAACGCTCGTCCTCAATCTTCTGATGTTTCCGGAGGCCGTTGTAACCCAGGGCATGGATCTTGTCGATATCCTCGATCAAAGCCTCCTCGCTGGGCGGTGTCAGATGAGAATCTTTCCAGTAGCCCTGATCCAGGATCAGTCTCTGATACAGCGGATGGCCGTTCAAGAGGATATTGGAGCCGTCAATGCGGATCTCTCTCATTGCAAAATAGGAACCAACGGTATCGAGAATCTTGCCGTCAGATACAACCTCAAAAGTGATATCATACAGATCCGGGCTCTCCGGGCTCCAGGTACGAACGCCCCACTCCATGCCGCAGTTGGCCTGGCCATTGGTCTTGTGGAAAACGTCGATTTTCGTCTTTGTATGGTCAGAAGTCATAACCGTCATGGTCTTGCTGATGAGCATATCACCAAAGGTAACAGTGGCAACTACCATGAGATTTCCTCCAGCCATTGCACTTTCCGGAGCGTCGATCTGATACTCGATCTCCAGTGCCATATCATGAAGGTTCGGGGTCATTTTCACATAATCCAGACGGATGTCGGGCACATACTCGGTCCATACGGTCTTCCAGATACCGGTGGTCTGAACGTACCAACAGCCGAAGTTCTCGTCAATCCAGCGCTGTTTTCCACGGGGCTGCTGAGTGTCGAAAGAGTCCTCGACCTTGACGGTCAGCTCATTTTCGCCATCCTTCACAAGCTCTGTGATATCAAAGGAAAAACGTGCATAGCCACCCTTGTGGTCTCCGGCATAAGCGCCGTTCACCCATAGTTTGGTGTGGAAATCGCTGCCCTCGAAATGGATCAGCAGACGGTTGTCGGTCAGTTTGGAAGCGTCTACGGTGATGGTCTTGTGATACCAGATATTGTCGTGACGTCTCTCATCCTGGATTCCGCTGAGTTTCGTCTCATAGGTGAAGGGCACCTCAATTTTCAGCTCGCCCGGGAATTTCTCATACCATTTTTCTTTCTCGCCCTGGTTTGCATCGTCAAAGCCAAAATCCCAAGTTCCATTGAGGTTTACCCAGTTGTCGCGGACAAACTGCGGTCTCGGATAATCTTTCTTATAACATTTCATATCTCTGTCCTCCATGTTATGTAGTGTGTTTTTTTATTTATTTTCTAATCTGCCGCTCCAGATAGGTAAGGATTACCAAAAGCACGATGTAGAAACCATAGGCATATCCGTTTGCCCGGTAGCTGAATTTGCTTCCTGCCACAGCGAAGATCAGAATGTTGCTCATGAGAAGATAGTATAACGAGTTTCTTCCTATAAAAGAGAGGACCTCCACCGGCTTTCCGATGATCGTGACGCTTTTGATTTTTCCAAGCGCCCCGGCCAGCAGGTGATAGATCCACACTCCAAGGGCTCCACCTCCGATGAAAAGAGCCGTCGGAGGAAAACGGCCAGGAAGACCGTTATATTTCCAGCAATACCAGATACAAGGGGTGCTTAAGATCGCTGCTCCGAAAAACAGCTTCCAGTCCGGCCATTTTTTTCGTTTGGCCGCCCAGACGCCCGCCACAAAGTAGACACCGTACTGCAATACCGGAAAAGTCGTATAGCTTCCGGAACCGATGAAAAGAGCCAGCCAGGGGTTGGTGATTTTTTCATAGGGGATAAAGCAGCTCGCAAGGCTGACCACTGCTGCCCCTATCACCACCCAGCCGTTCGTTTTCCGGAGAGCCGGGAGCAGGAGCGCTCCCACCAGGAGCACCGCCGCAAAGGAAGCCAGAAATTCCGACCAGCCAGGATAACGGCGGAGAGTCAGGACCTCCCGGATAAAATCCTTCCTGAAGATCTTCTGCTCCTTAAATGCCATATAAGCGAGACCGGAAATATAGAACGCCAGCAGAAGCCTGATCATATTCCGAAGCATATGGACGATTCCACGCCTTGTGTCCCCCTGAAAATAAGCCAGACAGCACACAAAGCCAAAACAGAACAGGAAACCGGAAAAAGTCGTGAGGTTGATCACATTTACCAGAATCTTCTCTATACCTGCGTCCTCTTTTCCGAAGAACTGAAGACAATGGCAGAGGATCATAGCCAGGGTCAGAAGCCCCTTCATAATATCGATTTCCTGATTTCTTTCCTTTTTTACCATAGGAAACTCAGCCTTTCACAGCACCCTGGGTGATACCTGCCACGATCTGGCGCTCAAAGATAATATAGAGAATGATCATGGGCAGGGAAGCCACCATACTTGCCGTCATGGGCTTTACATAGTCCACGGTATAAGTGCTGGTGAAGGTCGGGATACCTACCGGAAGTGTGAACATCTCGTTACTCATAGCGCAGAGCAGCGGCCACAGGTAGTTGTTCCAGCTTCCGACGAAGGAAAAGATACAGATCGTTGCAATGATGGATTTTGATAACGGCATAACGATCTTGAAAAATACCGTCAGTTTTCCGCCGCCATCGATCTCGGTTGCTTCGATCAGTTCCCTCGGAAGCCCCTTAAAGAACGTTGTCATGATGATCAGATTCATAGAGCCCGCAATGCTTGGCAGGATCATACCGGCATAGCTGTCGATGAGCTTCAGATCCTTTACGGTGATGAACAGCGGAACGATTGTTGCCTCGCCGGGAACCATCATACCGATCAGTACATAGATCATAAACAGCTGACTTCCCTTAAAGGGGATCAGTGCCAGCGCATAAGCTGCCATTCCAGTCACAAGAACCGTTGCAACCGTCACGATCACAGCGATAAAAAGGCTGTTCATGAACCAGAGCGGAACGGATGAGTTTTTGATAATGTCAAAGTAGTTGCTGATGGTGTAAGGAGGCGTAAACCAGCTTACGATACTGGAGATCTGTTTTCCTTCGTGCTGCAGTGATACAAACAGTGCCCAGATCACAGGGGCAAGAAAGACCACAGCAAAAAAGATGGAAAGAATATCAAGAGCAATACGCCCTGCGGTTTTCTTTGTTTTCATCACTTGTCACCTCCCCGTTTCTGCATGATCAGCTGTGCCAGTGAAAGTACCAGCAGGATTCCAAAGAGCACATAGGACATGGCTGCCGCATAACCCAGGTTATTCTTGCTGAATGCAGTCTCATAAATATACTGGATCAAGGGTTTTGTGCTTCCTGCCGGGCCGCCGCCGGTGATCAGCTGGATCTGTCCGAATACCTTAAAGCAGGCGATCAGCTGAAGAAGAACGACCAGCTCTGTGGTAGGACGAAGCAGCGGAAGTGTGATACGGAAAAGCTGCTGTGTGGAGGTTGCTCCGTCGATGGAGGCTGCCTCATAGATCCCCATATCAATATCCTGTAAGGCCGATATGTAAAGCATCATGGTAAAACCAATGGTCCACCAGACGGTCATAACAGAGATCACCACCCAGACCAGTTTCGGATCCAGGAGAAACTGCAGTTCCGTATTTGCCGGCAGGATATGAAGCTGATGGAGTACACCGTTTAAAAGTCCGGTGTACGGACTGAAGGTGTTCTTCGCAATGAAGGATGCCACGGAAACGGAAAGGATACTGGGAAGATAATAGGAAATCCGCAACCCTTTTTTCATGACTGTCTGCCGGTTGGCCAGAAGCGCCAGGATCAGGGCGATGATCACCAGCATGGGAGCTGTGATCACTACAAATTTACAGGTGTTTCCAAGAGCCGACCAGAATTTCTTGTCTCCTGCGAATTTGATATAGTTGTCAAAGCCGATGTACTTCTGCTTTCCCATCAGTCCCCATTTGTGCATGCTCACATAAAATCCCTGGATAACAGGCCAAATGGTAAAAACTGTATAGAGAATCAAGAAGGGAAGCATGAAAGCCAGGGCAGTAAAAAACAGTTTTCTTTTTCTCTGTTTGCTCATCGTTTTACCTCCTTTTTCTGCCTGAAACCAGACAGTTTTCTATGAGCTTTTTTAAAAAGAAAAGGGAAGCTTTGAAAAGCTCCCCCTTTCTTGACTGTGCTTTATTCCAGGTTAGAAGACAGCTCGTCAACAAGTGCATCAATACCGGTTGCTGCATCATTGGTACCGGTCCAGATGGTATCCAGGCTCTGGATCATGCCATCCTTCATAGCATAGAAGTGCGGGTTTTTAGTCGGCAGAACAGCCTTTTCAACTTCATCCTGATAGTTGCTTCTGTACGGAAGTGCTGCGTACTCTTCATTGCCGGTAACTTCAGTATTTGCCGGGATCTGTCCGGAACCTGCCCAGGTCAGACCGCCGTCTTTGCAGGCTGCAACCATGAACTCAACAGCTGCTTTGGTCTCATCCTCGTCTCTGTCACCATTTACCGGAAGGATGAAGGTGTGGGAATCTGCCCAGCAGTGATCCTCATCAAAGAGCTGCGGGAAGCTCTGAACGTTGAAGTTCAGTCCATCGGTGGACTCCATAACGCCTACTGCCCAGGTTCCGCCAAACAGGAAGCCTGCTTTTCCGGACTGGAAGAGTTTCTGATGGTCATCGATACCGGTTGCTACATAGCCGTCATCATAGAGAGATTTTACAAACTCAGCTGCTTCAACAGCTTTGTCTTTATCCAGAGTAACTTCTGTTCCGTCATCGTTAACGATCGGAGTTCCGCCCATCTGGAAGTAGGTTGCCCACCATACACGGTAAGGATCATCACCGGTATTCGGCAGAGAGAGGGGAGACTCGCCGTCACCCATAACAGCTTTTACCTTATCCAGCATTGCTTTGAAATCATCCAGGCTGCCGATATCCAGTTTGCCGTCTGCATTGAGTTCAATGCCGGCTTTCTCAAGGATATCTTTGTTGTAGTACATAACCTCAGCGTGGGTGTCCAGCGGAATTGCGTAAATCTCACCGTCAAAGGTTACAGAATCAAGGGAGTTCTGTGTGTACATGGAAGAAAGGTCTACGCCCAGCTCATCCAGATAATCGTTCAGCGGCTCTACAACACCCTGGTCAACCAGCTCCGGAAGCTTGGACACATGGGAAAGTCCGACGTCCGGTCCCTTGTCAGCTGCCACTGCGGTCTGCAGCTTGGTGTAGTAATCTGCCCATACAAGGGTGATGGACTGAACCTGTTTGCTGGGGCTGGTTGCATTATAATCATCGATGATCTTGGTCATGTACTCGCCGTCACCGCCGGTGAACAGAGACCACATAACCAGTTTGTTCTCGTCTACTTCTACTTTACTCGGGTCGTTTACGGAACCATCTTCGTTCACGTTGGAAGTTTCGCTTTCTGCTTCATCTGCCAGAACAGCACTTCCTGCGGAAAGTACCATAGCACCAGTCAGTAATGCACACAATAATTTTCTTTTCATCCTTGAAATCCTCCTTGTCAAAATCTGCTCTTTCAATCTTGCTGCCTGATACGGTCGCCCGCATCTTCTGTGAAAACAGACCCTTTTATGTATGCCGCGCCCTTCATTCTGGTTTCTTCTGACGGTCTGTACACGTTCTGTTTTCCGGGGTAGTTGGATTCACTTTTGTTTGTTTCTGCTTTCGTTTCTGATCTATCCGGCCGAGATAGTTTCTAACAGTTTTTCTGTTATAATCTCTTCATTCTTTCAAATGAACTTGTTGTTTATAACACAATCCCTGTTGCTGATACCTATACTCTACCACACTTTGACTATTTGTCAATGGTTTTTTTGTATTTTACGGGCAGATTTACCATTATTTTTCTTTATTGTAACAGTCTTGCTGTTTGTTTTACATTCTTCGCCATTTATATTCCAACAATCTTGTCTGTTTTGTGCATTTCGACAAGAAACACGGCTTCAAAATTTCTGTGCTTTTTGTCTTAAACGTTTTCGTAATCACACAAAAAAAGCGCCGCGGACGTTTTTATCCACAGCGCTTCGCTTTCAGTATTCCATTGTCAGGACGATATCCTGATTGTAATCTCCGTAATGCTTTCCGAAGAGGTTGAACCCTCCTTCATATTTCGCTCCCGGTTTATTTCCGATTTTCACAGACACAAAGGCCCGATCCATGATACTGAGCCGGTTCACCGTCACTTCACTGATCTTTTCCCCGTTCAGATAACTGCCGTCTGACCGGATCTCCCAGACCACCTGCATCCCATACTGTGTGCTTCCATTTGGCCAAGCCGGGGGATTCAATCGTCCTCTTCTGCCCCCGAAATCTCCCGGGCAGGTCCAGGTTCCCACCTCCACATCATTGACCCAGAGCGTC
>ERZ809074.4427-NODE-4427-length-11628-cov-3.448026_pt1 | contig 11628 bp, 10 predicted proteins | sample MGYA00520795_ERZ809074 | MGnify/ENA primary metagenome ERZ809074 (study PRJEB31570, sample SAMEA3212989) | Homo sapiens | biome: human-gut; feature: human gut; material: fecal | place: Sweden | collected 2011 ...
ACTCACTTATCTTTTTATCGCCCACGATCTGGCCATCGTAAAGCATATCAGTACGAGAATCGGCGTTATGTATCTGGGCCATATGGTGGAGCTGGCAGAGAGTGCGGAGCTGTACCGCAATCCGATTCATCCCTACACGGAGATGCTTCTTTCCGCGATTCCGATTGCGGATCCGGATCTTTCCGCGGCAAGAAAACGGATCAAGCTGGAGGGCGAGGTGCCAAGCCCCTTAAATCCTCCGTCAGGCTGTCCTTTCCGGACCCGGTGTCCGAAAGCCGGAAAAGCCTGTGCGGAAAGCATGCCGGCGCTTCGGGAGATCACCCCGGGCCATTTCGCCGCCTGCCATAACGCATAAAGAGTAAGGAGAATAAAAATGCAGACTTCAAGATATATTGTAAAGCGAATCCTGCTGGCCCTGGTCAGCCTCTTCGCAATCATTACCATTACATATTTTCTGATGAATCTGATGCCCGGCGACCCCTTTATGTCGGAGAAGGCTTCAGAAGAAAACCGTGCGATCCTCATTGCCAAGTACGGACTGGATCAGCCGGTGTATGTGCAGTATGGAAAATACCTCGAAAATCTCCTGCACGGGGATATGGGAACCAGCTATGTGCTCCAGAAAGGCCGTGCGGTAAAGGATATCATTTTTGAATCCTTCCAGGTTTCAATGGGACTGGGCGTGAGAGCCCTTCTCCTTGCGATTGTGTGCGGCATCATCCTGGGCTGTATCGCAGGTCTCTGTAAGGATAAGCTGCCGGATGCGATCATCCGTGTCTTTTCGTCGATTGGAATTTCGATGCCTGGTTATGTCATCGCCTCCGGGCTGATGATTTTCCTGGCGGTAAACTTAAAGGTTCTTCCGGTCAATTACAATAAACCGGGCGGCTGGGTGATGCCGATGCTGACGCTGGCGATTTACCCGACCTCGTATCTGACCCGACTGACGAGAGCCAGTATTCTGGAGGTTATGAATCAGGATTATCTTCGAACCGAGAGGGCCAAGGGAATGTCAGAATTCGTGGTGGTTTTCATCCACGCTCTGAAAAACTCTTTGATCCCGGTTATCACTTACCTGGGACCGCTGACAGCCTCCATTCTGACCGGTGGTTTCGTGGCGGAGAGCGTATTCAGCGTACCGGGACTCGGCCGGTATTTCGTAAGCTCCATCAGCAGCAGAGACTACACCATGATCATGGGTGTGACGATCTTTTACTCAGCCCTTATCGTGTTCATGAACCTGATCTGCGATATCCTCTATAAGATCGTAGACCCGAGAATACAGTTGGATTAAAGGAAGAAGCCATGAAAAATATTTTAAGCCTACAGAATAAACTCACCCCGGATGATTTCGCTCCGCTGGATGAGAACTACTTTAAAGAAGAATCACTGGAAACAGAAGAGATCGGCTACTGGAAAGCCAGCTGGATCCGCTTAAAATCCAATAAGATTGCCATGGTGGCCCTGGTGCTTATCGTGATCATGTTTATTTTCGCCTTCGTCGGCCCGCTGCTTTCTCCCTATTCCTACGATCAGCAGGTAAGAGGAGACGAGGCACTGTGGCCCTGTCTCAAACATCCCTTCGGAACCGACCGTCTGGGCCGTGACATTCTGGTCCGCTGCATGATCGGTACCCGGATTTCCATGATCGTCGGTCTGGTATCCGCCGTGATCGTTATGATCGTGGGAAGCATTTACGGAGCCATCTCCGGACTCATCGGCGGCAAAGTCGATATCGTCATGATGCGTGTGGTGGATATCATCTATTCTGTGCCGGAGATCCTTCTCATTGTTGTCATCAAAATGGTCATCAGCGAACCCTTGCAGAACCTCATCGATACGGTGCCCATGTTTCATGGACTGCAGAAAATCGGTTCCGGCCTGATTGCCATCTTCATCGTTTACGGCTGTCTTTACTGGGTGGGCATGGCCCGGATTGTCCGCGGTCAGATCCTTCAGCTGAAGACGCTGGATTTCGTCACTGCCGCTGAGGCCCTGGGCTGCGGAAGAGCGACCATGATCAAGGAACATCTGCTTCCGAACTGTATCGGCCAGCTCATCGCTACCGTGATGCTTCAGATCCCCTCAGCCATCTTCACAGAGGCCTTCTTAAGCTACTTAGGAATCGGCGTATCTGCCCCCATGGCAAGCCTTGGTTCCCTGACCTCCGAGGCCCTGAACGGTATTACCACCTACCCCTACCGGGTTATTTTCCCGGCGGCTCTCATCAGTCTCATCATCCTGTCCTTCAACCTCTTCGGCGACGGACTGAGAGATGCACTGGATCCGAAAATGAAAAAATAGTTGAGAGCATAAGCAAAATGAAAAAGCAGAAGCTGCGAAAGCGGCGATAGTGCGAAGCGCGGGTCTGTGGCTTGTGCTCTCAACGGAAGCGCAGATATATACTCTATCAAGAGTTTATATAACATCCGATCATATTTTAAAGGAGGAAGATGATTATGAAAAAAATGAGCAAAATCGTATCCCTGGCAATGGCAGCAGCTCTGGCAGCAGCTTCTCTTTCCATGAGCGCCAGCGCAGACGGAGAGGACAAAATCGAGATCGCCATCACCGGCGGCGGTGAGGATTCCATGCAGCTGAACACAGCAACCGGCAGCTACCTCAACGGTCTTTCCGCTATGCGTCATCTCTATGAAGGCCTCTATAAACTGGATGCCAACAGCGAGATCTCTTTAGGCCAGGCAGCATCTGTTGATGTGAGCGATGACAAACTGACCTGGACCTTTACCCTGAGAGATGATATCACCTGGTCCGACGGACAGCCTGTGACCGCTCAGGATTTCATTTACGGCTTTGACAACCTGGCAGCTCAGGGCGGCGATTACTGCACGATTCTTTCCGATGTGGCAGAGAGCTATGAGGCTCCCGACGACAAGACCGTTGTGATCAAACTGAAACAGCCCTGCGCTTATCTTCCTTCGATTCTCGCTTTCCCGTCCACCTATCCGGCAAGACAGGATTATGTAGAACAGTACGGAGATGCTTACGCAACCGATCCGGACAAATCTGTTTACAACGGACCTTACGAGATGGAGAGCTGGGCTCATGAGTCTGAGGTAGTCATGAAGCTTCGTGACGACTACTACGATGCAGATAACATTCAGGTCGGCACCATCAACTGGGAGCTCATCACCGAGGAGAGCTCCGCACTGGCTTCCTTCGAGAGCGGCGACTATGTATATTCCGATATGTGCCCGGACGAGGAGAAACCGCGTATGGAGGGCAACGGCCTGGTTTACACCGAGGGCGACAACAACTACTGCGTGATGTTCAACCTGGGTGAGAACGGAAATGACGTGCTGAAGGATGAGAACGTCCGCAAAGCCCTTTCCCTCACCATTGACAGAGACCGTATCATGGCAATCCGCGGACTGAACGATGAGATCGGCGTGACTCTTGTCTGCCGCGGTTATGTGAATGCAGACGGAACCGATTTCGTAGACTATTGTGATCCCTGGGAGGACACTTCCGCTTACGAGGAAAACTGTGAGACAGCAAAACAGCTGCTGGCAGACGCAGGATACGCAGACGGCCAGGGCTTCCCGGCACTGAAATACATCGTGAACAACGACAGCCGCAAAGAGATTGCCGAAGCCATCGTCAACGACTGGAAAGAAGTTCTGGGAATCGACTCCATCACCGTAGAAAAAGTGGAAAACTTCTCCGCAGCAAGAAGAGCCGGTGAATATGATCTGGCTTATTATGGCTGGTACATGGATTACAAGGATCTCTCCAACATGTACAGCACTTTTATCAACACCGAGAGTGCAAACTCCTTCTATCACAGCGACGACTACGATGCCGCTTATGCAAAGGCAGTTTCTGCTGATACCGAGGAAGGACAGTGGGAAGCATACAAAGAGTGTGACGCGATCCTGGCAAAAGATCTGCCGGTATCTGTGATCCTGCACTCCATGAACACCTACCTCTTCAATGACACGAACTACGAAGGCCTGGTATATTCCTGCGGCAACTATGTATTTACTTATCTGAAAGCTTTGTAAGAGAACAAACGGAAGGCTGTGCGGATATCCGTGCAGCCTTTTTTCGACGTTAAAAAAGAAAGGAGTATTCACTATTATGAAACTGAAAGAAATCGCCATCGGATACATCGATATCCCTCTGGTGACACCTTTTAAGACGGCGCTGCGTACCGTAAACAGCGTAAATGACCTGATTGTGAAGGTGACAGCGGAGGACGGAACGGAAGGCTACGGGGAGGCTCCGCCAACGGCAGTCATCACTGGTGACACGAAGGAGTCCATCGAGGCGGCGATCCGCTATTACATCGCGCCCACGATCAAAGGCATGGATCTTGAGGATCTTCCGGCCATCATGCAGAAACTGGAAAAATGCCTGGCAAAAAACACAACCGCCAAGGCCGCTGTGGATATTGCCCTCTATGACCTCTACGCCAAGCTTCAGAAAAAGCCGCTGTTCCGTCTTCTTGGAGAAAAGGAGCCGGAGCTGGTCAAAACGAAGCTGGAAACTGACCTTACGATCAGCGTCAATGAGACCGAGGAGATGGTCCGCGACAGCCTCCTGGCCCTGGAAAAAGGCTTCCATGTGCTGAAGGTCAAGGTCGGAAAAGGCGGAGCCAAGGACGTGGAGCGCATCCGCGAGATCCGAAATGCTGTAGGTAAAGACATCGTGATCCGTGTAGACGCGAACCAGGGCTGGACCCGGGAGGAGGCTGTGTCCACGATCACTGCGATGGAAGATGCCGGTCTTGGCATCGAACTCGTGGAGCAGCCCGTTTCCTATCACGATTTCAAGGGTATGCAGTATGTGACCGCCCAGGTGGAGACTCCGATTCTGGCAGACGAGAGCGTTTTCTCCTATGAGGATGCGGTTCGTCTGATGGAGGAAAAAGGCGCGGATCTCATCAACATCAAGCTCATGAAGACCGGCGGCATCCACGAGGCCGTGCGGATCTGCGACGCTGCGGATCAGTTTGGGGTAAAATGCATGATCGGCTGCATGCTGGAGAGCAAGGTTTCTGTCAGCGCCGGCGTTCATCTGGCTGCCGCCCGTTCCTGCGTGACCATGGCGGACCTGGACGGCCCGTCTCTCTGCCGCATCGATCCTTACGAGGGCGGCCCGGTCTATGAGGGCCCGCACATTTTCTTGAAGGAAGACAACGGCATCGGCATCACCGGCGTTCCGGTCAAGTTCGAGACAATCTAAAAAATAACGGGGGTTTGAAAAATGGAAAGACAGCTGGCTGTGGTGACAGCGGAACATGCATATCTGCGTAGCGGCGCCGGAGAGACGGACGGAAGCAACCAGACCGGAATCGAGGATGAGATCTTTTCCGGCTGGGCCGTGGAGATTCTCGAGGAGGACCCGGAGAAAGCCTTTGTAAAGGTGCTTACCCATTATGGCTATGAAGGTTATGTGAGAAAGACAGAGCTTCGCCCGATGACAAAAGAAGAGCTGAAAGAAAGACAGGAGAAGAGCCGTTTTTTCCGGATCGGCATTTCCGAGGCGGATCTTCTGGACCGGCCGAAGGTTCAGGGTCTGCCGCTGGAGCTGCTCCTGAAAAACGCGATTGTGGAGTATCTCGAGGATGCGCCCGAGGGCTGGTGCCGGGTAAGGAGCGCCGCCGGAAGAGAGGGCTATATTCATCAGGAAAATCTCCGGGAGCGGAGAGAGGATGACGGTTTTCTCCTCACAGAGGACAGGGTAGATTATTTCGCGAAGCGCCGGGAAGCGCTCGCCGTCAGCGAGGAGGCATTCCGGGAGGGCATTGTTGCAAGCGCCAGAGAGTTTCTCGGTACCCAGTACCGCTGGGGCGGCAAGTCATCCCAGGGCATCGATTGTTCTGGCCTCGCTTTCATGAGCTATCTGGACAACGGCCTTCTGATCTACCGGGACGCTTCCATCGAAGCCGGTTATCCGGTGAAAAAGATTCCGGTGGATGCTCTGAAAAAGGGCGACCTGATCTTTTTCCCGGGCCATGTGGCGATCTATCTCGGCGAGGACAGATACATCCATTCCACGGGCTATGCGAAAACGCCCTGTGTGACCATAAACAGCTTCAGGAAAGAGGATCCGGACTTTCGGGCGGATCTGGTAAATAAAATCACAGAATGTGGGAGGGTGTTTGCATGAAGATGAGAGATTTTTCCTGTGAGGAACTGAAAAGCCTGGCGGTGGAGCTGCCGGACGAGGTGAGCCGTTACGAGGCGGCCGGAGATTTTGAAGGGGCGGGAAAAGCCATTGACCGGTGGCTGGAGAAACCCGTGGGCGAGGCCATGAAGACCAGGCTTCGCTATGAAAAATATATCATTCAGGAGCTTCCGAAGGAATTTCCGGATACGGAGGAGGAAGTGATCCGGAAATTCCGGGAAAAGCTGCCTGATTTTTCCATGGAGGATCTTCAGAGGGCGGAAAGGGAAAATATGGCGGAGTGGATTCTGGTAGACGGAAAGAAGCACTACATCCACAGCTTGATCCGGAACCTCACGGACAAGGAGCCGGAGATCCGCCGTCGTCTGGGTCTCACAGAAGAGGTGACGGAGGAGGATCAGTATCAGCAGGCTGCGATCCGTGAAATGCAGGAAAAAGGAGAAAAGGCAGTCCGCATCCGCCTGAAAACCTCGATTCGCCTGAAGGATGAGAATTTCGTGCCGGGCATGAAAATCCGGGCCCATCTGCCCATTCCGGCGTGGCTTTCCCGAACCTTTGACGTGAAGATTTTAAATCACGCGGAGGGAAAAGTGACCGTGGACGAACCAACTTCCATGTGGCGGTCCATCTGCTTTGAGGATACGCTTCAGGAGAACCGGACTTTCTTTGTGGAGTATGAGTATGTTGTGTGGACAAAATATCTCGATCTCTGGCATGGAGAAGTTTCGGGAGCAGAGGATTTTAACCATGTACGGATGAAGTACGTCGGAGACTTCGTTGCCTGTCTGAGAGAACAGTACCCCCACATCCGTTTTACTCCGTATCTTAGGTCTCTGGCGTCGGAGATTGTCGGCGAGGAGAAGCGTCCCATGGAGATCGCCCGGCGGATCTACGATTACGTTACGAAAAACGTCCAGTATTCCTACATGCGGAACTATTCTCTGATGACCTGCATTCCGGAATACTGCGCGAAGAACCTTCGGGGAGACTGCGGCGTCCAGGCCCTGCTCTTTATCACGCTCTGCCGGATCGCCGGTGTGCCCGCGAGATGGGAGTCCGGTCTTTACAGCAATCCGGCCTATGTGGGAGCCCACGACTGGGCGATGTTTTATGTGGAGCCCTACGGCTGGCTTTACGCGGACCCATCCCTTGGAGGCTCTGCCTACGCGGAGGGCGATGAGAACCGCCGCCGCTTCTATTTCGGAAATGTGGAGCCTTTCCGGATGGCAGCCAACCATGAATTCCAGCAGAAATTCAGCGTGAAAAAAGAGTTCCTGCCCATCGATACCTGCGATAATCAGCTGGGTGAGATGGAATGTGAGGAGCGAGGCTTTGCGGAAGACGAACTTGAGATCACGAAAGAGATGATTTCGTACGAGGCTTTATAAGAAAAAAGACAGGCCCTGCCGGAATATTTGCCCGGCAGGGCCTGTTTGTGCTATATTTAAGCGATAACGACAGCCATCCGTCCCAAAGCGTCGTAGATTTCCTCGAAACGCTTCTCGTCTCTCCAGATGAGGCCGCTCAAGGCATCGCTGACCAGAACGCGATGCTTCTCGGGGTCGTAGCCGCAGAGGACGATGCAGTGTTCGTTATGGTAGAAATGCCAGGTTTTTCCATTGACGATGTATTCCGCCACGTCTACCGGTGTCTTGAGATAGACGGAATCATAGACGATGATGGGAATTTTCCGTTCGAGATAGGGATAGAGCTCGGAAAGAGCTGTACCCGTGAGGTCTTCAGCCTTCTGAGAGCAGCCGTTTTCCCGAAGAAAACGATTGGCCGTCTCCGTAAGGCCCGGTGCATAGATGCCGTCCCCGGAAATATCGTGGGGATCGCCCTTAAAGAGGGTGACGAAATTTTCAGGGTCTTTCTTAAGGTACTTGTCGGCGATCTCCGTCTTGGAGAGCTTCTGGCCGTAATAATTCAGCACCATCGTAAGAGCGACGGACTCGCAGCCTGTGGGGAGCTCCGGATTCTGCAGGATATTTTCCACAGGAAGAATCACGGCTTTATCAGAGGGCATAAACTCGGGGTATTCCCGCTCCGCATCCGGGATGCTTCCGAGAATAAAGCGCTCGTGACCGCCGTATTTCATCAGGCGTTTCCGGACCGTAAAGCCCTCGGCCTGAACGTTCCGGAGGCTGTACTCATTGTAGGGGGAGACCGTGGTCATCACGTTGCAGCTGGGAAGGATTTCCCGGGCATAAGAAACGCAGGTCTGGATGAGCATCCGCTGAAGCCCGTGTCCGCGGTAGTCCGGATCCACAACGATCGTATCAAGCGTGGCTGTGGAGAAGAGCTTTTCGCGGTTCCAGCCAAGATCCCAGCCTAAATTTTCAGGGGCGTCGTTTGGAAAAATGAGGGAGCCGTAGGCGATGAGGCGGGTATCATCGTAGACACCGAAAATGGCATTGGGGGAGATGAGATAGTCCCTGTTGTCCGCCCGGTCGGTGGCAACGAAGAGATCCGGGTTTGTCATGGTGTCTGAGATATGCTGCTGCAGCTCCATGATGGCATCGAGGTCCGGGAGAGCGCAGCGGCGTATGGAAAATGAATTTTTCATAGAATCCTCCGATCAAAATATAATAACCAAAGAAAGTATAAGGTCTTGGAATCAAAAAGTCCAGTTTTCCAAAGAAAAAACAAGAAAACCCTTGACATTCCCCCTTGTGGAAGCTGTATAAGAGGGTCAGACACGCGAGGAAGGAGCATCAAAATGAAGATCAAACAGGTCGAAGAGCTGGTGGGCATCACCAGAAAGAACATCCGCTTTTATGAGGAGCAGGGGCTGCTCTCGGTGGAACGGGCCGAAAACGGCTACCGGGAGTACAGCTTGAAGGATGTGAAACGCTTACAGGAGATTCGTTTCTTAAGAAAACTTTTTATCCCCATCGAGGATATGCGGGAAGTTTTCGAAGGGAAAAAGAGCCTCACGAGCTGCCTGGAATATCAGGTGGAAAAAATGGAGCGGGAGAAAAAGAACCTGACTCAGGTGCAGGAGTTCTGCGAGACCCTTCTTCAGGAAAAACTGACCTTGGAGGAGCTGGATGCCGAGGCGTGTCTGGAACGGATGGAACAGCTGGAAAAGGAGGGGACGAATTTTATGAATATTCAGAAGACAGACGTTCATAAGAAAAAGATCCGGGGCGCATTTTTGGGAGCCGGGATCATGCTGGTCCTGATGGCAGGTACGGTGGGGATGATCCTCTGGGGAAATTCCGTGGATCCGCTGCCCATCGGGTGGCTCCTGTTTCTGATTGCCATTCCGGTAGCTTTTGTAATCGCTATCCTGGTGGCTTTAAGAGCACGCTTAAATGAGATCAAAGGAGGAGAAGAAGATGAAGCTTCTAAGTATTGAACACATCCCAGGCGTAGAATTTGAGGCCCTGGGCATGGTAAAAGGAACGGTCGTCCATTCCAAAAACTTCGGAAAAGACTTTATGGCAGCCATGAAGACGCTGGTGGGCGGCGAGATCGTGAGCTACACGGAAATGCTCAACGAGGCCCGGCAGATCGCGGTGAAACGGATGGTGGATGAGGCGAAAGAGCTGGGAGCCGACGCAGTCATCGGCGTCCGCTACGGTTCTTCCCAGGTCATGAACGGAGCCGCGGAGGTCATTGCCTACGGAACCGCCGTGAAATATCTGAAACAGAGTTGAATAAACCTCCTGTTCCCGGAAAGACTGGAACTATCAGTCAGGGACAGGAGGTTTTTGTATGCTCTATAAAAGATGGAAAGGAAGGCTTCTGCTTTTTCTTGCAGGTTTTTTTGCGGCGGTATTGTTTTTCAGCCAGGCGGCAGCGGCAGGGCGGATCGAGGATAAGGTGCTCCGTCTTCACGTCATTGCCAACAGCGACAGCGAGGAGGACCAGGCCCTGAAGCTCAAAGTGCGGGATCAGGTCCTTGCGACTCTAAAGCCTCTCCTTGAAAATGCAGAGGATAGAAGCAGCAGCGAAGCCATTGTGCGGGCTCATTTGTCCGAGGTCGAGGCGGCGGCCCGGGAGACCGCCTGGCAGGAGAAGCCCGGGGAAAACGTGCATGCGGAGCTTACCAACACCCGCTTCCCGGAGAAGACCTACGGCGACTGCACTTTTCCCGCAGGAAACTATGACGCCCTACGGATCACGATCGGCGAGGCGAAAGGGAAAAACTGGTGGTGCGTGCTTTTTCCGAGTCTCTGTTTTGTGGACACGGTCCACGGCGTCGTGCCAAAGGAGTCCAAAGAGCTCCTGAAAAATGTGCTGACGGAGGAAGAGTACGAGAGCCTTTTCACCCCGGGAAAAAGCGAGTATAAGGTCCGGTGGAAGGCAGCGGAAATCTGGCAGTCACTTTTTGGATAAAAAAAGACCCCGAAGAAAATTTCGGGGCCTGATTTTATTAAGCGTTCTTATTCTTGAAGGAAGCTCTCTTTCTCTGCATGGAATCCAGGATCTTTTTCCGGATGCGGAGGGACTTCGGAGTAACCTCCAGAAGCTCGTCGCTGTCGATGAACTCCAGGCACTGCTCCAGGCTCATGATCTTGGGCGGAGTCAGTTTCAGGGCCTCGTCAGAACCGGAAGAACGGGTGTTGGTCAGATGCTTGGTCTTGCAGACGTTGAGCTCGATATCCTAGGGCTTTCCGCTCTGGCCGATGACCATACCAGCGTAAACCTTGGTGCCCGGCTCGATGAAGAGGGTACCGCGGTCCTGAGCGTTGAAAAGACCATAGGCAACGGCCTCGCCGCTCTCGAAAGCGATGAGGGAACCCTGTTTACGGAACTGGATATCGCCCTTGTAGGGAGCGTAGCCGTCGAAGATGGAGTTCATGATACCGTTACCCTTGGTGTCGGTCATAAACTCTCCGCGGTAGCCGATGAGGCCGCGGGCCGGGATGGAGAACTGCAGGCGGGTGTTTCCGCTGTTGTTCACACTCATGCCCTGAAGCTCACCCTTTCTGAGAGCCAGCTTCTGGATGACGTTTCCGGAGAACTCGTCGGGAACGTCGATGTATACCAGCTCCATGGGCTCCAGCTTTTTGCCGCGCTCGTCGGTGTGGTAAATTACCTCAGCCTTACTTACGGCGAACTCATAACCCTCACGGCGCATGTTCTCGATGAGGACGGACAGATGAAGCTCACCACGGCCGGAAACCTTGAAGGCCTCGGTGGTCTCAGTCTCCTCCACGCGGAGGCTGACGTCGGTGTTCAGCTCACGGAACAGACGGTCTCTTAAGTGACGGGAGGTAACAAACTTACCTTCCTGACCTGCCATCGGGCTGTCGTTTACGACGAAATGCATGGAGATCGTAGGCTCGGAAATTTTCTGGAAGGGGATGGCTTCCACATGCTCCGGGGAGCAGAGGGTATCACCGATATGAAGATCGGAAATACCGGAGATGGCTACGATGGAACCAACGGTAGCCTCGTTTACTTCTACTTTGTTCAGACCGTCAAACTCATAGAGCTTGCTGATCTTGACACGGCGCTGCTTGT
>ERZ809074.4430-NODE-4430-length-11619-cov-3.699066_pt1 | contig 11619 bp, 9 predicted proteins | sample MGYA00520795_ERZ809074 | MGnify/ENA primary metagenome ERZ809074 (study PRJEB31570, sample SAMEA3212989) | Homo sapiens | biome: human-gut; feature: human gut; material: fecal | place: Sweden | collected 2011 ...
TATTGATGATCGGTGTCACTTTTCCGTGCATGGGGCGGGCTCCTTTTTCCACCCGGCCGTCGTATTTCTCCACAATGACCTGATGGCCCAGGCAGACACCTAAAATGGGGATTTCACCGGCGAACCGATCCAGAAGCGCGTGGGAGAGATGGGCCTCGGAGGGCTTTCCCGGACCCGGGGAAATGATAATCCCCTCGGGGTTCATGGCCTCCACCTCTGCCACCGTGATCTGGTCGGCCCTTTTTACCAGGATTTCCCGTCCCAGCTCTTTCACATAAGCGGACAGGTTATATACAAACGAATCATAATTGTCCAGCATAAAATACATAGACTTATCCTCCTTTTCTGGCTAAACGCAGTTTTTTCCGAGTCGTTTATCCTTCAAGAAGGTCCGTAACTGGAATCTTTCCTTAGAATACCTGTTTTGGCTTTCGCTGTCAACCTTTCATTCTTTCCCTTGAATCCCGCTTGTTCATAAGGTATACTGGATAGGATAGCATATTTTGTAACTATTCAGAGCCGCACCTCGATTTCGCTTCATCTCGTTGTGGCTTCTCGCCAAATAGATTTCCAGTCAAAAGTGTTCGTTCATGCAAGCATGACTCACACTTTTGACTGAAAATCTATTTGGCTCTGAATAGTTACCATATTACTTTGTGCGGCAGATTCCGCACAGAAACGGAGGAAACATGATTCGTTTGATCCTTGTCCTGTTCGCGGTGGTGGCTTTTCTGATTCTCTCCATCCCGATCCTCATTGTGGAATGGCTCATCGGCAAGAAAAACCCGAAACTTCGTGATGAAAGCTCTCTTCATATCGTTCAGTTTATGTTCCGGCTGATCCAGTGGCTTGCGGGAACGAAGGTCACTGTCATCGGTGAGGAGAATGTCCCGAAAGATATCCCGGTGCTCTACATCGGAAACCACCGGAGCTTTTTTGACATTGTCATCACCTATGCCCGCTGTCCCCGGCTCACCGGCTATGTGGCCAAAGACAGCATGAAGAAGGTTCCCCTTCTCTCCGTCTGGATGGAGCGCCTCTACTGCCTCTTCCTGAACCGTACCGATATCAAGGAAGGCTTAAAGACCATCCTCACTGGCATTGAGCAGATCAAAAACGGCATTTCGATGTGTATTTTCCCGGAGGGCACCCGAAACAAAGGCGACGACGAGACCAAGCTTCTCCCCTTCAAGGAAGGAAGCTTCAAGATGGCTGAGAAGACCGGCTGTCCCATCATCCTCATGAGCATGAACAACACGTCCGCCATCCTGGAGGAGCATTTTCCCTTCATCCGCTCCACCCATGTGGTACTGGAGTACAGCAAGCCCATCTATCCGAAGGAGCTTTCCAAAGAGGAACGGAAATTCCTGGGCGCCTACTGTGAGAAACAGCTCACGGAAATGGTGACACGCAATCAGAAACTGCTCTGATCCGACACATTTATGTCAAACTTTTCAAGTATACTGTAGGCAAGAGTGCTCTTTTTACGGGCAAGAATCCTGTCATAAAAAACGAGCCGAAAAGCTCGTTTTTTTATTTCGGGGAAAGGGAGGTTTTTATGAAAAACACAAGAAATCTCATTCTGATCGTGGAGGACGATGAGAAACTCCGGCAGACCCTCGAGGACTTTCTTACAGCCAATCATTTTGCCGTGCTTACCGCTGTCGACGGAGAACAGGCGCTTACCTTATATTATGCGAACAATCATCTCATCGATCTGATCCTTCTGGACGGCATGCTGCCGGGGATGGACGGTTTCGAGGTCTTAAAGACCATCCGCCAGTGCTCCGACGTGCCCATTATCATGCTCACCGCCAGAGAATCCGAGGAGGACCAGCTCACCGGCCTCACCAACGGGGCAGACAATTATATCACCAAGCCCTTCCGTCTCCGGGTTCTCAAGGCACACATGGACGTGCTTCTAAAGAGAAACAACCGGGCGGCTGCAGGCGAAATCGAGGCCGGGAAGCTTCGTCTTGAGCAGGCTTCCCAGCGGGCCTTCGCGGATGAGGTTCCCTTAAATCTCACCCCGAAGGAATTTGCCCTTCTCCTCTATTTCGTTCAGAACCGGGATCTCGTGCTGACCCGGGAGGTCATTCTCGACGCGGTCTGGGGCTTCGACTATCAGGGAGATATCCGCACCGTGGATACCCTTGTGAAGCAGCTTCGGAAAAAACTTCCCGATTCCTGCCCTTATATCCAGTCCATCTACGGCGTGGGCTATCGCTTTGAGGTGACGGACCATGAATAAACTTCGCGCCGAGATCGTTCTCTTTATCGACCTTTTTCTCGTCCTTCTTCTGGGCGGGATTCTGCTTTTTTACAGTCTTTTCGCGGACAACTATTATATCTCCCGAAAAAAGCACCAGATCAACGAGGCCTATGCGTTTATTGAGACACTGGATCTCAGTGATCTTGGCAGCGAAGATGAGGAAACCTTTCTTCCTCTGGCAGAGTCCTCCTACACAGTCATCATCTGTGACGCTGCTTTCCAGACGCTCTACAGCTCCAATGCGAAGTCCAACGGTTCCATGCTTCAGGACCAGATCCGGAAAAAAGCGGACTCTTACACGGAAAAAGCGGAGGCCGGCTATTTTCCCGAGCTGACCGGTCAGCCTATCTCTCTTCGCGGCCTTATCAGCCAGGATGACGGTACTTTTTACGTTCTAATCCATGAAAACACCAGAACGCTTCACAGCGGCATCCGTTATGCCAGACAGATTCTGGGGGATCTCCTCCTTCTTGCGATTTTCTCAGGAACGATCTTTGCCCTGCTGCTTTCGGAGTGGATCACCAGGCCCCTGGCCCAAATCCGTCAGCTCATCCAGCGCATGATGAATAACGACTTCTCCAAACACCTTCCCGAGCAGAGCCGCCTCAACGAGCTTGGAGAACTTTCCTCGGAGATCAACCTCATGGAGGACAAGATCCAGCAGAATATCAACGACCTGAATAACTACAACTATCTTTTGCTTCGGCAGAACCGGGATATGGCTGAGTTTGAAGATATGAGGAAAAAGCTCGTGAGCAACATCACCCATGAGCTGAAAACGCCCCTCGCCATCATTTCCAGCCAGGTGGAACTCCTCCAGTACGAATACGACGAGACGAAAAAGGACTACTATTTCACTTCGATCCTGGAGGAGACGGACAAGATGAGCCGCCTTATCAGCTCGATTTTGCAAAATTCCAGGATGGAAAACAAAATCCAGCAGGCTTCCCTTCGCTGGACCAACCTCTCGGACCTTCTTCTCGACCTGAAGCCCAAGTATGAGAGCTGGCTCGCCTCCCTCAAAATCCGGTTCACCGCTTTCATTGAGGAGGACTGCATGGCTTATCTTGATCCCCAGCAGATCGAGCAGGCCGTCAACAACTATATGATGAACGCCACCCGCTACACGAAGCCCGGTCGTTCCGTACGCCTAAGCCTCTCTTCCACGGAGGACAGTTTCTACCTCTCGGTATACAACGACGGTCCCCGGCTTCCGGAGGCAGAACTTACCAAGGTCTGGACCGGTTTCTATCAGAGCGGCGAAAAACGGAAGAATGGCTCCACGGAGATCGGCATGGGGCTTTACATTGTCAAAGATATCATGAACCATCACCAGGGTTCCTGCGGCGCGCTGAACCGGGAAGCCGGAGTTGAATTTTGGATGTGCTTTCCGAAAAATCCCGTTGTATAAAAAAAGTCCACGGATCTGCAGTTTTTATCCCGCAGGTCCGTGGATTTTTTCCATTTGTCTTATAAGGTCTGAAGCTTCTCCACGACTTTCTCAAAGTGCATCGCGTGGGAGGCTTTCACGAGGATCGTATCTCCGGTCTGAACGAGCTTCGGAAGGGTCTTAAGGAGAGCGTCGAGAGTCGGGATCGAGAGGACTTCGCCGCAGCCGCCTCCCTCAAAGGCAGCCTCGGCCATGTGACGGCTCCGCTCGCCGACGCAGATCAGAAGATCAATCGCGTTCTGGGAGGCGTGGGCGCCGACGCCTGCGTGAAGCTCCAGCTCGTTTTCGCCCAGCTCAAACATATCGCCGAGGATCGCAACCTTTCTGCCCTCTGCATCCATGAGGATATCGAGGGAGGCCATCATGGCCACGGGGCTTGCGTTGTAGCAGTCGTCCACGATGAGCATGCCGTTGTGCTCGATCATATGGAAACGGCCGTTCAGAGCCTCGACTTTCTCAATGCCGCGCTTGATCTCTTCGAGAGAAAGACCAAGCTCCAGGCCCACTGCGGTGCCTGCAAGGGCGTTCATGACCATATGGCGGCCCGGAAGGGGCACATGGACTGAGATATTGCCCTGGGGTGTATGAATCTGGCAAACGGTGCCTCTGAGGCCTTTGGAGACCAGCTCATCGGCACAGATCTCTCTTCCGGATTCCAAACCGAAGAAAGTGGGTGCAATTCCCTTCACCTCATGAAGCGTGGAAAGCTTGTCATCGTCGCCGTTCAGGACAATTTTTCCATCCTCAGCGATGAAATCGAAGATCTCTGATTTCGCCCGGAGGATGCCGTCCCGGTCATGGAGAAACTCCAGATGGCACTGGCCGATGTTTGTCATGACACAGATGTCCGGTCTCGCGATTTTACTCAGACGGTGCATCTCGCCAAAATCGCTGATTCCCATCTCGAGAACGGCGATCTCGTCCTCCTCTGTCAGGCGGAAGACCGTGAGGGGCAGGCCCAGTTCATTGTTACAGTTTCCGAGGGTCTTTAAGACCCTGTATTTCTCGGAGAGAACAGAGGCGATCATCTCTTTCGTGCTGGTCTTTCCCACGCTTCCGGTGATGCCCACCACCTTGGCAGAGAGCTGCTGGCGATAAAACTCTGCAATGTCCTTGATGGCCTGCAGGGTGGATTCCGTGAGAATGTAGTTTCCTTTTGCCTCCGGAAGCTCCTGCTCGGACAGCACGCAGAGGGCGTCTTTTTCAAAAACACTGTCCACGAAATCGTGGCCGTCCACTCTCTCGCCCCGGATGGCGATGAAGAGACAGCCCGGCTCTGCCTTCCGGCTGTCTGTGGTGATGGAGAGGACTTCTTTGTTCTGATCTTCTTCGTTTCCGTGATAGGTTCCGCCGCAGGCAGCAGCGATGTTGGCAAGGGTCATGTTTTTCATGGATTTTTCCTCCTGTCTTTTACTGACGTCTCACTCTTAAGGATACCTCGATGAGTTTCTCGCAGAGCTCACCAAAATTCATGCCCAGAACCGCTGCTTCCTGGGGAAGAAGGCTGGTGGGTGTCATGCCCGGAAGGGTGTTTGCCTCTAGGCAGTACATGCTGTGGTCCTCATTCATCATGAAGTCCATGCGGGCGTAATTCTCCAACTGAAGGGCATGGAAAGCTCTCACGGCATATTCCTGCATTTTGGCGGTGTCGGTCTCGGAAAGCTCTGCCGGGCAGGTTTCGATGGTGCTTCCTGCCTGATATTTGTTCTTGTAATCGTAGAAGCCGTGGATCGGAGCGATCTCGATGATCGGGTAAGCCACACCGTCCACAACGCCGACGGAGAACTCACGGCCTTTGATGTACTGCTCCAGAACCACTACATCGTCGTAGGTGAAGGCTTCCGCAAGGGCGGTCTCATACTCTTCCTGAGTATTGACAATGTAAACGCCGACGCTGGAACCGCCGCAGCTTGCTTTCACCACGCAGGGAAGGGAAAGACCGTACTCCCAGAGCTCTTTCGTGGGCTCGCCTTTTTTCAGGATTGCACCTGCCGGGGTCGGAACGCCGCTCTCCAGGAAAAGTTTTTTGGAAAGGCTCTTATCCATAGCGATGGCGCTTCCGAGATAGCCGCTTCCGGTGTAGATGATGCCGAGAAGATCAAAGGCAGCCTGGACTTTTCCGTCCTCGCCGTTCTTTCCGTGAAGCCCTAAGAATACAACGTCTGCGGCCTTGCAGAGTTCCAGAACTTTTGGTCCAAAGAACTCCTTGCCGGATGCCTGCATCTCCCTGATCTTGTCGTCAAAGCTTCTCATATAGGCGGCAGCGGCGTCCACGTCGTACTCGCCCTCAAAAGCAGTCGCCGGATCCAGAGTGTCATTTCCACAATATACGTCCACAAGGATGGCCTGATGGCCTCTCTCTCTTAAGGCCTTGCAGATTCCGGTTCCTGATACGATGGAAATCTCTCTCTCTGTGCTGGTTCCTCCTGCTAAAACTACAATCTTCATAATATCCTCCTAAAATTCCTTTCTATTTTACAGACACTCAGCCGGAAGTGAGACACCTCCGGCTGTCATTTCTCTTTGTCAGTTGATGGTCACTACGCCGTCTCCATTGGAATCGTAGCTTCCTGTATTCTCGTCCCAGGTCGTGCCGTCGCTGCCTGTGCTGTCCCCGGCTGTGGTTCCATCCGTGGTTCCGGAGGAAGCGTCCGCCGTTCCGGCGAGCTCCTGCTCCACGTTCCGGGTCTCCGCCGGCTGCTCGTAAGCCTGCGTGCCCTGACCTAAGTTCGTCCCTGCATTATAGCACACAATGGGCGTTCCTGCATCAATATTTTCATAGATCGTCTTGGCATTGGCCCAGGGCGTATTGATACAGCCGTGGGAACCGCTGCTCTGGTAGAGGTTTCCGCCGAACGCGCCGCGCCACTTGGCATCATGGATTCCCACGCCGCCGTAGAAGGGCATCCAGAAATCCACCGGAGTCTTGTAATCCTCACCCTTTAAGATCGCGTTGGTCTCTTTATAATAGAGAGCGAAAATGCCCACCGGGGAACCCATATCCTTGCTGGTATTTCCGGTCACGACCAGTGTGTCCACTAGAAGCTGGCCATCCTTATAAAACCACATGCGCTGGTTCGTGTAATCGATCTCCACATAGGTATCTCCGATGCCGTTGGAGGTTCTGGCGACACCCATCTTGAGCCACAGCGGCTCCCTCACCACAGACTCGCCTTTCAGCAGAAATTCTTTTAATTTCTCTACCTCAGAAACCTGATCCAGCTCCCAGCCGTAATCACAGCTGTTGACCGTGATTGTCTCTCCGAGGGCCGTTGTGAATGGCACGTCTTTTTCATAGGTGTCATATTTCTCCGCGAGTCCTGCCACATAGTCACTGATCCGCTCGTCGCTGAAGGTCACGTCTCCATTGTCAGCCACGGTCATCCAGCTCTTGATTGTCGAGGCATCCAGAACCTCTCTGCCGTCACCGAAAGCATAGGTCACGGTCATCTTGGAATATTTCACCAGCGTGTTATAGCGGGCCACAAGGTTTTCATCCTTGGAGGTGATGGACGGCTTCTCATAGCAGTCTCCCGCCTCCAGATCCACGCTCTTGAGCCCCTGGCTGGCTGCCTCGGAGAGAAGCGTCAGCACTTTGTCTTTGTTCAGGCGGTTTCCTTCGACCTCCGGAACCAGCTCGTAACTTGTGCCGTTCTCTTTGATATAGGCATCCTCGGGATCGGTGATATTCGCTTCCTGGAAGCATTCCAGCTTGTCCATGGCCATTTTCAGAAAGCTCTCGTCGTAGGAAGTTTCCACCACCATGGAGTGATCCTCCGGATGGAAAAAGGCGTACATCCAGTTGAAGGAATTCTGCGCCTCCTGAAGCTCCTGCACCGCTCCTGTGGATACATAGGAAAAATCAATGGCAGAACCGTCGATGACTTCCTCCGCTCCGCCCCGCTCCGTGATCGTGATCTGGTAGTCCGTCACAGAATCGGCGATTCTTTTTTCCACTTCATCCACGGTCATTCCCGAACAGTCCTCCCCGTTAATATAGGAGCCCGGGAAAAACCGGTCTTTATAATATACGCCCACGGCCAGGTAAGCCGCGGCCATGATCAGTAAAAAGATACTGACAATCAGGATAAAAATCCTCGATCTTCTTGCGTGTCTGGCTGATCTTGTCATGCTTTTTTCTTCTGCCCCTTTTCTTTAGAATAGTCCCCTCTTTTCTCTACGAATTGCTCCGCTGCTATGCAGCTCTCGCAATTTTCCGGAAATGCTACGCTTCTTATTCTAACATGTATCCCCGAAATGTAAATACTCTGTAACAAATTTCAGATTTTCTTAAGCAAACAAAAAGCCCGGAAACCCGGGCTTTTTGTACAGTCTTACTTTTCTTCGAGGATCTTGTCGATGCTCACCAGTTTGACGCAGAGAACGAAGAGCTCCACAGCCACAGCCAGCTCCTCCGGTGTCGGATAGGAAGGAGCGATACGGATGTTGCTGTCCTGTGGGTCCTTTCCGTATGGGAAGGTTGCTCCTGCGGGAGTCATCACAAGGCCTGCCTCTTTTGCTTTCGCCACGATGGCTTTCGCACAGCCCGGAAGCGCGTCAAAGGAGATGAAGTATCCTCCGCGGGGCTCCAGCCAGGAACCGATCTCCAGGCCACCCAGCTCGTTCTTCAGACCATTTAAAACGGTCTCGAACTTCGGTCTTAAGATATCGGCGTGCTTTCTCATATGAAGCACCATGCCGTGGATATCCTTGAAGAAACGCACATGACGCAGCTGGTTCAGCTTGTCATGGCCGATGGTCTGAATCGTCATCTGCTGTTTGATGAAGTCGATATTTCTCTTGGAAGCGCCGATGGCTGCCACACCGGAACCAGGGAAGCTTACCTTGGATGTGGAACAGAACTTGAAGACCATATCCGGGTTTCCTTCCTGCTTGCAGGCCATGAGGATCTCAATCAGGTTATCCTGCTTGTCCTCATAGAGGTGATGGATGCCGTAAGCGTTGTCCCAGTAGATACGGAAGTCCTCTGCTGCCGGTTTCAGTCTGGCGAAACGGAGCACGGTCTCATCGGAATAGGTGATACCCTGCGGGTTGGAATACTTCGGCACACACCAGATTCCTTTGACTGACGGGTCGTTGTTGACATACTGCTCTACCAGATCCATATCCGGGCCGCTCTCGGTCATCGGAATGTTGATCATCTTGATGCCAAAATACTCGGTGATGGCAAAATGACGGTCATAACCAGGTACCGGACAGAGGAATTTTACCTCGTCCAACTTGCACCAGGGAGTGCTTCCGCACACGCCATGAGTCATGGAACGGGCTACGGTATCGTACATTACGTTCAGACTGGAGTTTCCGTAAATGATGATATTGTCCGGTGAAACCTCTGTCATATCAGCCAGAAGCTCTTTTGCCTCCGGAATACCGTCCAACACACCGTAGTTCCGGCAGTCTACGCCAACGGAGCATCTCAAATCTGTCGTGCTGTTCAGTACGTCCATCATTCCCATAGACAGATTCAGCTGGGCCTCGGAAGGCTTACCGCGAGACATATCCAGTTTCAATCCTTTTCCCTTGATCTCCTGAAATTTTGCTTCCAGAAGCTCTTTTTCCTGTAACAGTTCCTCTCTTGACCGGTCTTTATATGCTGTCATTTTCGTCCTCCTCTATCGTTCTTCTGTGTCGCCATGTAAAATACAGCTGTCCGATGCAGACACACTTTTCCACATGTTCACTAGCTGTCATTTTAGTACGTCACAGTAGTCACGTCAAGACTTTTGTGTTTATGGTGACGAATTTTCAGCGTTTTTTATAATAAGGAGGAACTTTTACGGAATCCTCTGTCTTTTTTTACATACAGTTCAGACGTAGTCCTCCACCACACACAGCCGGTTCTGGTCCGGGAAATAGAGAAGGAAAAGCTCCTTCGTGCTGCCCCGTTTCACCAGGGTAAAATACTGGTACTCCCCGTTAAAATTTACCTCATACCCTTTGGCGATATCCATATCCCGGAGGAGTGCGTCGATCTTCCGCTCCACCAGCATATTTCTTCCCCGGTGCCAGGCTACGGCCTTCTGTATCGCTGAAGTATCCTGGTACCGAAATACATGGTAGCGGACGCCCTTCCCGGCGAAGCTGGAACCGATCGCCTCGTTGTAAACTTCCCATTCTGTGGCAGGAAGAATGATGCCCCATTCCTCCCGGATGCTCTTGATATACGTTTCCTTCGGAGTGTATGCCCTCGAAAGCACTGCCATCGCCAGCACGAGGATCACGCAGGCTCTCAGCATAAAAATTCTTCGTCCCCTTACCATAATCATAACGCACGCCTCCTTTCTTCAAGGCTGTTTGTCTGTTGCCCGTTCTGCCTATATTTTACTGAATTTCAAGTCCCAAAGTCCGCACCGGCGTGTAAACAAGCTGTAAACAAAATCTTAGCTTTTTCCGAAGACAGGGCTTCTTTCTTAAGAAAATGTGGAGACGGTGGTTTTTTGCCATGAGATGTATTATAATAAAACGCAGTGAGTGCAAAAACAAAAGAAGAGAGGGTAACTGTTATGTTCAAGCAACATCCAAAAGTGTGGAGTGCCGTCCGTGAGTACGGGATTATTACCGTGGCGACGCTGATCATGGTAATCGGTATCTATGTTTTCAAGTTTCCAAACAACTTTTCCTTCGGAGGGGTCTCCGGTATGGCCGTCCTTCTGGCGAAGCTGACCTCCATCAGCGCCGGAAACTGGACCTTTCTCCTGAATATGGCTCTCCTGGTGCTGGGCTTCCTTTTTCTCGGAAAATCCTTCGGCATCAAGACCGTCTATGTCAGCGTGCTGATGTCCGTGGCCTTGAGCGGCATGGAAAAGATCCTGCCGATGTCCCACCCCCTGACCACCCAGCCTGTGCTGGAGCTGATCTTCGCGATCTTCCTGCCGGCCTTGAGCGCAGCCATCCTCTTTGACATCGGCGCTTCCGGCGGCGGTACGGATATTCTGGCCATGATCCTGAAGAAATATACCAGCTTCAACATCGGTTCCGCCCTTTTCGTGGTGGATCTTCTCATCACCGTGGCCGCCTGTTTCATCTTTGACCCCACGACCGGTCTTTTCTCTTTCACCGGCCTGATGGCGAAATCCCTCGTTATCGACGGCGTCATTGAGAACATCAACCTCTGTAAATATTTCACGATCGTCTGTGACGAGCCGGATCCCATCTGCGATTTCATCCACGACGCCCTGAACCGAAGCGCCACGATCTTCAAGGGTGAGGGCACCTACACCCATCAGCAGAAATTCATCATCCTGACAGTCATGAAACGAAGCCAGGCCGTCCAGCTTCGGAATTTCCTGAAAAAGAACGACCCCGGCGCTTTCATGATGATCACCAACAGCAGTGAGATCATCGGAAAAGGCTTCCGCGGCTTCAACTGAATCGTTTCCTGTAAAAAAAGAACAGCCCTTCCGCTTGAAACGGAACTGACTGTTCTCTTTTTATCATTATGTCGTCAGATTTTTTCTTATTTTTCCCAGAAGGAAGATTAACTGGTCTATCTCTTCTTCGGTCATTCCCTGCACCAGCAGTTTTTCCATGGTCTGGATATGATCCCGAAATTCATAGTAGAGATCCTCGCCCTGGTTCGTGAGAAGGATCTGCTTCAGTCTGGCATCCGTCGGAACGGAGACCCGGACGATATAGCCCTTCTTCTCCATCAGCTGGAGGATTCCGGTCACGGTAGAACGGGTGATGTTGAAATCACGTTCCAGATCCCGCTGGCAGATCTCCTGCCCCTTATGATCGTGGAGATAACGGATCACCCAGGTCTGCACCGGGCTGACGTCACCCATATTTCGCTGACGTTTCTCTTCATCAATCTTTCTTCCGATCATATTGCTGAGGACGTGGATTTCATGACCCACTTCTCTTCTATCTCTCCCCA
>ERZ809074.4438-NODE-4438-length-11593-cov-14.199948_pt1 | contig 11593 bp, 9 predicted proteins | sample MGYA00520795_ERZ809074 | MGnify/ENA primary metagenome ERZ809074 (study PRJEB31570, sample SAMEA3212989) | Homo sapiens | biome: human-gut; feature: human gut; material: fecal | place: Sweden | collected 2011 ...
TCTCAGAGAGGTCGCCGAACGAACGCGCCTCCTTGATCTGCTCGGCGACTTCCTTTTCGCGGGTCGTCTTCAGATAAAAAAGTTCCTGCTCCAGTTCCTTGAGACGGAGCGCACTGATTTTAAATTCTTTTGCCATTTTACGATCGTTCCTTCCATAATCGATCGGGCAGAAAACGCCCGGTATTTACAGTGATTCAGCAGACATTATATCGGGCAAAGATAGGGATGTCAAGAGAGTTTCTGGGTGATTTCGCGGATTGCGGCCTGTAATTGTGCGTCGTCCGCTTTTTCCAGCTGACCGTAGTAAAGTTTTGCGTCGTCCTCGTCGGAAAGCGTGATTTCGATGTCCGGTATGACGCCGGTATCGGTCAGACTGCGGCCCTGCGGCGTGTAGTATTTGCCGATGGACAGGTTCAGCATGGAGCCGTCGGAGAGTGTAAAGGCTGTCTGGAAATTGCCCTTGCCGACTGTCTTCGTCCCGACGACCGTACCCCAGTTGTATTCCTGAATCGCGGCAGCGAAGAACTCCGCTGCGGAATAGCTGTCCTGATTGACGAGTACGGCCATGGGAAGCTTGATGCACGCTGCATCCGAACGGTCGGTCTGTTTTGTACCTTTATAATCCTCGCTCTGGAACAGAATTCCCTCCGGCAGGATCTTATCCAGCACCTTGACCAACTCGTCCTTATATCCGCCGCCGTTATACCGCACGTCGAAAATCAGCGCCTGCGCGCCCTGTGCGATCAGCTCGTCCATGGCGGCGTTTGTCTCCTCCGCGCAGCGGGAATCAAAATTGGCGATTTTGAGATAGCCGATCTGTCCGTTCAGCATTTCATAGGTTGCAACGGGCGTCTGGATGCTGCGGCGCTCAACCGAAAGCGGGAAGCTTTCTTCTCCGCGCAGGATCGTCAGCGTCACAAAGGTTCCTTCTTCACCGCGAACCTTTGTACGCGTCCCGGTCATGCCAAGGTCGAGCGTTTTTTCGCCCTCGACCTCTGTGATGATATCGCCGACGAGAATTCCGGCTTCCTCCGCCGGGCCTCCCGCGGTCACGGCCTCGATGCGCATACCGCCGAGCGCTTCCTGCGCCGTGATGGTCACGCCGATGCCGACATAGGCGTTGCGCATCTGTTCATCATAGCTGCTTTTTTCTTCGGCAGTCAGATAATAACTCCAGCGGTCGCCGGTCGCCTCGACCATGGCGGCGGCAGCCGCGTCAGCCAGCTTGTCTTCGTCATAATCGTCAATAAAAAAGGTATCAAGATATGCGCCGATCTCTGCCGTTTTGGCCTCGACGGGCGTTTGCTCGCGGCGCGTAAGCTGCATGGTCACGATAGCCGAGCCAAGGATTGCAACGGCGAATGCAAGCACAAGAAGAATCACTTTCTGCCATTTTTTCAAGATGGATACCAGCCTTTCCGGGAGAATTCAAGGATAGAACTTGACACGCGGCCCGGAGCCGTACCGGCTCCGGGCCATGTTGGTTACATACCGAAATAGTCGCGGTTTGCACGGGAATTGCGGATGGCGTACCATACGAGCGAGCCCAGCACCGCCGCCAGAATTACCAGCGGCCATGGGTAGGGGAGGAAGGGCGTTTCGCGCAGATCATTGAGCAGCATACATACGCCATAGCCCATGGTCATGACGGCCATGACCGCAAGCGGCGGCATCATATACCCGATATACATCTGCTCGTCCGCACAGTCGGAGATCTTTTTCTCCTTCGGCACCAGCAGCCCGTTTTTGAACAGCCGCTTTGTGACGGCCAGCCGCAGGAACGTGTACATACAGTACGCACCGCTGGCCATCAGGATGAGATCCAGAAACAATGTCATATCATTCATTCGTATGTTCCCCCTGTTCGTTTTGCGCATCCTGTTTCCACTCGCGCACGCTGCGAACCGCGACAATGATCAGCAGTGCCGCGCCGATGATGGAAAACGCGATCGTGCCGCATAGTGCGATGATACGATCACTGGACCAGACACCGCTGGCCGCAAGGCCCGGATAATCCCGGCCCATTTTAAGGGCGAGATAGAGCAGATATCCGCCGCAGAGCACATACATCAGCTTTTTTCGGTTATCAAAGCTGTTTTTCTGCTCCGGCTTCTTTTTTGCAGACGCCTGTGGCGCATCCGGCTTCTTTTCCAACTCGTCCATATCGCAGCCTCCCAATATAATAATGATATATATCATACACGATTACGGAGAAAAAAGAAAGAGAAAATATCAGATCCGCTGAAAAACGGCGGCATACAGGTGCGGAACGAAAAATTTGTATAATTTCAACGCACAATTTTCACCTTTTTGTGGACAATTTTCATGCCTGTTCCTGCGCGGGCCTGCTACAATGGAGGCTGTAAGGAAGGAGTGTCGCTCGAGGCGGCAAGAGAGCGCAGCCTCTCGCCTGGCTCTTAAGATAGGGCAGGCTCCACCCGGCGCGGAAGCGGATTTGCGTGCTGCAAGAGCAAAACGTTTCGTTTTCTATAAACAGGAAAACGCGCCGCAGGAGAAAGGGGAATGTGAAAGAAAGATGGCCGAAACAATTCTCAGAATGACCGGTATCCAGAAGTACTTCCCGGGCGTCCATGCGCTGGACAACGCGCAGCTGGAGGTTCGTGAGGGCGAGGTCATGGCGCTGGTCGGCGAAAACGGCGCCGGTAAATCGACGCTTATGAAGGTGCTGACCGGCATCTATCCGAGCGATGGCGGTACGATTGAATTTTTTGGAAAGCATGTCGAGATTCATGGCCCGCGCGATGCGCAGGCGCTCGGCATCTGCATCGTCCATCAGGAACTGAACCTCATGCAGCACCTGACTGTGGCGGAAAACATTTACATTGGGCGTGAACCCATGAAGGGCCTGTTCGTGGACAAGGCGAAGCAGAACGCCATGACGCAGGAATTGTTCGACAAGCTGCATCTGGATCTTGACCCGAAAGCCGTCGTCAAGACGCTGTCGGTCGCAAAGCAGCAGATGGTTGAAATTACAAAGGCTCTGTCTCATGAGAACACAAGACTGCTGATTCTTGATGAGCCTTCTGCTGTCCTGACCGACACGGAGATCGACGATCTGTTCGTCTTCATTCGACAGCTGAAAAAGACCGGTGTCGGCATCGTCTATATCTCGCACCGCATGGATGAACTCAAGCGCATCACCGACCGCATCACCGTTATGCGCGACGGTCAGTATGTCGCCACGCTCGATACCCCTACGGCGGAAATCTCCGAGGTCATCCGTCTTATGGTCGGCCGCACGATCTATGAGGAGCCGAAAACAAAGTCCATGTGTCCGCCTGATGCCCCTGTTGTGCTCGAAGCCGAGCATCTGTCGTCCATCGATGTAAAAGATGTTTCATTCAAACTCCGCAAGGGTGAAATTCTCGGCTTTGCCGGTCTGGTCGGCGCGGGACGCACTGAAACGATGCGTCTGATCTGCGGCGCAGATCCAATGGATTCCGGCATAATCCGGGTAAACGGCAAAGACGTGAAAATCCGCAGCCCAAAGGACGCTGTACATTATGGCATCGGCTATCTCTCCGAGGATCGCAAGCGCTACGGCCTGTGCCTGAACCTGTCCGTCACGGACAATACCGTTCTGCCGAGTCTGGAGCAGCTGTTCAAAGGCCCGTTTGTTCATGACAGAACAGCACACCGGCTTGCACGGGAGCACGCCGAACAGATCCGCACGAAAACGCCGTCTGTCCGCGCTCGCGTCGGCAGCCTTTCCGGCGGCAACCAGCAGAAGGTCGTCATTTCCAAATGGCTCCTGCGCAACTGCGATGTGCTCATTTTCGACGAGCCGACGCGCGGTATCGATGTCGGCGCAAAGAGCGAAATTTACAAGCTGATGACGCAGCTTGCAGAGGAAGGCAAGTCTATCATTATGATCTCCTCCGATATGCCGGAGTTGCTCCGCCTGTCTGACCGCGTGATCGTCATGTGCGAGGGTCACGTTACAGGCGAACTCGATATCTCCGAGGCCACGCAGGAAACCATCATGACATATGCAACCAAGAGAGAAGTGGGGTAATCATTATGGAAAACGTAGGTAAGAAAAAGCTGGATATGCAGAAGCTGCTCGCGCCTGCTGCGCTGGTCATTCTGTATATCGTGTTTTCAATCTTCGGAAATAACTTCCTGACGCTCGATACGGTCAAGAATATTCTCGAATCCAGCTATTATATCGGCTTCATGGCCTTCGGCGTGACGTTCATCATCATCACCGGCGGCATCGACCTGTCTCTCGGCACGGTCATGATGTGCGCAGCGCTGCTGGGCGGCTACGTGTTCAAGCAGGGCTGGCCGCTGATCCTCGCCATCGCGCTGACGCTGTTCGTCGGCATCGCGTTCGGCTTCGTCAACGGCGTTCTGATCGCCAAGCTGAAGCTGCCTCCCTTCATTGCCACCCTCGGCACGCAGATGATGTCCATGGGCTTCGGCTCCATCATCACCAAGGTCCAGTCCCAGACCTGGCCGACCGCGACGGCGGAAGTCGGCGGCTGGTTCAAGAAGGTCTTCATCCGCGCGGAGCTGTTCGGCATCAAGGGCTTCCCGGTCGGCGCGTTCTGGCTCATCGGCTTCTTCATCATCGCGGCGCTCATCCTGCACAAGACGAAATTCGGCCGCTACGTCTACGCCATCGGCTCCAATGAAGAGGCGACCCGCCTGTCCGGCATCAACGTCGACAACTGGAAGGTCGCGGTCTATACGCTCTCCGGCTTCTTCGTGGGCATGTGCGGCCTGTTCTACGCCGCGGCCTACACCACCATCACCCCGGGCACCGGCAACGGCCAGGAAATGAACGGCATCACCGGCGTCATCATCGGCGGCACGTCCATGTCCGGCGGCTCCGGCACGATGGTCGGCACGCTCATCGGCGTGTTCATCATGTCGGTGCTGAAAAACGGCCTGTCCTCCTGCGGCCTGCAGGCTCCGTGGCAGACGTTCCTCACCGGCGTCGTCGTCATCGGCGCGGTCCTGCTCGATATCGCAAGAACGAAGGCTGCCAACCGCGTCAAGAAGGGCTAAAGCCCAACATCCGTAACTTGTATCCTGCACGCAAAGCGTGTTTGATAAAAAATTTAGGAGGAATCAATTCATGAAAAAACTGATCGCTCTGCTTCTGGCACTGGTCATGGTCCTCGCTCTGGCTGCCTGCGCCGCCAAGACCGAGCCCGCCAAGACCGAAACCACCACCGAGACCACCACCACGACCGAAGAGACCACCACCACCGAAGAGGCGCCCGCCGAGGAAACTCCGGCCGCTGAGACCACCGGCGAGAAGATGTACATCCCCGTCATGGCGAAGGGCTTCCAGCATCAGTTCTGGCAGGCAGTCGCCGCCGGCTCCGCAGCCGCTGCGGAAGACTACAACGTCGACATCTACTTCGACGGCCCCGCTTCCGAGACTGAGATCGACGCGCAGGTCAACATGGTCAAGAACGAGCTGGCCAAGAACCCCAAGGCCATGGCTCTGGCTGCCCTGTCCACCGACGCTGTCACGGAGATCCTCGAAGAGTGCGCAGAGAAGAACATCCCCGTCATCGGCTTTGACTCCGGCGTTCCCGGCGACACCACCGGCGCTGTCAAGGCGACCGCCTGCACCAACAACGAAAACGCTGCTGCCATCGCTGCTGACAAGTTCAACGAGAATGAGACTGTCGTCGAGGCTATGAAGAACGCGACCTCCGACAACCCCGTCATCATCGGCTGCCTGTCTCAGGATGCTGTCTCTGCTTCCGTCTCCGGCCGTACCACTGGCTTCGTCAATGAAATGGCCAAGATCGCTGAAACCTATCAGCCGGGCAAAGTCTCCATCGAAGGTCACGCCAAGTGGGAAAAGAAGGTTGATGCTCCCGCTATCATCATCGAGGTTGCTATCTCCGCCACGACCGAAGCTACCTCCGTGCAGACCGCTGCCAACTCCCTGCTGGGCATGAACCCCGTTGCGATCTTCTGCTCCAACGAGGGCGCTGTCACCGGCTTCCTGGCTGCTGTCTCCGACGGCGAGGATCTGGCTGAGGGCGGCAAGTACGCGGGTCTGGTCGTCGCCGGCTTCGATGCAGGCGCTGCCCAGAAGAACGCGGTCCGTCAGGGCTGGTTCTACGGCTCCGTCACGCAGGACCCGTACCAGATCGGTTATCAGGCTGTTGCTCTGGCCGTCGCGGCTGCCAACGGCGAAGCTGTTGAAGACGTCGATACCGGCGCTCAGTGGTACGACGCTTCCAACATCGACGACGAGATGATCGCCCTGCTGGTTTACGATTGATCTTTCATGCAGCAATCCATCATTCTCTGATTTCAGACCGTGCCGCCTTCGGGCGGCACGGTTTTTCTGCGCGTTAACAGCTTAAACGAAGAAATTGTGCAAAATATATATTTTTCTGTGGATGTATTGACAAGAATCTGTTCAACTTGTAAGATAAAAGAACCGACAGTGTGCGGCGGCGCGGTTTCGGGTGCGGGCGCACACTGCGGCACATCGAATAAAAGGTGGATAGGAAATGGTTGAACTCAACGGCACGGAACTGACGATCGAGCAGGTCATGGCGGTTGCCAGACACAAGGAACAGGTGCGGATTTCCGAACCGGCGAAGCAGAAGATCGACCGGGCGCGGGCGTATGTAGACGAGAAGCTTGCGCAAAAGGCAGTGATTTACGGCCTGACGACCGGCTTCGGCAAATTTTCCGATACGTTTGTCCCAGAACAGGAGACAGCCGCGCTCCAGCGCAACCTGATCATCAGCCATGCCTGCGGCATGGGTGCGCCGCTGCCGCGCGAGGTGGTGCGCGGGGCGATGCTGCTGCGCTGCAATGCGCTTGCACGCGGCAATTCCGGTATCCGTCTGTCAACGCTGGAAACGCTGCTGGCCATGCTGAACCGCGGTGTGCACCCGGTGGTACCAGAAAAAGGTTCGCTTGGCGCGAGCGGCGATCTTGCGCCGCTGTCACATATCGTGCTGGTCATGCTGGGTGAGGGCGAGGCGGAGTATCAGGGAGCCGTCATGCCAGGAAGACAGGCGATGGAGTCAGCAGGCATTTCACCCGTTGAACTTGCGGCCAAGGAAGGACTCGCGCTTATCAACGGCACACAGATCATGGCCGCCATTGCCTGCGGCGTAGTATATGACGCTGTGCAGCTGGCAAAAACGGCGGATATCGCCGCTGCCATGACGTGTGAGGCACAGCTGGGCATTCTGAGCGCCTACGACCCGGAGGTGCATGCGCTGCGTGGCCAGCAGGGGCAGATGCTCACGGCGCAGAATCTGCTGCGGCTTCTGGACGGAAGCCGTCTAGCACTTACACTGAACCCGGATAAGGTGCAGGATGCCTATTCGATCCGCTGTGTTCCGCAGATTCACGGCGCCAGCCGTGATGCCATCCGCTATGTGTGGGATATCTTGAGCCGCGAGATCAACGCTGTAACCGATAACCCGCTGATTTTCCCCGGGGAAGATAAGGTAATCTCTGGCGGCAATTTCCACGGCCAGCCCGTTGCGCTTGCAATGGACTTTTTGGGGATTGCTCTCAGCGAGTACGCCAATGTGTCTGAGCGTCGGCTGGAGCGCATGGTGAATCCCGCGCTGTCCAACGGGCTTCCTGCATTTTTGACGAAATACGGCGGCGTGCATTCCGGGTTCATGATCACGCAATACGCGGCGGCCTCCATGGTTTCGGAAAACAAGGTTTACGCCCACCCTGCGTCGGTGGATTCCATCCCGTCCTCCGCTAACCAGGAGGATCACGTCAGCATGGGCACGACCGCCGCCAGAAAAGCGCGGATGATCCTCGACAACAGCCAGAAGGTCATCGGGATCGAACTGCTTGCCGCAGTGCAGGCGCTGTGGCTGCGAGGCGAGTCGCTCCTTGCGCCCGCGACGGCGGCAGTCTATCAAAAAATCCGCCAGACCGTCCCGCCGGTCGATACCGATGTTGTCATGTACCCGCAGATGGCCGAACTTGACCGGCTGGTCAAGTCGGGTGCACTGCTTGAGGCTGCAGAGCAGGTCTGCGGCAGACTCCTATAGAAGAGAAAACTGCCGCCTCGGGCCGTGCATGGATACACGTCCGGGGCGACAGGTGGTTTCTCTTACAAACGATGATTCTCATATGAATAGAAGGAGAAAGTACTATGGCAAAGCTTGTTGAATGCGTTCCGAATTTCAGCGTCAGCCGGGAAACGGACCCGGCGGTGTTTCAGGGACTTGTTGACACGGCGAACAGCATTCCCGGCTGCTTCGTCTTCGATGTGCAGTCCGACGGCAGCCATAACCGCTGCGTCTTTACGCTGCTCGGTTCCCCCGAGGCAATGACCGAGGCGGCGTTCCAGCTGACAAAAAAGGCAACCGAAACGATCGACATGCGCCGGCATACGGGGCAGCACCCGCGCATGGGCGCAACGGACGTTATTCCCTTTATTCCGACCATGGACACGAGTGTGGAGGAATGTGTGGAACTGTCCAAGCGCGTTGCCGCGCGCATCTGGGACGAACTTCGCGTGCCGTCGTTCCTGTATGAAGACTCCGCCTCGCGCCCGGAACGCAGAAATCTGGCAGCGTGCCGCAAGGGGCAATTCGAGGGCATGCCTGAAAAGCTGCTGGAGCCGGACTGGGCGCCGGATTACGGCGAGCGGAAGATCCACCCGACGGCGGGTATCATCGCCATCGGCGCACGGATGCCGCTCATCGCCTATAACATCAATCTCGATACCTCTGATCTCGAGATTGCGAAGAAGATCGCAAAAGCCATTCGGGCCAAGGACGGCGGCTTTGCCTGCTGCAAGGCCATCGGCGTGATGCTCGAAGGACGGAATATCGCGCAGGTGTCGATGAATCTTACAAACTTTGAAAAAACGCCGATCTACTATGCCTTTGAAATGACGCGTCAGCTGGCCGACCGCTACGGCGCGCGGATCATCGGCTCCGAGGTGGTCGGGCTGACGCCGGCGAAAGCGCTGCTTGACTGCGCGGAATTCTATCTGAAGCTTGAAAATTATGACTGCCGCAAGCAGGTCATGGAATATCATCTGATTGGGATGGAATGAGAGGTGTGACACATGGAACTGGCAGAACTGACGGTACGCGGCTTTACGGAGGAGATTGCCTCCGCATCTCCGGCTCCCGGCGGCGGCAGCGCCGCAGCACTGGCAGGCGCGGTAGGCGCGGCACTGACCGCGATGGTCAGCGGTCTGACGCTCGGCAGGAAAAAATATGAGGCCGTGCAGGAACTTGCGCTCCGCGCGCAGGCGCAGGCGGACGTACTCCGTAAGCGGCTGCTGGCCGCGATGGAGCAGGACACGCAAGCGTTCCTGCAAGTCAGCGCGGCCTACGCGATGCCCAAGCAGACGCTCGAGGAAAAGCAGGCGCGCAGCAGCGCCATCGAACAGGGCCTCAAGGCCTGCACGCAGCCGCCGCTTGCCGTGATGCAGCTGTGCGCGGAGGGGCTGGAACTGCTGGAAAGGCTTCTGGGAAAGACGAACGCGACGGCGGCCAGCGATTTTGGTGTCGCCTGCCTCAGCCTTCGTGCGGGACTGCAGGGCGCATGGCTGAACGTGTGCATCAACACCGGCTCTCTGTGCGACGCTGCGTTTGCCGCCGATGCGCGTGCAGCGGGGCAGAAACTCCTTGATACTGGTCTTCCTCGTGCCGAGCGCTGCTACGCGGCAATGTTGGGTGCATGCAGTGAAGAATGACGCAGGAATTCCTGCATTCGCGCAAGAATGAATTGAAAAATGCAAACGAAGCTGATACAATATCATCAATGAGGGGAGATCATCATGCAGCTGGAACACGCGGAAACCCTGGTACTCGATTATGAACTTCCGGAATACCCGGAAATAGACCCGCGCTATCGCCGCGCGCCGCGCCGCGAATCGCATCTGAGTCGGGCGGATCAGGCGCTGGCAATCAAAAATGCGCTGCGTTATATTCATCCCGACCACCATGTGCAGATGGCGAAGGAATTTGCACAGGAGTTGGCCGAGCATGGCCGTATCTACGGCTACCGCTTCCGTCCTGCGGGCGCGATCTACGGAAAGCCAATCGACGAATATAAAGGCCGCTGCATCGAGGGCCGCGCGATTCAGGTCATGATCGACAACAATCTGGACTTCGACGTTGCGCTGTATCCCTATGAACTGACGACCTACGGCGAGACAGGCCAGGTCTGCCAGAACTGGATGCAGTACCGTCTGATCAAAAAATATCTCGAGCAGCTGACGGAAGAGCAGACGCTCGTCGTTATGTCCGGCCATCCGCTCGGCCTGTTCCACAGCCACCGGCTGGCCCCACGCGTGATTATTTCAAACGGCCTGATGGTCGGCACATTCGATGATCAGGAGAATTTCAACCGCGCCGCCGCGCTGGGAGTGGCGAATTACGGCCAAATGACCGCGGGCGGCTGGATGTACATCGGCCCGCAGGGTATCGTCCACGGTACGTTCAATACGCTGCTCAACGCAGGCCGCCTGATTCTCGGCATTCCCAACGATCAGAATCTGGCCGGACGGCTGTTCGTCTCGGCAGGCCTTGGCGGCATGTCGGGCGCACAGGGCAAGGCGGCGGAGATCGCCGGCGCGGCGTCCATCATCGCCGAGGTTGACGAGTCCCGCATCGATACGCGCTTCACACAGGGCTGGGTCAGCCACAGAACGGCAGATCTGGCCGAGGCGGTCAAGATCGCGCTGACGCGCCAGAAAAACGGCGAGCCCTGCGCGGTCGCCTACCATGGCAATATCGTCGATCTGCTGGAATATCTGTACGAAAAGCAGGTGCACGTCGATCTGATGAGCGACCAGACCTCCTGCCATGTGCCGTACGACGGCGGCTACTGCCCACAGGGCCTGAGTTTTGCCGAGCGTACGCGGATGCTGGCTGAGGAGCCGGAGACGTTCCGCGCTCTGGTCGATAAAACGCTGCAGCACCACTATGAGATGATCTGCAAATTCCACGACCGGGGCACCTATTTCTTCGATTACGGCAACAGCTTCCTGAAGGCGGTCTACGATTCCGGCGTGAAATCGGTCTGTAAAAATGGCGAAAACGATCTGGATGGCTTTGTGTTCCCGTCCTACGTCGAGGATATCCTCGGCCCGTGCCTGTTTGACTATGGCTACGGCCCGTTCCGCTGGTGCTGCCTGAGCCGGAAGCCGGAGGATCTGCACAAGACCGACATGGCCGCCGCGGAATATATCCGCACGCACAACCGGCGCTATCAGGACTACGACAACTACGTCTGGGTGCGCGACGCGGAGAAGAACCGGCTCGTCGTCGGTACACAGTGCCGCATTCTCTATCAGGATGCGATGGGGCGCATGAATCTGGCGCTCAAATTCAACGAAATGGTTCGCAACGGGGAGATCGGCCCGGTCATCCTTGGCCGCGACCATCACGATACCGGCGGCACGGACGCGCCGTTCCGCGAGACGTCCAATATTAAGGACGGCTCGAATATCATGGCCGAAATGGCCACGCAGTGCTATGCGGGCAACGCCGCGCGCGGCATGAGTTACATCGCCCTGCACAACGGCGGCGGCACGGGCATTGGCCGCGCCATCAACGGCGGCTTCGGCATGGTGCTCGACGGCTCG
>ERZ809074.4444-NODE-4444-length-11564-cov-5.280911_pt1 | contig 11564 bp, 22 predicted proteins | sample MGYA00520795_ERZ809074 | MGnify/ENA primary metagenome ERZ809074 (study PRJEB31570, sample SAMEA3212989) | Homo sapiens | biome: human-gut; feature: human gut; material: fecal | place: Sweden | collected 2011 ...
TCCCGCAAATATTTCCCGTTGCCCAGAAAGTCCGTTTTCAGGGCGAACGGCAGCCAGCTTTTCCTTTGCTTCCACAATGGCCGCGCCACCGTTCCCCACCTTGTCACTGGTTCCAGAACGACCAGGTGCAGCTGAAACGCTGGATGTGGTGGCGGTAGCGATGCACTGTAGATCTACAATGCGCTCTTCCTGCTGCTGAATCTGTGCCCGCATTCTTGGCAGTCGTTCAAACCATGCCCGCACCAGCTGGGCCTTTTCATTCTTAAGTGGCTTTTCGTTCTCGCTTTCAGGTGTCCATGTGCGGGTCATTGTTCCTCCTTTACTCCTTCCAAAAACAGCAGCACTCCGGGTGCTGCAAACGGGACGCGGTAAATTTCAATGTCTGATTGGGTGATGTACTTTCGGCCAAACAGTTGTTTCATGTCCTTCCAGACGGCCCACGGGACGCGGTAGAAAGCCCTGCCGCTGAAAGAACAGAGGACAAAGGCAATGCCTCCGAGGGCTTCTGTGCGGCTCAGACGGAGCGCTTGTGCAGTCAATACACGGTCAAAGGTCATGCGATCGCTATCTGTGTGCTTCGCTTCAAAATTGATGGCCCTGCCGCCTTTGAGAATGCCTTTGTAGTCCGGCTGGGCCTGTTTCGTGTAGCAGGCAAGGAACCGGCCAGCACGGTCTGGGCTTCCGATCGGACGCATAGGTTCCGGGGTCTTTTCGATGTCTGCAAGGCCGATGGATCTGTAATAGGCGCAGGCATTGTCAATGATGCTTTCAAAGCCAGCGCCCTCTGCGCGGCTTCGGGCACCTGTATAGCTGCGGCGAATGCTGGTCGCCGTTCTTCGGTTATTCATTGCTCAATTCCTCCACATAGCGCCAGCTCTGGGGCGGGCGAGTTATTTCCACAGGCCGCATACCGAACCGAGTGCTTTGCAAGCCAGTGAACGCCTGCAGTTTGCGCGGTTGGTCATAAATTTTCAGGTCGGAGATGTGCCAGCCGCAGCCGTCACAGCCTTTGAGATATTTTTCGGCGGTTTCCTTGCTCATGCAGGCCGCTTCAAGAAGTTCATCGGCTGGTTTGTAATATGATCCGGGTGCCATAACATACAGGCTTGCCGGTTCCCAGCTTCCTGTTTCTCCAACATGGGTTATGCCGGTAATTTTCTTACAGGTGAACTCGCCAATGACGCGCCCCATTTTCCCTGGCCATCCACCGCGGTTCTTCGCGGAAACGTCCCAGTTGTGGTCGTCCAAATTAAACTCTTTACTCGCTGTCAGGGTACAGTAGATGTACACCTTAAACGGTGTTCCATGCACAGGGCAAGTCCTGCGCACCTCAACTGTCTTTTCTCCGTCAAGAATTTTCTTGCACCATTCCGGCCGGATGCTCAAAAGGACTGCTTTCATGCTCGCACCTCTCCCTTCAGTAATACTCGATCTCCACCAGAGATGTGGATACCAGCTCAAATCGGCCATCTCCAAGAGGGATTTGCAGGAGCTGATACTCACGCTCAGCAGATAGCTTTGGGTCAGGCAGCAGCTCGCCAAAGTTCTCCACGGTAATGGTGTACTTCGGCTTACGCCTACCGGCATAGCCAGCTTTTTCAATTGCCGGGGAGTAGACCGTGACATGGTAGCATGGCTTTCTTTCAGCTCCTGCCTCGGCAGTGGTCGCACCGCAGGATGTAAACCACAGCGTCAGAATCAGCAGCACAGCTGCTGCGATAAAGCAGACCATTCTCTTTTCGGTTTTCATGCTTCACTTCTCCTCCTCAAAAGTCCCAGTCGGAAGGAACACCGAGACGGCATTCTCAATCGCCATCGTTACTGGTCGGCTTATCGAACGGGCACCCCGGGCAGCCATTTCCAGCCGCCAAATGGCAATGGCAAAAATCCATCAAATAATGGGCCATGTCCTCCGGACTCATAGTGTCGGTTTCAGGGTTAGATTTCGCTTGATCATTCATCGTCGCCCCTCCAATACTCCACAAAATAGGTCAAAGTAGATTTGCCGCTGCGCTTTTCCTTTCCCACGCGGACGGTGTAGCCGTTCATCGACAGGACGACAACCAGCGCTTTCCGGTCCTCAACCTTGTCGCAGTCAATCTTGTAATGCTGTGACATGTATTCATCCTCCGTGCCGCTACTTGTATAATCAGCAGCGGTTTATGTAACTGTGTTTGTATTTCAGACCTTGAGATCGCTTTGCGGGCGTTCCAGCCAGTCGCGGACGGTATCTTCGGACGGCGCGCCGTCGTCGCACAAGGCCAGAACCGCCGGAACCAGCTTCCGGGCCATTTCTTCGTCATCCATGTCACGGATAGCGTCTCCGATCGTGGTCTGATCGCTCGTTCTGATTTCCAGCGCCAGCTTCACGACGGAGCCGTCCTGACGGGTCCACGAGCAAATAAGGCTCTGGCCGCCGATCTTTTCCAATGTGGTCAACATCGTATCGCGACAGGCGGCGATAATCGCTTCAGCTCTTTCCATTACCTGTACTCCTTTCCGGTGGCCTTGTCCCTCAGCGGGATGCGGCCTATGATTTCAAACCCTGCGATATTTGCCATCTGGCGCAGCAGGGGAACGATGTCTCCGATTCTGTCAAGCCTGGCGGCTTCCTTCTGGTACTCGTCCCGGCAGATGTTGCGCATGGCTGCGCAGGGGGTCGGATCTACATAATGCTCGGCATTCCGGCTCATGTTGTCATTGCTCATGTTCAAGCTCCATTCTCCAACAGGTCAAACAGAGTGGGTGCATCCTTTTCTGCATCCGCAGATTCCAGATAGCCCACGCCGTCACGGAAATAATCCGGGTTCAGCTCCACGCCCTTGCCTCTGCGGTTCATCTTCACGGCCTCATACGGCACAGTGAACAGCCCCGCAAAGGGGTCAGCTACCAGCTCGCCCTCGTTGCTGTACCGCTCAATCAGGCGCTGCACGATGTCGATCTGAAGCGGGCAAACGTGGAGGTTCTGCCGCCGCTGGCTCTGGGTGGTGTTTAGGGTGCGCATCCGGTTGATATCGTCCCAGACGGTCATGTCCCACGAGCCGGGAGCGACCACCATGAACGTGGACGGCAAACGGCCATCCTTGTCCAGACTTTCCGCGAGCTTGACGTGTTCCTCGTAGGAGTAGACGCTGTTCCGGCTGAACTTGCGGTATACGTTTTGCAGCTTGGAGGTCGGGATTTTTTCCAGTTCCTCGCGGGTGAAAGGCCGGTCGCCGCTGCTGCGCCAGAATGCGTGAGCGTCAATTTGCCACTGGGCGCGGGTGTATTCCTCTTTGGACTTCTTCACCGGCGTATCGGCATATCCACGGCTGCAATCGGTGGGCAGCTTGCGGAACAGCAGGATGTATTCTGGGCAGCCAACACCCATCTTCGTGCCGTCCTTGCACTGCTCCGTCCATCCCAGACGGTAGGTCTGGTTATTCTCCCGGACAACGTCCGTGACAACCGTAATCATTCCGAAATAGGCGAACCCATGCTTCCGGAAATGAGCGATACAGTCCGCGTGAAACGGCTCAATGGTCGGCGCTGCAAGGCCGGTGACGTTGGCGAACTCCACGCGATCTTTCACATGGATTGCAGCCACGCGACCCGGCTTCAGGGTGCGCAGCAGTTCCGGGGTCAGATAGTCCATCTGACGGAAGAACTCTGCATCATCCGGGTTATGGCCGAAGTCATTGTACGAGGGCGAATATTCGTAATGGTTTCCGAACGGGATACTAGTCACATACAGGTCAATGCTGTCCGTTGGCCAGTTCCGGACTTCTTCCACACAGTCGTTGTTGATGGCCGTGTAATTGTTTCCCTTGACTTCCACTCTCTCACATCCTATCGTTCTCTTCAGGGTCTCAAGCGCAAGGCTACCGAGACCGTATTCTTTGATGATTTCCTCCATCTGCTCGCTCAGTTCATCGTACTGTCTCCACTTGCGTTGCAGCGCCAGCAGCACCTCCGTCTCCGTGTCCATGTACAGGATGTCGATGATGACCGGGGACTTTTGCAGGAAACGGTAGATGCGGTGAATGGCTTGAATGAAGTCGTTGAACTCGTAGTCGATGCCCATGAAAATGGCGCGGTGGCAATGGCGCTGGAAATTGCAGCCGGAACCGGACAGGCTTTTCTTGGTTCCGAAGATGCGGGTGCGGCCCTGTGCGAAGTCCATGACCCGCTGCTCTCTGGTTTCCAGCTCCATGCTGCCGTAGATATCGACCATCTCCGGCACGGCCTTTTTGAGCGCCTTGCGCTCGTCCTCCAAATCGTGCCAGACCACAAAATGCTCGTCCGGCGGTGCCTCCGCAATGATGCGGGCTACCTCGGCGGCGCGAATATCGATGCTGTCCCTTTTCTCCTTGGCTGCATCCGACAAGCCCATGGCGGCATCATGGCCGAGCTTCATCTGGCCGTCCGCTTCAAACTCGGCGGGCCGGTCAAGGCTGTTCAGCTTGTGGTATCGGATATCCATCGGCGGCAGTGAATAGCCGTCATCCGAGAATCCGAGGTCGCTCGGCTTTTGCAGGAAAAGGCCCCAACTGGCGCACCAGATCCAGAACTCGCGCTCGCGGCCAGGATACAAGGTCAGATTGTTGGCCTTGGTGCTGTCCCTCTTGAAAAAGCGGGTCAACGCCTGTCCGGTGTCCATCACTTCCAGAAATCCCGCATAGTGAATCAGCTCTTTGAACCGGTTCGGGGCCGGGGTCGCGGTGTTTGTCAGCTTATATTTCACGCCCTTGAACTTGAGCATGAAGCTCTGGTAGGTCTTGCTGCCGAAGCTGCGCAGCGTTGCAGCCTCGTCCAGACTGACCGCCGTGAAGCGGTGCGGGTCAATATCGCCATCGCGAACCCTCTCGTAGTTGGTCAGGATGATGGGGGCCGTGCTGGCCTCCACCTCGGCCATGGTCTTGCAGTAGGGCGGTTCTTCCATGCCCAGCAGATTGACCGCATCTGCCCGGAACTCCGGCATTACGTTCAGCGGCATCACAATGAGTGTCTGGCCTCCCTCGTGCTTCTGAAGGATTCTGCACCATTCCAGCTGCATGACCGTCTTGCCCAGACCGAAGCGGGCAAAGATGCTGCGCCGACCGCCGCGCAGCGCCCACAGGACGCTCACGCGCTGGTGATCTTTCAGCACCGGGTTGACCTCTGCGGGGTCAATCTCAATGCCTGACAGGGGCGCAATGTCGATTTTGCGCTCCAAAAATTCTTTGTATGTCACGTTTTCATCTCCCATATATTGCGAGCCGTTACGCTTTGGCTCTCCCCACAAAAACGCCCGAAAACAGGCGGTTCCCGATTGTGTAGTGATAATACCTGTGTCCGTCCGGAATGGTTTCTTCCGTGCCATCTGCCGGTCTGAGCACCATCGGATGACCAGCGACCTGAACGACATACTCACCGCCCTGCACAAGCCGCTGCATCCAGCTTTCTGCAGGTGCAGCATCAACCCGGCTTCCATCCATGCAGCAGACCGCTACGGCAGGCGGAACAGGGGACAGTATCGTGAAAAGTGAAAGCTGTTCGACTTCAATCACGGTGCACCTCCTACTTTGTAGATCAGAGCCACAGCAAGCATCCAAATCATAAAAGCGGTAGTTGCTGCAAGAGCTATGGGGTGATCGCGCAACAGCCAGACAAGCAGTTTCGATGCAGCCGCAGAGGCTTCCGCCAGTTCTTCCGTAAGCTGGCCCAAAATCTCAGTTTTGGGCAGGTAGTCGGAAATTTTCTTTTCAGCCATCGCCGCTTTTCCGCGCGGCTGGCGGCTTCCGAATTCACCCATTGTTCTTTTCCTCCAGTTCAGGGCCTGTGATGTTAGGCATCCAGTGGGTGACATCATCCAGAGGAATGCACTCTCTGTTCTCAGCCCAATCTCCGTTTTCATACATGAATGCGGTCAAGATAGCACCATCGGAACAGTACACGATGACATCAACATTCGGGTCAGGCGGGTCTTTCTTTGCATCTCTCCAGAGCTGGCGGGCCATTTCCTGCGGGTCAGCTTCAGGAAGAGCATCAATAACCCTGTTCACATCAGCCAATGTCTTGAGGTAGCCCAGAGTGGCCTCCATGAAAAGATGCTGCTTCAGGGTTTCAACATCAAGATATTTCCGCTTCATCTGGATCCCCCCTCACTTCACGGACGGGTTCACACGCTCAACCAGCTCACAGCCGGGCACTGCCGTGCCGGTCTTGAGCAGGGCCGCAATGGCCGTCTTGTTGGGTGCGCGGGTGGTCATCTCGGTCATGTACTCAGCAGGAACAGCGGCTTCATCCAGCACGCGGACGGCCTTACTGCGGCGAAAGCTCACCTTGCACCGGTCGCTGCTGAAGTTCTGCCCACCCAGAGCATCGGTCAGGTAGTGCTTGAGACTGTCGATCTTGCGCTTTGCGGCTGCCTTGCGGTCAGCAAAAGCCTTTTCCTGCGCTTCAAAGGCCGCAACATCGGCTTCGAGATTCTTTACCCAGCAGGCGATGTTGTCCACCTTCTCTGCCTTTGCCATGTTCAGCTTTTCTAGCCGGTCGATGTCCATAACCTCGCCGGTCTCCGGATCGATGCAGTCCAAAATCTGCGAGTTGATCTCATACAGGTTCATAGTGCTTTTTACCTCCATGCGTTCAGAGCACGAGAAGCGGCCCTGAACGGCGTTTTGCGTTTTGTGGTATAACTTTGCCGGTTTATCCTAAAACCATGCTCAGAGGGCTGCGTATGCCGGTCTGAGCGCGTATGTACCGGCTATTGCTTTTTTAATGGCCTTCTCCGGGCTGCGTCTGCCAGAAAATTCTTTGCATTTTCGGCTTCCTCTGCCGGGCGGCTTGCCATGAACGCCCGGTTGCGCGGGGCATTCGCCTTTTTTGCTTCATCCCTATCACGGGATATCCACCCGGATGCTGCTGCCTTCCAGTTCTTCATGGGATTCCGGCCCACCTTCCAGCCGTTGGATTCGTAATAGGCATGGAACCGAATAGCCTGCCCTTCCGTTCCGCCCTTCTCCGCAAAGTAACTTTTTACCGTTTCAACATCAGGCGGTGAAAACCTGCTTTTGGGGGTAGGGGGCAGCGCTTCAGCGCTATTACTATCAGATACTTTAGTATCTGTTGTACTTTGTACTTTGTACTTTAGGGGCCTTTTGGTTTCGTTTGGTTTCTCAAAAAAACCAATTGGTTCCGTTTGGTTATCGTCAAAAACCTTTTGGTTTTCGTCGGTTTTCTTTGGTCTGCCGCCCTTTCGGCCTGCTTCTCGGTGCGCAAGAATAGAACGTTGATACGTCTTTATGTTTTCGTCCATAAATGAGCGCAGGGATTCAAAGGCCACCTGTTCGATAGGCTCAAGCCCTTCCGGCTCTTTGCCGTGCTCCACATACTGCCGCATTTTTGTGAGCACGTTTTTGTATTGCTCAGGTGGCAGGATGTCCAAGATTACGAACTTGTCAAAGGGTATCAACAAGCCTTTCGGGCGAGCCATTTCGATATCGTCCACCACAAACCACCTCCTTCCCGTTTTTGAAAACCAAACGCTTTTCGTAAAAACCATTTGGTTTTCTTTGATTTTTACAGGTCAATGATCTTAACCTCAACGCCGTAGCCGATAACGTTCCGGCACTGCTGTTTGATGCGGGGAATCGCAACAGCGCTGCTTTTGAGGAACTTCTTCGTGCTGGGGGTGCAGGCCAGATACAGCGTAACGCCGTCAAGACTGGCCTTGGTTCCGCGCAGGTTGTCCGCAATGAACTTGTCACCGTAGACCTCAACACGGCGAATAACCTCTCCCCAGTTCGCAAAATCCTTGCCCGGATACTTCGTAGGGGTGGCTTCCGGTTCAGCCTGCTGGCTGTTCTTGCTCTTGAGTTCGTTCAGGGCATCCAGCATTGCCGTCATGCAGGAGCTGCACACATTGATCTCGTTTTTCAGTTCAACAAGGGCAGCGTTCAGGCCGGTGAGCCGGTCAATTACTGCCTTCATGTCATCATTCTGCCGGTGCAGGCGGCTGTCGATAGATTTCAGCAGGATGTAAACCCGGCTATCATCCGGGGTATCATTCGGTACATCCTCAAGCATGAAGTCGTATGCACCGTTGCGGATATTGACAACTGCCGACACGGAACGACCGATAATGGCTGCGACCTCTGCATCTGACAGGCCCTTACTAAGAAGAAGCTTTGCATTGCGCACCTCTTCCGGCATAATATTTCTTTTTGCTGGCATTTTTCTCTCCCTCATTTCTGCCGCTCAGAACGGCAAATCTTCATCGTCGTTGATAACGGCAAAATCGTCCGTGCCGGTCTCAGCCGCCTGCTGGGCGCTCTGAGCGTTTATAGCTTCGCTGGCATAACTTTCCGTCTGTTCATCAAAACCCCGCGTAGACGTGCTGTCAGGGGCTTTCGAGCCGCAAAAGCTGACCTCACGCACCTGAATCTCATAGGCAGTGCGGTTGTTGCCCTGCTTGTCCTGATATTTCCGGGTCTGCAAGCTGCCATTGACGGCGATCATGCTGCCCTTGTCGAAATACTGGGACACGAACTGTGCCGTCTTGCCCCATGCAACGCAGGGCAGGAAATCCGTCTCGCGCTGGCCATTGGCAGAATAGCTGCGTTCGCAGGCGATATCAAAAGAGCAGACTTCCTTGCCGCTTGTGGTGGTGCGGAGTTCCGGGGTGTGGGTCAGGCGGCCCATAATTGCGATCATGTTCAGCATAGATCAGCCCTCCTTCGGCTGTTTCTGGGCACACGTCCAGCACAGGACGCGCCCAAACTTCTTCTTGGTGCTTGCGGCGGTCTCTGCCGGTTCAACTGTGCGGTTCTTATAAGACACCGGCTGAAGTGGTTTGCCGCAGCAGGCGCAGATAAAGGGCTGTTCCTGTACAGGCTGCGATTTCGGGGCAGGAGCATTACGCTTCGGAGCAGGAGCTTCACGCTTCGGAGCAGGCTGCTTCTGCGGCTTGTTCACACCTGCGGGGTTTCGACCTTCTGCCGCATGATACTCGTCCGTGTCGGCATCCTTGGTATCGTCGATGCAGAACAGGCCGTTCAGGGCATACTTGCGGGCGTAGCTGCTGGATGTTCCCGTCACCTGTGCAGCGTCCATCTTGGTTTTTTGCTCCGGCTCTCTTGCGTATGCCTTCACGGAAATGCAGCCACCATCCATAGATTCCAATTTTGCAGTGGCTTCGATGTAGTGCCACCCCTCAAGAACCTTCGGTTCATCGGAGAGCGTAAGCAGCAGGTCATGAGCCTTGAGAATAGGCTTCACTGCTTCCAAAATGTCCTCACAGGAACGATATCTGTACCCGCCGAAGGTGTTCATCTGCCCTTTAGGGGCCTTGAGTTCGCTCTGCACAGCGGCCAGAGCGGCGTAAATGCTTGTGCTTTCCATTACTCTTCATCCTCCTGATCTTCGGTCTGTTCTGTCCCTCGCGGTAGGAAATAGTAATCATCCGGCGGCTCAAGTGCCGGGCCGTAGCCGTCAAGGGAAAGGTCGTACATCGGATTCATACTGCAACCTCCGGTGCCGGGTCAATGGCGGCAGGGGGGACATCCGGTGCTGGAATCAGCTTTCCAGCGGTCAAACGCTGCAGAGCAGGGGAGTGCTGCGTTTCGCTTGCAGGCTTCCCGAACTTGACCTCGGCACCCAGATCTTCGACCTCGACCGTGACGCGCAGGCGGTACAGGCTTCCTGCTTGACCGAGGGTAGAATAGACATCGTTCATCAGCTTGTCGATGACTTCCGGGACATAGTTCCCGCCCACAAACATGCCGTCACTGGAAAAGCGGCCCTGAATCTCAACATAATTTTTTTCCATCTTGTAAAACCTCCGAAAATGTGTTATCTTCGGGTTGATGTGACCTGTAAAATCCATCAACCCTTGCAGCCTGCCGGTGCGCCAACACCAGCGGGCTGCTTTTTCTTTTGTGCGGCCAAAATCTCTTTGATGCGGCCTTTGCCGTAGGTTCCGGCGCTTGCAGTAAAGCGCTCGTTGTCGTCCACAAGGCCCTGATGGATTGCCCCGGCCCGCTCTTCCTGCTGGCGGATAAGTTGCTCTGTGCGCTCCCGGTAGCTCGCTTCGAGAGCTTTCACCCTGATATGTACAGCGCGGCACTCAGGGCACCGCTCCGCGCGGCGGCCCACATTGCGCATCACCTTCCCACAGTCAACACAGACGCGGGTGTAGATCATATTGTTACTGGAAGCCATGCTCAGCCAACCTTCCTGCCGCTCTTCACGGTATTGGCCTGCGGCTTGTGAATCTTGCGGCAGCGCCTCTCGCGGGCTTCAGCTGCAAAGCCCAGCCGCATGAAGAAGATTGCCAGCAGGATCAGCACCATAGCCGTAATGAACGCACCGTCCGAAATGGTGCCGCCGGTCTGACAGGTGCCCTCGAGGCCCATGCTGTACAGCAGGCCCGTCGCAAAGCTCCCCATTGCAAGCCAGTACCAAACGCCAGATTTGATTCTCATGCGGATTCTCCTTTCTCAACAGTAGGGAAGAACAGCTCCCCGATTTCGTCCTGCCGGATGTCCAACAGTTCACAAATTGCTACGATCTCTTTACTTGTCCACGGCTGGTGCCCGTTCATCCGGGCGCTCATAGTGTACCGGCCAATGCCGCTATGTTCAGCGACTTCCTGATCGCGGTAGCCGCAGCTGTGGAACCGCCCCCGCAGCTTCCAGTACGGAATCTGCCGGAAGGTGCCCTGTACGACCTTCATCATGCTTTTTCGACCTCTTTTCTTTGATGTGTGCCAGCCGTGCAGGCTGGTTCTTGTCCCAGCGGGCTTCCCGCCAGTATTTGTTCCGCCCGTTCATCAGGCGGTCTCCTTGCCAAGACGCTGCTCCTTCTCCTGCTCGCTCAAAAGCTCGCGGGGGTCAACGTTCAGCGTGTCGGCAATGGCCTTGAGCGTCCGGGGGCTGGTGCCGCCCTTCTTTTTGATGTAGTAGTAGGTGGCCCGCTCAAGGCCAGCAGCCTGCATCAGCTCGGTAACATTTACTCCCCGTAAAATCATCAGGGATTCAATTTTTTTCATGCTTACCTTCAAATTATCACCTTCTTTCACGCTTCCAGCCGCTTTGCCCGGACATTCAGAAACTGGTTCACAAAGTAAATCTGTCCCTTCCCCGTGACTTTCGGGGTCTTGTTGATGCTGGTGTGGCCGTCCGAGTGCACCACGGTGGTCTCCTTGATCTCAAACAGGCACATTTCCACGGCCCGCTGGGTGGGCATATTATAGTCGCTGCGCTTGGGGTCGCGGATCAGATAGCCGTGCTCCCGCATCCAGCTGAACAGCCGGTTCTGCCCGATCTGCACACCGTTCTGGCACAGCAGTTTTGCCAGCTCACCTACAAGGATGCTCTTCTTGCTGGCGCTTACAGCATCCGCAAAGATGCCCTTCGGGGTCAGCTCTGCAATCTGAGCGTCCTTGTGTTCCAGCTCGTCGTGGGCGGCAATAAGGGCCTGCGCCATCAGCTCCGCGCGGGAAAGCTGCGGGCGCTGTGCCAGCTGCTTCTCCATCTGGTTGAAGGCCTCGATGTACTTGAGCTTCCACTGCACGGCTTCCTTGCCGGTAAAGCCCATGGCCA
>ERZ809074.4448-NODE-4448-length-11556-cov-3.694983_pt1 | contig 11556 bp, 9 predicted proteins | sample MGYA00520795_ERZ809074 | MGnify/ENA primary metagenome ERZ809074 (study PRJEB31570, sample SAMEA3212989) | Homo sapiens | biome: human-gut; feature: human gut; material: fecal | place: Sweden | collected 2011 ...
GCTCGCCGGGCGGATGGGCGATTTCTCGTTCGCGTTAAAGTTCTCCCTGCCGATCGCGGTGCTGTCTGCGATGCGCGAGAGCAGCGCACACCATATTTCCGTCAAGGGCGGCCGCTTCATGGAGGCCGTTGCAAACGCCGATACCATTGTGTTCGATAAAACCGGCACGCTGACGTACGCAACACCGCGTGTCGCCATGATCGAAACGTTCGGCGACCGTGAGGAAAGCGAAATGCTGCGCCTTGCCGCCTGCCTTGAGGAGCATTACCCGCACTCCATGGCAAACGCTGTCGTGGCCGAAGCCAAGGACCGCGGCCTCTCCCACGAAGAGTACCATTCTCGCGTGGAATACGTCGTCGCGCACGGCATTTCCAGCACTGTGGAGGGCAAAAAGGTCATCATCGGCAGCGCGCACTTCGTTTTTGAAGACGAGGGCTGCGTGATCCCGGAGGGCGAAGAAGCGAAGTTCAACGCACTTCCGGCCGAGTATTCGCACCTTTATCTGTGCATTTCCGGTGTGCTCGCAGCCGTCATCTGTATCTCCGACCCGCTGCGTAAGGAAGCAAAGGACGCCATCCGCGCTCTGCACGCTTGCGGCATCAAGAAGGTTGTCATGATGACCGGCGATAACCACAAGACCGCCGAAGCCGTTGCAGCAGAGGTCGGCGTGGACGAGTTCTACGCCGAAGTGCTGCCGGAGGATAAGGCGAACTTCATCCGCCGCGAAAAAGAAATGGGCCGCACTGTTATCATGGTCGGCGACGGCGTGAACGATTCTCCGGCGCTGTCCGAAGCAAGCGTCGGCGTTGCCATCAATACCGGCGCCGCCATTGCCAGAGAGATCGCGGACATCACCGTTGCGGCAGGCGATCTCTATGAGCTTGTCACCCTGCGTCAGCTCAGCACTGCGCTCATGGCGCGCATCCACCGCAACTACCGTTTCATCGTCGGCTTCAACCTCATGCTTATCCTGCTCGGCGTAGGCGGAATCATCCAGCCGACTACCTCCGCACTCCTGCACAATATGTCCACACTCGGCATCAGCCTCAAAAGCATGACAGATCTTCTGCCGGAAAAAGCAGAGGAAGAGTAAGAAAAAAAGCTTCCCGTAACGGTGGTCAAAAGTTTTCGCCAGCCTTTTTCAAAAGACTGCGGGTACTTAGGGCAGCGCCCTAAGTTGCTTTCATCAGAAAGCGAAATCTCTTTGCCTACATAAAATTAGGAAAGTTGATTTGAATGTCCGGGGGACATTCAAATCGTAGGGAACCCAGCTGCATGGGTTCCTGAAAGGGCGGTCAATGACCGCCCTTTTTTACATCCAAACCCGCGCTTTGCCGCGCCGCTCTGCAGTGCCCTTTCACGCTTTATTGCACAATGGGTAAAAGGGTACAAAAAGAAATTTAAAATAAAGCGCATTTACTACTCGACAAGATGCCAACTTCGGTGTATACTGGTAGGGTGCTTGCGGCAGGAACCGCAAAAACGAACACAATATCTTGTGGTTACGTATAAATATTCAATATAAAGAAAATTATGGAAACTGATTATGAAAACCAAAGGGGCTGGAAACATGCAGCTCCCGCGGGCGGTATGAAGGAGCGGTAAGGAACATGAAGATCATTAAGAGAAACGGCTCGGAAGCAGCGTTTGATATCACTAAGATTATCGTCGCTGTCTCCAAGGCAAATAAAGAGATCGACGAGCGTCAGAGACTTACGAACGAACAAATTCGCACAATTGCTGCAAATGTCGAAGGAGCGTGCGTCGCCATGGGGCGTGCAGCGTCCGTGGAAGAAGTACAGGACCTCGTAGAAAAGCAGATCATGGGGCAAGGTGCGTTCGATGTCGCTAAGGAGTATATCTGTTACCGCTATACGCGTTCGCTTGCGCGCCGCGCCAATACCACCGATAACCAGATTCTCAGCCTTATCGAGTGCAACAACGAGGAAGCCAAGCAGGAAAACGCGAATAAAAATCCAACCGTAAACAGCGTCCAGCGCGATTACATGGCCGGCGAGGTCTCCAAAGACATCACGCGCCGCATTTTGCTTCCGCGCGAAATCGTCGAAGCACACGAGCAGGGCATCATCCATTTCCATGATATGGACTATTTCGCGCAGCACATGCACAACTGCGACCTCGTAAACCTCGAAGACATGCTGCAAAACGGCACGGTCATCACCGGCACGCTCATTGAAAAGCCGCACAGCTTCTCCACCGCCTGCAACATCGCCACGCAAATCGTCGCGCAGGTTGCAAGTAACCAGTACGGCGGCCAGAGCATCAGCCTCGCACACCTCGCGCCGTTCGTGCAGATCTCCCGCGAGAAAATCCGCCGTGAGGTCGAAGTCGAGATCGGCGAGCTTGGCGTTTCCCCGGATGAGGCCCAAATCTCCAAAATGGTGGAGCGCCGTCTGCGTGAGGAGATCAAGCGCGGCGTGCAGACCATCCAGTATCAGGTCGTGACTTTGATGACGACGAACGGTCAGGCGCCGTTCATCACCGTGTTTATGTATCTGAACGAAGCGAAAAACGAGCGCGAAAAGCGCGACCTCGCCATGATTATCGAGGAAGTGCTGCTCCAGCGCTATGAGGGTGTCAAAAACGAAAAGGGCGTGTGGGTTACCCCGGCATTCCCAAAGCTCATTTATGTTTTGCAGGAGGATAACATTACCCCCGGCAGCGAATACTATTACCTCACCGAGCTTGCCGCAAAGTGCACCGCAAAGCGCATGGTGCCGGACTATATCTCCGAAAAGAAGATGAAAGAGCTCAAAGAAGGCAACTGCTTCCCGGTCATGGGTTGCCGCAGCGCGTTAAGCCCGTGGAAGGATGAAAACGGCAACTATAAGTTCTATGGCCGCTTTAATCAGGGCGTCGTCACACTGAATCTTGTCGATGTCGCGCTCAGCTCCGGCGGCGATATGGAGAAATTCTGGAAGGTCTTCGATGAACGCCTCGACCTGTGCTACCGCGCACTCATGTGCCGCCACAACCGCTTGAAGGGCACATTGTCCGACGCCGCGCCAATCCTCTGGCAGTATGGCGCAATCTCCCGCCTCAAAAAAGGCGAGCCCATCGATGCGCTTCTCTACGGCGGCTATTCCACCATTTCGCTCGGCTATGCCGGTCTGTGCGAGTGTGTGCGCTACATGACGGGCAAATCCCACACGGACCCCAGCGCAACGCCGTTTGCGCTCGCTGTCATGAAGTACATGAACGCTGCGTGCGAAAAATGGAAGGCGGAGACCACCATCGGCTTCGGTCTGTACGGCACGCCGCTTGAAAGCACTACGTACAAGTTCGCAAAGTGCCTCCAGCGCCGCTTCGGCATCATCCCGGGCGTCACGGATAAGCCGTATATCACAAACAGCTACCACGTCCACGTCACCGAGCATATTGATGCGTTTGAAAAGCTCCGCTTCGAGTCGCAGTTCCAGGCGCTTTCCACCGGCGGAGCGATCAGCTATGTCGAGGTCCCGAACATGCAGAATAACCTCGAAGCCGTCCTGCAGATCATCCGCTATATCTACGATAACATCATGTACGCCGAGCTTAACACCAAGAGCGATTATTGCCAGAAGTGCGGCTACGACGGTGAGATTCAGATCGTCGAGGATGACGGCAAGCTCGTCTGGGAGTGCCCGAACTGCGGCAACCGCGACCAGGATACCATGAACGTCGCCCGCCGCACTTGCGGTTACATCGGCACCCAGTTCTGGAACCAGGGCCGTACCGCCGAAATCAAAGAGCGCGTGCTGCACTTGTAATTAAGTCAAAATCAAGAATAAACAGTACCGCACAGGGCAGGCGCTTTGTGCGGTATTTCATGAATAGAGGAAACCATCATGAATTACGGTGAGATTAAAAAAACCGACATCGCAAACGGCATCGGCGTGCGCGTCACGTTGTTCGTCTCCGGCTGCACGCGCCACTGCAAAAACTGCTTCAACGCCGAAACGTGGGATTTCAACTACGGCAAGCCGTTTACAAAAGAAACGGAAGACGAGGTGCTCGCAGCCCTTGCTCCCGGTTTCATCAACGGTTTAACTTTGCTCGGCGGCGAGCCCATGGAGCCGCAGAATCAACGCGCTTTGGTGCCGTTTCTGCACCGCGTTCGCAAGCTATACCCCGAAAAAGACATCTGGTGCTATTCCGGTTCCACCTTGGAGACCGATATGCTGAAAGACGGCGGCCGCAACCGCTGCGAGGTCACGGACGAATTCCTGTCCCTGCTCGACGTGCTCGTCGACGGCGCATTCGTCGATGAATTCAAAGACATTTCCCTGCGCTTTCGCGGCTCGTCGAACCAGCGCATCATCGATATGAACAAAACCCGCGAAACAGGGAAAGTTACCCTCTGGAACGCGAAACCGTAAAAGTAAACGAAAACGCCGCTCGACTGCTGTGTTTCAAACAGTGCCGGGCGGCATTTTTTATTTTTCTACACGCGCAGCAACGCAGGAATTCAAAATAAGTTAGAAATCGCTAACTTTTTCTCTTGACATTTTACGTTGTCGAGGTATATAATCAAGATACCCCCAAAGGGTATATAAGAGTCTTCTCTCACAAGAACTATTTCACAAAAGGAAGCGGTTTCAATGCGTACATATATTTTGAATGCGACCGGCACGGACATCAGCCCTGCTACGATCATCATCTGTGTGGTGATTGCGGCTATTTGTATTTTTGCGGTCATCAGCTATCGCAAAAAATTGAAGAACGGCTGCTGCGGCGGTGGCGTCGATGAAGTGAAACACGTCAAGCCGCAGGATACGAACGTGAACGACTACGACCACGTTTACCGCATGGACATCGAGGGTATGCACTGCAAAAACTGCGCCATGCGCATTGAAAACGCGTTCAACGAGCAGCCGGACTGCATGGCAAAGGTCGACCTCGCCGGCAAATTCGCTCGTATCTACACAAAGAAGCCCGTCGAAGAAGTCGTTTTGAAGCAGACCGTCTGGCGCGCCGGCTACGAGCCGAAAACCGTCACCGTCGAAAAATAAGACGGAATTGAAATTCAAAGAAAAACGTGGTATACTCTAAGAAATCCGTGAATTTATAAAGAGAGTGATGATAGAGTATGAAAAAAATCGCCAGCTTTTCCGTCAATCATGATAAGCTCAAAAAAGGCATGTACGTTTCCCGCATTGACGGCGACGTTGTAACCTACGACCTGCGCATGAAAGTGCCGAACGCCGGAGATTACCTCTCAAACGGCGCGCTCCACACGTTCGAGCATCTTTTCGCCACGTATGCGCGCAACTCCGCGTTGTCCGATTCCGTCATCTACGTCGGCCCCATGGGCTGCCGCACGGGCTTCTATTTCCTCCTGCGCGACAACGTGAGCCGCCTAGATGCCCTGCATCTCGTGCAGGAATCCTTCGCGTTCATCCGCGATTTTGAGGGAGAGATCCCCGGCAGCCGCCGCGAAGAGTGCGGCAACTACAAAGAACACGACCTCAAGGGCGCCAAAGAGACTGCCGTCGATATGCTCGAGGTCCTCAAAAACTGGACGCCGGAGAAAATGGAATACGAAGCGTAAGTCAAGCTAAGATTAACACCCAAAGCACCGTTTTGAGCCAAAAGCCAAGCGGTGCTTTTTACTTTAAATGCAGGTCAAAAATCCGGGCAGAATATTTTTGAAAAAAGCTAAAATAAGAGTTGACAATATACCCTATGTGGGTATATAATCAAGATACCCCAAGAGGGTATATAAAGCGAAATCGGAAAGGAGAATTCCGTTGGAACATACAGAAGAAAAAGAGCTGCACGCTTGCTGCAAAAGCAATGCAACCGATACGGAAGCGTGCACAGACTGCACCGAAGAAAAAACCGAAGAGAAGTGCTGCGGCTGTCATAAAACAAAGCACCGCTCCGATGAGGAGTACAAAAAACTCATCCACAGATTAAACCGCATCGAAGGGCAGATCCGCGGCATTCGCGGCATGGTGGAGAAAAGTGCCTACTGCCCGGACATCCTCGTGCAGGTCGCGGCAGCCAACGCGGCGCTCAACGCATTTACGAAAGAGCTGCTCGCAAACCACATCAAGACTTGTGTAGCGGACGACATCCGCGCAGGAAACGATGAAGTCATCGATGAGCTTGTCACCACACTGCAAAAGCTGATGCGATAATTTTCGGCGCATTTTTATGAAAGGAAGGGAAGAAAATGGAACAGTATAACGTCACGGGTATGAGCTGCGCCGCGTGCAGCGCCCGTGTGGAAAAAGCGGTCAGCAAGGTGCCGGGCGTTACGTCCTGCTCAGTCAGCCTGCTCACGAACTCCATGGGCATTGAGGGCACGGCTTCGCCGGAAAGCATCATCAAGGCCGTGGAAGATGCCGGTTACGGCGCGTCCAAAAAAGGTGCGGCGCAGAATAGCACAAGTCCCAACGTTGCTGCAGAAGATGCCCTGAAAGACCGCGAAACTCCAAAGCTCAAAAAGCGCCTCATCGCATCCGTCGGCTTTTTGGCTGTCCTCATGTACATCTCCATGGGGCACATGATGTGGGGCTGGCCGCTGCCGAATTTTCTCAAAGACAACCACGTCGCGATGGGCCTCATCCAGTTGCTCCTCACCGTCATCATCATGGTCATCAACCAGAAGTTCTTCATCAGCGGGTTTAAGGGGCTCATCCACCGCGCACCGAATATGGATACCCTTGTGGCGCTCGGCTCGAGCGCGTCGTTCCTGTACAGCACCTACGCGCTGTTCGCCATGACAGATGCCCAGATGCGCGGCGATATGGCCGTCGTCATGGGCTACATGCACGAGTTCTACTTCGAGTCTGCCGCCATGATTTTAACGCTCATCACGGTCGGTAAAATGCTGGAAGCGCGCTCCAAAGGCCGCACGACCGATGCCTTAAAGGGTCTCATGAACCTCGCGCCGAAAACCGCCGTGCTCGTGCGGGATGGTCAAGAGGTCACCGTGCCCGTTTCCGAGGTTCGCCGCGGCGATGTGTTTGTCGTGCGTCCCGGTGAGAATATCCCCGTAGACGGCATCGTCTTGGAAGGTGCCAGCGCCGTCAATGAATCCGCCCTCACCGGTGAGAGTATTCCGGTCGATAAGGCCGTGGGCGACGCTGTTTCCGCCGCGACCGTGAACCAGTCCGGCTTCCTGCGCTGCGAAGCAACGCGCGTCGGAGAAGATACCACGCTTTCCCAGATTATCCGCATGGTCAGCGATGCCGCCGCAACAAAAGCGCCGATTGCGAAGATCGCCGATAAGGTTTCCGGCGTGTTCGTCCCGACCGTCATCTGCATCGCCGTTGTTACGTTCATCGTCTGGATGCTCGTTGGGCAGACGTTCGGCTACGCGCTCGCGCGCGGCATCTCCGTGCTCGTCATCAGCTGCCCGTGCGCACTTGGCCTCGCGACGCCGGTCGCCATCATGGTCGGCAGCGGCATGGGCGCGAAAAACGGCATCCTGTTCAAAACCGCCGTTTCGCTCGAAAAAACCGGCAAGGTGCAGATCGTCGCGCTCGATAAAACCGGCACCATCACAAGCGGCGAGCCCCGCGTCACGGATATTTTATCCGCCCCGGGCATCACCGAAAAAAGCCTTCTGGAAGCCGCAAGCGCGCTCGAGAAAAAGAGCGAGCACCCGCTCGCCAAAGCCATCATGGCGCGCGCTGAGGAGATCGGCGTGCAGGCAAAAGAAGTCACAGACTTCATGGCAAAGCCCGGCAATGGCCTCACCGCTGCCCTGAACGGCGAAGTTCTCGCAGGCGGCAACCTGAAGTTCATCTCCACGCAGGCAGATGTTCCCGCAGATTTTAAAGAAAAGGCCGAAGCCCTCGCGCAGTCCGGCAAAACCCCGCTGTATTTCAGCAGGGGCGGTAAGCTTATCGGCGTTATCGCCGTGGCGGATGTCATCAAGGAAGACAGCCCGCAGGCCATCCGCGAATTGCAGAACATGGGCATTCACGTCGTCATGCTCACCGGTGATAACGCCCGCACCGCAGAGGCCATCGGCCGACAGGCAGGTGTTAATGAAGTCATCGCAGGCGTCCTGCCGGACGGCAAGGAAAACGTCATCCGCAAGCTCAGAGAGCAGGGCGAAGTCATGATGGTCGGCGACGGCATCAACGATGCGCCCGCGCTTACCAGAGCCGACATCGGTGTCGCTATCGGCGCCGGTACGGATATCGCCATCGACGCCGCAGATGTCGTGCTCATGAAGAGCCGCTTGTCCGATGTTCCTGCGGGCATCCGTTTAAGCCGCGCCACACTGCGCAATATCCACGAAAACCTGTTCTGGGCGTTCATTTACAACATCATCGGCATCCCGCTCGCGGCAGGCATATTCATTAACCTGCTCGGCTGGCAGCTGAACCCCATGTTCGGCGCGGCAGCCATGAGCCTTTCAAGCTTCTGTGTCGTCACAAACGCGCTTCGTCTGAATTTATTGAACATCCGCAGTACGAAGCACGATAAAAAAATAAAATCGGCAAAACCCGCCGAAATGAAAACCATCGAAGTAAAGGAGACAAAAACCATGGAAAAAACAATTAAGATTAACGGCATGATGTGCCCGCATTGCGAAGCCACTGTTAAAAAGTGTCTGGAGGCGTTCCCGCAGGTCACATCTGCAGAAGTCAGCCACGAAAAGGGCACGGCGGTCATTCAGCTCAATGCTGAAATTTCCGATGCCGAGCTCAAGAAAGCCATCGAAGATAAGGGCTACGAGGTCGTAGACTGAGCTCGATAAAGCTTGACACAAATTTAATCTGTGTTACAATAAAAGCACTGCCTGTGTTGAGGGCAGTGCTTTTGCGTTTTACAATTTGTTCACAGCAAATTGGCTTTTTAGAAAGAATAACGGCGTAAAATTAACATAAAGCTAACGTAAAGCAAACGGATAAAGTTTCGCCCGCCTTTTTCAAAGGCGGCGGATTCCAAAGGCAGCGCCTTTGGTCGTCGTTCGCAAACGACGAAACCTTTTTGCCTCCTCAAAAACTAGGAAGGTAGGCTCAAAAGTCCGGTGGACTGTTGAGCCGTAGGGAACCCAGTTGCATGGGTTCCCTGAAAGGCGGCACAAAGCCGCCTTTTCAAAAACCACACAGCCAAAGAATACTAAAGAAGAGATGAGGAAATCACATGGCACGAGAGCGGTATCTGCTGGACGATACGGAAGACACCATTCATAAAAACGAAATCAAGCCGCAGACCGCGGCGGATAAACGCAAAAACTGGTGGGATTATCACAAGGTGCACGTCCTGCTCGTCGCGCTCGCCATAGCCGTCGTCGGCTATTTCATATATTCGGTCACATCCAAAACGGAACCCGATTATACCATCACCGTCATGACGCAGTATACCGTGCCGAGCGACCTGCAAACCGATATTCAGGAGCTTTTCGAGAAATATGCAGACGACCGCAACGGTGACGGCAAAACATACGTCGCCATGAATTTTTGCCGCTTTAATACAAGCGGCACCTCGGAGTTTGAAACATCAGAGCTGCAGGCCTCGTTTGTCAAGTTCGCGACCGATGCCTCCGCCGGTGACAGCATGATTTTCGCTTACGACGACGCAAGCTATAAATATCTCGACCAGGATGAGTTAGAAGGCTTCTTCGGCCCCGTAGACGGCACCGATAACGACTATTACCTCTGGAAGGATATTCCGGCGCTGAACAACTTAGAGCTCAACCACTATAATGAGGAGGGCGCAACGAAAGAAAGCGTGCTTTCCGTCCTCGGTGAGCTCAAGGTCGCCGTCCGTACAGAAGACGGCGCCGCGTTCAAAAAGCAGGAAAAGATCGATTACCGCAATGACAGCGTCAAGCTGTACGAGCGTCTTTTGAACGACGAACCCGCAAATACCGAAAATTAAATGAGAGAGCTGCACATTTTTACGCGCAGCTCTCTTTTTTCTTTGACAGAACCACGCAGACGGACTATAATAAGCACATAGTATACCATGTCGGTATACATCATCCGAATTCACGAAAAAGGATGGGATAAAAATGAAACTGAAACAACTTTTAACCGCCATCAAGTATCGCGCGGAGCAGGTGCCGGACGTCGACATCACCGACCTTGTGTACGATTCCCGCAAGGCTGTGCCGGGCTGCGCGTTCGTCTGCCTGCGCGGTGCGAATGCAGATGGCCATAAGTACGCGAAAATGGCAGCGGAAAAAGGTGCCGCCGTCATCATCGCAGAGGAGATCGTGGAAGCGCCCGTGCCGGTCATTTTAACGGATAACACCCGCCTTGCCCTCGCATATTTGAGCGCCGAGTTCTTCGGCCACCCCGCAGAGCAGATGCACGTCATCGGCATCACGGGCACCAAGGGCAAAACGACCACCGCGTTCATGATGCGCTCCATTCTGGAGGCCGCAGGCCATAAAACCGGCGTCATCGGCACCATCGGCGTACTGTACGGCGATACCCTCGTTCAAACCGATAACACCACACCCGAAAACTACGAGGTGCAGAAGTTCATGCGCCAAATGGTCGATGCCGGCTGCGAATACTGCGTTATGGAGGTCTCGTCCATCGGTCTTAAAGATCACCGCGTTGCAGGCTTCACGTTTGAGCTCGGCCTCTTCACGAATTTCTCCGAGGATCACATCGGCGGTGCAGAGCATAAAGATATGGCAGAGTACATGGCGTGCAAAAGCATGCTGTTCCGCATGTGCCGCACCGGCATCATCAATATCGATGACCCGAATTATACCGGCATCATCAAAAATCATACGTGCAATATTGTTACCTACGGCTACGATAAATCGGCCGATTTTGTTGCGCATGGGGAAGAACTCGTTACCACACCGGGTTTTCTCGGCGTGCGCTTCTCCGTCACAGGCAAGCTGAATTTTACCGCGGATGTCGCCATCCCCGGCAAGTTCAACGTCTATAACGCCCTGTGCGCCATCACGGCGTGCAGCGTTTTGAATATCCCCGTCACTGCCATGCAGCAGGGGCTTAAAACCGTCAAAGTCAAGGGCCGCGTGGAGCCCGTGCCGATGCCCGGCGATTTCACTCTGCTCATCGATTATGCGCACAACGCCGTCAGCATGCAGAGCATTTTGACAACGCTGCGCGCCTATAACCCGAAGCGCCTCATCTGCATGTTCGGCGCAGGCGGCAATCGCCCCAAGGTGCGCCGTTTCGAGATGGGCGAGGTCAGCGGCAATTTAGCCGATCTCTCCGTCATCACGGCAGATAACTCCCGTTACGAAAATGTGCTCGATATTTTAGCGGACATCAAGGTCGGCCTTGCAAAGACCGACGGCAAATACATTGAAATTCCAGACCGCCGCGAAGCCATCCGCTGGTGCATTGAAAACGCACAACCCGGCGATATTATTGTCCTCGCAGGCAAGGGTCACGAAGATTATCAGGAGATTGAGGGTAAGAAATACCCGTTTGACGAGCGTGTCGTCATTCGGGAAATCCTTGATTCCATGAAATAAAGCTCATAAATTACTTTCGGGAAAGGACTTGTGTAGAAATGAATAAGGAAATCACACTGGAACAGCTCGCTTCTTATGAGACCGCGTTCGACGGTGACCGCGCAAACCGCATCGCCATGGAT
>ERZ809074.4454-NODE-4454-length-11543-cov-244.237117_pt1 | contig 11543 bp, 9 predicted proteins | sample MGYA00520795_ERZ809074 | MGnify/ENA primary metagenome ERZ809074 (study PRJEB31570, sample SAMEA3212989) | Homo sapiens | biome: human-gut; feature: human gut; material: fecal | place: Sweden | collected 2011 ...
ACACGGTTATTCTGTGCTTCTCGCTGTTCAAGACCGGAAGCCTCGCAAAATCCATCTTCCATGCGCACTAAGGAGGTCGGCAGCATGAAAAAGTACAGCATCATCTACGCCGATCCCCCTTGGGCGTATCGGACATATTCAAAGAAGGGACAGGGACGGTCAGCAGAAAGCCACTATCCGACGATGTGCATTGAAGACATCAAGGCGCTTCCGGTTGGTGAGCTTGCTGCGAAGGACTGCGCTCTGTTCCTCTGGATTACGTTCCCGTGCCTCTGTGAAGCACTCGAAGTGCTGACGGCATGGGGCTTTTCTTATAAGACCGTGGCTTTTGTATGGGTGAAGCAAAACCGCAGGAACGATGATCTCTTCACCGGCATGGGGTATTGGACAAGGGCGAACGCCGAAATCTGCATCCTTGCCACAAAGGGACACCCGAAGCGAGTTGACGCCGGTGTGCGTCAGGTCATCCTCAGCCACATCGAAGAGCATTCCAAAAAGCCGGATGAAGCGCGGGAGCGCATTGTTCGGCTCATGGGAGACCTTCCCCGCGTAGAGCTTTTTGCCCGTCAGTCTCCCGAAGGCTGGGACGTTTGGGGCAACGAGGTCGAATGCACGGCGCATCTTCCTATGGAGGAAACACCATGCTGCGGCTAAAACCCATCTCTCTTCGTGACGCCAACGAGTATGTCCGGAAGCATCACCGGCATCACAAGCCGGTTGCCGGTCACAAGTTTTCCATCGGCTGTGAAGCAGACGGTGAGCTGGTCGGCGTAATCATCGCTGGGCGTCCTGTCAGCCGGTATCTGGATGACGGCTTCACATTGGAGGTTACAAGGCTATGCACCAACGGAGAAAAGAACGCTTGCAGCTTTCTCTACGGCGCGGCGGCAAGAGCTGCTGCGGCTATGGGCTATAAGCGCATCATCACCTACACGCTGGAAAGTGAAAACGGTGCAAGCCTTCGGGCTTCCGGCTGGATCTGTCAAGGCAAAGCGGGTGGGCTTCGCTGGACGGGCAAGCGTCAGCCGAAGGAGGATCAATATCCCGCACAAATGAAGCTGCGCTATGAAAAGCAGCTTAGAAAGGAGGAAACAGTCAATGGCATTTGTTCCGGTCCCGAAGGATCTTAACCGCGTCAAAACGAAGGTCATGTTCAACCTGACCAAGCGGCAGCTCATTTGTTTTTCCATCGCTGCGGCAGTCGGCGTCCCGATCTTCTTTCTGGCGAAGGCACATCTCGACTTGTCTACGGCGGCAATGCTGATGGTGGTGATCATGCTCCCGTTCATCTTCTTCGCGCTTTACGAGAAGGACGGTCAGCCCGCCGAAAAGTATCTGTACCACATCGTACAGTCCATGTTCATCCGCGACAAGGTGCGTCCCTATCGCACAAACAATCTCTACGCTGAGATTCAGCAGAAAATCAAAGAACAGGAGGAATTGCAGCTTGAACAACAGCACAGCAAAGGCAAAGCCTAAGATGACCGTCAAAAACGGCGTCGTTTACGGCGATGCCCTTTCCGCTCAGGAAAAGAAGCGGATCGTCATGCAGAAGAAAAAGGACAGGAAGGCAAAGAAAGTCCGCAAGTCCGCCCAGCAGACCATTCCCTATGTGGAGATGTGCCGCGACGGTATCTGCAAGGTGAACAGCCGCCTCTACACGAAGTCCATCGCCTTTGAGGACATCAACTACCAGCTTGCGCAGAACGAGGACAAAACTGCCATCTTTGAGAACTGGTGCGACTTTCTGAACTACTTCGACAGCTCGATTTTCGTCCAGCTCTCCTTCATCAATCAGAAGGCAAGCCTCAATGAGTTTCGCAAGCGCATCAACATTCCGGCACAGGAGGACGCCTTCAACGACATTCGCTCCGAGTATTCCGGAATGCTGCAAAGCCAGCTTACCAAGGGCAACAACGGACTGGTCAAGAGGAAGTACATCACCTTCGGCATTGAGGCGGACTCCCTCCGCACGGCAAAGCCGAAGCTCGAACGCATTGAAACCGACATTCTCAACAACTTCAAAACCCTCGGCGTGAGGACGGAGCCGCTGTCCGGCTACGAGCGGCTGAAAGTGCTTCATGATGTGTTCAACATGGACACCAATGAGCCGTTCCGCTTTTCCTTTGACATGGTTGCCCGGACGGGACTCAGCACGAAGGACTTCATCGCGCCCACTTCCTTTGACTTCCGTGAAGGCAAGTGCTTCAAGATGGGCAGAACCATCGGCGCGGTGAGCTTCCTGCAAATCCTCGCGCCGGAACTCAATGACCGTATGCTTGCCGACTTCCTTGAGATGGACAGCAACATCACGGTCAATTTTCATATCCGGACGATTGACCAGGCGAAGGCAATCAAGAGCATCAAGTCGAAGATCACCGACCTCGACAAGATGAAGATCGAGGAGCAGAAAAAAGCCGTCCGCTCCGGCTACGACATGGACATCATCCCGTCCGATCTCGCTACCTTCGGCGGCGAGGCGAAGCGTCTGTTGCAGGATCTCCAGACCCGCAATGAGAGACTGTTCCTCGTGACCATCCTCATCATGAATACGGCAACCAATCGCCAGAAGCTCGAAAATGCGGTGTTCCAGACCGCCGCCATTGCCCAAAAGTATAACTGTGCGCTCAAGCGTCTTGACTTCCAGCAGGAGGAAGGGCTGATGTCCTCTCTGCCTATCGGCGTCAATCAGGTGGAGATCGAACGCGGACTGACCACTTCCAGCACAGCGGTTTTCGTGCCGTTCACCACGCAGGAGCTTTTTCAGGGCGGCGAAGCTCTCTACTACGGGCTGAATGCGCTGTCCAACAACATGATCATGGTTGACCGCAAGCAGCTCAAGAACCCCAACGGGCTGATCTTGGGTACGCCCGGTTCCGGTAAGTCCTTCTCCGCAAAGCGCGAAATGACGAACGCCTTCCTCATCACGGAGGATGACATCATCGTCTGCGACCCCGAAGCCGAGTATTTTCCCCTCGTGCAGAAGCTCGGCGGTCAGGTCATCCGCATCTCGCCGGTCAGCACGGATTACATCAATCCGCTGGACATCAACACGAACTACTCCGAAGAGGAAAACCCGCTGACGCTGAAATCCGACTTCATCCTCTCCATGTGTGAGCTGATTGTCGGCGGCAAGGACGGCTTGCAGCCGGTTGAGAAGACCATCATTGACCGCAGCGTCCGCATGGTCTATCAGGAGTTTCTTGCAGACCCCAAGCCGGAGAAAATGCCGATCCTCGAAGACCTCTACAACATTCTGAGAAATCAGAAGGAGCCGGAGGCACAGCGCATCGCAACCGCCCTTGAAATCTATGTTCACGGCTCTCTGAACGTCTTCAATCACAGAACGAATGTGGATGTCAACAACCGCTTCGTCTGCTATGACATCCGCGAACTCGGCAAGCAGCTCAAAAAGCTCGGTATGCTGATTGTGCAGGATCAGGTGTGGAACAGAGTTACCATCAACCGCGCCCAGCACAAGGCAACGCGCTACTACATGGACGAGTTCCACCTTTTGCTGAAAGAGGAACAGACCGCCGCGTACAGCGTGGAAATCTGGAAGCGTTTCAGAAAATGGGGCGGCATCCCGACCGGCATCACCCAGAACGTCAAGGATCTGCTTGCGTCCCGCGAGGTAGAGAACATCTTTGAAAACTCGGATTTTGTCTACCTTCTGAATCAGGCATCCGGCGACCGGCAGATTCTCTCGAAGGCGCTGAACATCTCGCCCAGCCAGCAGAACTACATCACCAATTCCAACGCCGGTGAGGGGCTGATCTTCTACGGCTCGACCATCGTTCCCTTCAAGGACGATTTCCCGAAGGACACCCAGCTCTACCGCATCATGACCACCCGTTTGGAAGAAACCGTACAGAACTAAGGAGGATTTTGAATATGGATAAGAATTTTAACCTTGAGAACGCCAAGAGCATTATCGCAGAAGCCAGCGGTGTTCCCGTGAATACCACGTTCGGCAGCATCACCAAGCCGATTGACCTTCTGCTTGAGGTCATCGACATGAGCGCCGATCTCATCGCCCTCATCCACGAGGAAACCGAGCTAAAAAAACATCATCGCGCCTATCTCCACGTTCATGAGGAACTGGAGGACTGCGCCGATGAGATGGCAGAACGGATGCAGGAGATTTTCGACGAGACCACTGATTGCGTGATCGGTCTGATGAAGGATGTCCACGAGACATTCCTTGTCCGCAAGCAGAAAGCGGCTGAGGACGATGCCGATACCGTCACCATCGCCAAGGAAGACTACGAGACCATGATCGACGATCTGCTCACGATGTCCGAAATCATTCAGTGCGTCGCAGATATGCGCACGCAGGATGTGAAGGCAATCCGCGAGTTCGGCAAGTTCGTCCCCGCCTTTGCCGCCTTTGAGAAGAACCGCCTGAGCCTCTATCGTGAGGCGGCGAAGGAAGCCGAGGAAATCTTCGACCGTTGGGCGGACGAGATTGACGATTTCGACGAGGACTTCATGGAAGATGAGAACTATGAGCCGGACGAGTATTACTCCGACTGATGCCCATTGAAATGTTGTCGGGTTTTACAGCCAACATTTCAATGGAAACACAAATCCAACAGAACAGGAGGTACACCACCATACAACTTGACATCATTCATACCGGCGATTGCCTTGAAATCCTGAAAACTCTGCCCGATGACAGCGTTCATTGCTGTGTGACGTCCCCTCCGTATTACGCGCTCCGTGATTACGGCATGGAGGCTCAGATCGGCAGAGAGACAACGCCGAAGGAATATATCTCGCGCCTGACGGAAGTGTTTACCGAAGTCAGGCGCGTTTTGCGTCCGGATGGTACGCTCTGGCTGAACATCTCGGACACCTACGCCGGAAAGGGCAATCAGGGAGATTTTATTGACCCGAAGAACCCCTACGGCAGAAACGGTCAGGCTGTGGCTCTCAACAACAAGGTTGAGGGCTGCAAGGCGAAGGACATGATCGGCATTCCGTGGATGCTGGCTTTTGCTCTCCGCGATACCGGCTGGTATCTGCGCAACGACATCATCTGGATGAAGGATAACCCCATGCCGGAGAGCGTGAAAGACCGCTGCGCCCGCTGCTATGAGCATATTTTCCTGTTCTCAAAGTCCAAGAAGTATTTCTTTGACTACAAGGCGATCTCCGAACCGATTGCCCCCGCAACGGCAGAACGCCTCAAGCGCGGCATGAAGGGCGGCAACAAATACGGCAAGCCCGTTCCCGGTCAGCCTCAGCCGCAGTCCATCAACCGCCCCCGTGAGCATGGCGAGATCAAGGACGCAGACATCAATCCGCTCCGCAACAAGCGCGACGTCTGGAAGATCAACACCGTCCCCTTCAAGGGCGGTCACTATGCCGCCTACCCTCCGAAGCTGGTTGAAACCTGTCTTCTCGCCGGTTGTCCCGAAGGTGGCATTGTGCTTGATCCCTTCATGGGAAGCGGCACAACCGGCATGGTTGCCGCGCAGATGGGGCGTCATTTCGTGGGCATCGAGCTGAACCCTGAATACACCGAGCTTGCCTACAAGCGGATTGGAGGTGAAATCTGATGTCCAAGGAACCGGAACTTAAAGCCTGTGACAAGGTAGTCGTGCGGATGACGAGGGAAGGCGCGGTTGAGGAAAACCTGACGGCTGGCACCGAGCAGCGTGTGTCAAAGCGGCTGGAAGATGCAGAGCTGGTGAAGCCCGCTGAGACAGCCGAGTCTTCCGAAGCTCTTTCTGCGGAGGAACAGAAAAAGGTGCAGATGCGCCGTCAGCAGCGTCAGTTTCAGGCGGAACACGCCGAGGATAACGACACACAGCCGCCCTCGGAAACGTCCGTCACAGAAGAGAAAAGGGCAGAAAATCCACCCCAGAATGCACCCGAACCGCTGCCCGTGTCAGAGACTCCGTTCAAGCCTCCTGCTTTGGAGCAGCACGGCGTTTCTTCTCATACCGGCACGGTGATTGCCGAAACGGTTGTCACGCACAAGCTGCGCAAGACCTCTGCGGTTGAAGCAGTGGATGCAGATGCCGTTCTCACTCAAGCGGCGGAAACCGCCTCTGCAAAGCCGATCTCGGACGATGCCGTCCCGCCCACGAAGCGGATGCAGAAGCTCGAAAGGAAGTCCGAGAAGGCGCATGAGCGTCTGGATGCCGCCCGTGAGAAGCTGCCCACGCACAAGGTTCTCAAGAAAGAGCGCGTCTTTGATGAAGAGACCGGAAAGGGCAAAACCCGCCTTCATTTTGAGGATGAGCTGAAAAAGCCCAAAAGCAAAGGCAAGCTGCAATTTGAGGCAGATAAAACCGTCCGCAAGGTCGGTGACACCCTTGCTTCCGGCATTCACGGCAAAATCCATGAGGTCGAACAGGAAAACACGGCGGTTGAGGCGGCGCATAAAACGGAGATCGCCGCTGAGACTGCCGCTCGGCATTTCAGTCATCATCGGGAAAGCAGCGTCAACAAGCCTTATGAGAAGGTCTCCAAGCTGGAACACAAGGCGGATGCTGCTGATGCGAAGCTCCAATATGAGAGAAATCAGCAGGAGCATCCTGAGATGAAGAAGCAGAACATGAACAAGCACTACCAGAAGCAGAGCATCAAGAAGGAATATGCCGCCGCTCGAAATGCCGGTTCTCAGACTGCCGGGACTGCCACAAAGAATACCGGCAAGAAGCTCGGTGAAAAGGTGTCCGACAAGATCAAGGAGTTCTTTGAGAAAAACAAGAAGGTCTTCATCTGGATCGGCGTCGGAATTGCCCTTCTCGTTTTGCTCGGTGCCGGAATCAGCTCGTGTTCGATGCTCACCTCTACCGGCTCGTCGGTTATCGCTTCCTCTTATCTCAGCGAGGATGACGCGATGCTCGGCGCGGAGGCGCAGTATTGCCAAATGGAGCAAGAGCTGCAAAGCTATCTCGACACCTACGAAAGCACTCACAACTATGATGAATACCACTTCGATCTGGACGATATTGAGCATGACCCCTATGTGCTGATCTCCATTCTCTCGGCTCTCCATGAGGGCGAGTTCACGCTGGATGAGGTGCAGGGTACGCTCCAAATGCTGTTTGAAAAGCAGTACATCCTCACCGAAGAGGTCATCGTCGAAACCAGATACCGCACGGAAACCGACACATGGACGGACGCAGACGGCAACACGCACACGGAAACCTATCGCGTCCCGTATGACTACTACATCTGCAACGTGAAGCTCGAAAACTTCAATCTCTCCCATGTCCCGGTCTACATCATGTCTCAGGAACAGCTTTCCATGTACGCAACGTATATGTCGGTGCTGGGCAACCGCGAGGATCTGTTCGGTGACTCTCCCTATGTGGACAAGTACATCACAAATCCTCCCGCCGACTACGATGTCAACCCGGAATACCTGAACGACGAGAAGTTTGCAACGCTGATTACCGAGGCGGAAAAGTATCTCGGCTATCCGTATGTGTGGGGCGGCTCCAATCCCGACACATCCTTTGACTGCTCCGGCTTTGTCAGCTATGTTCTCACGAACAGCGGTCTTGTGAATACCGGGCGGCTTGGCGCACAAGGGCTTTACAACGTCTGTACGCCGGTTTCAAAGGCGAATGCACAGCCCGGTGATCTCATCTTTTTCGTCGGGACGTATGACACCCCCGGCGTGTCTCACGTCGGCATCTACGTTGGTGATGGGGTCATGATCCACTGCGGCGATCCCATTCAGTACACATCCATCAACTCTTCCTATTGGCAGCAGCATTTCTACGCCTTCGGAAGACCCGCCTATTAAAAGAAAGGAGTTTTGCATGAATCCCAAGTATCAGAAAGTCCTCTCCGACATTGAGAAGGCTGAAAAGAAGAAGTCCGAAATCGAAGGACAGCTCAAGGAGCTGTACGACAAGAAGACGGAGCTGGAAAACCTTGAAATCATCAATACCGTGCGCTCTATGGTGATGGACAAGGATCAGATCATGGCGTTCCTGTCTTCCATGAAGGGCGGCACCAAGCCCGCTGAAAATACGGAGGTAATCGACAATGCGTAAGAAGTTTCGTTTTCTGACCGTCCTTGCGGTCTGCGTCATGGTTCTGTCCTGCTTCTCGGTCACGGCGTTTGCCTACGCCGATGACACCGAGCAGAACCTTCCCGTTACGGAGGCAACTCAGCCCGAACAGCAGCCCGAAGTCACTCCCACGCCGGAAAAGCCGAAGGGTGAGCCGATTGACGATGAGGGCAACGCCTACACCCGCGACTTGCTCTATGACAAGGCAACCAACAAGCAGTTCATCACTGTCCAGACGAAGAACGGCAACACCTTCTTCATTGTCATCGACTACGATGCGCCCATCAACGAGGATGAGGAACAGTATCAGACGTACTTCCTGAACATGGTCGATGAGAGCGATCTGCTTGCGCTGCTGGATGAAGACACTGCGGCTGCTCTGACCACCTGTAACTGCAAGGAAAAATGCGTTGCCGGTCAGGTCAATACCGACTGCCCGGTCTGCAAGACCAACATGAGCGAATGCACCGGCACAGCCCCCGTTACACCTGAGCCGGATAAGGATGCAGAAACCGATGCTCCCGCCCCTAAACCCGAAAAGAAATCCAACATCGGCGTGATCCTCGTCATCTTTGCCCTTGCCGGTGCTGCGGGTGCAGCTTATTACTACATCAAGTTCGTCAAGGGCAGAAAGCCCAAGGATGAAGATATGGACTTCTTTGATGATGAAGGCTACGAGGAAGAGCCGTACATCAACGAGGATGAAGAGCCGCAGATTGCGGAGGATGCTGAAACGGATGGTGATGAAGATTGATCTTAGTCATTGCTGAAAAGCCCAGCGTTGCCCAGTCCATCGCAAAGGTGCTGGGCGCAACGTCCCGAAAGGACGGCTATATGGAGGGCGGCAATTACATCGTTTCGTGGTGCTTCGGTCATCTGGTGGAGCTGGCAGACGCCAGCTCCTACGATGAGCGGTATGCCAAGTGGCGGTATGACGATCTGCCCATTGTTCCGGAAAGCTGGATGTTTGAGGTCACGAAGGACAAAGCCCAGCAGTTCAAGGTGCTGTCCGCTCTCATGAAGGACAAGCGCGTCACCGAGCTGGTCTGCGCAACCGATGCAGGACGCGAGGGTGAGCTGATCTTCCGGCTGGTCTACAACAAAGCCGGATGCACCAAGCCCTTCAAGCGTCTGTGGATCAGCTCATTGGAGGACTCCGCCATCCGCGAAGGCTTCAACCATCTCCGGGACGGCAAGGAATATGACCGCCTCTATGAAGCGGCACTCAGCCGCTCGAAGGCAGACTGGATTGTCGGTATCAACGGCACCCGCCTTTTCACCACGCTCTATCACAAGAAGCTGGTGGTCGGGCGCGTCCAGACGCCGACCCTTGCAATGCTGGTGGAGCGTGACGGGAAAATCTCCACGTTCCAGAAGGAGAAGTATTTCAACGTCCACGTCGGCAAGGGCGATCTGACCGCCGATCTGGAAAAGGTCAAAACCGAAGAGGAAGCAAAAAGAATTGCGGCGGCTTGCGAGAAAAAGCAAGCCGTCGTTTCTTCTCTCAAGCGGGAGACGAAAACCGTCAATCCTCCGAAGCTCTATGATCTGACCACCTTGCAGCGCGAGGCAAACCGATACTACGGCTTCACCGCCCAGCAGACGCTCGATCTCGTTCAGACGCTCTACGAAAAGAAGCTCCTGACCTATCCGCGCACGGACAGCCAGTTCATCACGGACGATATGGAGGACACCGCCCGTCAGGTCATTTCTATTGTCTGCCGCCAGCTTCCGCTTTTCTCCGGCGTTTCGGTTACTCCGGACATTGCCCGCGTAACCGACAACAGCAAGGTCACAGATCACCATGCCATTCTCCCGACCGTCCAGCTTGAAAAGCAGGAGGTTTCCGCGCTTCCTCAGTCGGAGCAGAAAATCCTCAATCTTGTCGGGATGCGCCTTCTGTGTGCGACCGGCGAGAAGCACACCTACGCAGAAACGCAGATCTCGCTCTCCTGCGAGGGCTACGAGTTCAAAACCAAGGGCAAGACCGTCGTTCAAAACGGCTGGAAATCCATTGAAGAGCTGTTCAAGTCCTCCCTCAAGACGAAGGAAAAGGACGATCTCGCAAAGACCCTGCCCGAAGTCCACGAAGGCGATGTTCTGGATGGTGTATCTGCCAGTGTTACGGAACACTTCACAACGCCCCCGAAGCAGTACACGGAAGACACGCTCCTATCTGCGATGGAGACCGCCGGAAACGATCAGTTTGACGATGACACCGAGAAGAAAGGTCTCGGCACTCCCGCAACCCGTGCCGGGATCATTGAGAAGCTGGTGAAATCCGGCTTTGCAGAGCGCAAAGGCAAATCCCTCATTCCCACGAAGGACGGCTGCAACCTCGTCTGCGTCCTGCCGGAACAGATCACGTCTCCCAAAATGACGGCGGAATGGGAAAACACGCTCATGGAGATTGAACGCGGCAAGGCAGATGCGGACGCCTTCCTTAGCGGCATTGTCCGGATGACCGGGGATCTCGTGAAAGCCTACCCGTTTCTCTCCGATGCCGAAGCCCAGCGTTTCGGCACGGGCAAGGAGGAAATCGGCAAATGTCCCCGCTGCGGCTCTCCGGTCTATGTCGGCAAGGGCAACTTCTACTGCTCGAACAAGGAATGCTCCTTCTGCCTGTGGGAAGACAACAAGTTCTTTTCCAGCAAGAAAAAGAAGCTGACCAAGAAGATTGCAAAGGAGCTGCTGGACAAGGGCTGGTGCCGCGTGACCGGGCTTTACACGCCGAAGAAGCCTCAGCTCTATGATGCGGTCATTCGTCTGGATGACAGCGGCGGCAAATACGTCAGCTTCAAGATGGAGTTTGATCGATGACCCGCCCAAAGTATGTTGCTTCATGCAGCGGAGGCAAAGACAGCGTAGCGACGCTCCTGCTGGCTGCACAGCACAATGAGCCGCTGGACGAGGCGGTTTTCAGCGAGGTCATGTTTGATCAGGACACAAGCGGTGAAGTCCCGGAACACCGGGACTTCATCTATGACCGGCTCAAGCCCTTCTGCGAAAAGGAGCTGGGCATCAAGTTCACCATTCTCCACGCGGACAAGACCTACGATGAGGTGTTCCATCATGTCATCACCCGCGGACCGCACAAGGGCGAGGTTCGCGGCTTTGCATGGGCTGGTATGTGTGCAGTCAATCGGGACTGCAAAATCCCGCCAGTCCGCAAGTACAATGCCGCACTCTCGCCGGACACTGTGAGCTATGTCGGCATCGCGGAGGATGAGCCAAAACGCCTTGCTCGTCTGGATGGAATAACGAAGGTCAGTCTGCTTGCCAAATACGGTATGACCGAGGCGGACGCCTACAAGCTCTGTCAGGAACACGGGCTGCTTTCCCCAATCTACGCTCACTGCCGAAGAAACGGCTGCTGGTTCTGTCCCAACGCCAGTGACTCGGAGCTGCTGCACATGGTCACAAAGCACCCGGATATGTTTGACCGGCTGATTGAATGGGAGAACGAGGATAACATCTTCCATCGTCGGATGACGCGCAGAG
>ERZ809074.4462-NODE-4462-length-11527-cov-26.135983_pt1 | contig 11527 bp, 9 predicted proteins | sample MGYA00520795_ERZ809074 | MGnify/ENA primary metagenome ERZ809074 (study PRJEB31570, sample SAMEA3212989) | Homo sapiens | biome: human-gut; feature: human gut; material: fecal | place: Sweden | collected 2011 ...
ATGTGATAAGTGTTAAAATAATGTTCAGAAAAGATCTGTGATCTGCTATGTAGTGATTTTAAGTTTATATAGATTAGCTTATATAGGAATGAGGGATATTATATGTCAACAGCAAAAATGGTTTTTCATGGGAGTGATATTGAGAAAATATGTGAGGTCTATCAGCTTAAGCCGGAGGAAATTGTGAAGTTTGGGGCTAATGTAAATCCGCTGGGACTTTCCGAGCATGTAAAGGAACAGCTTGCAGGACGGCTGGATATCCTGTCTTCTTATCCAGACAGAGATTATACTTCACTTCGCAGCACAATTTCAGAATATTGTAATATTCCTGCTGAATTCATCCTTCCCGGAAATGGTTCCAGCGAACTGATCGCACTGCTGATACAGGAACGAAATCCAAAGCATACCCTTATCCTGGGTCCGACCTATTCAGAATACTCCAGGGAACTCTCCTTCTCCGGAAGCACTCAGGAATACTACCACCTGCGCGAAGAGGATAACTTTGTTCTCGATGTAGATGACTTTTGCCGGACTCTGGATGGAAAATACGATTTTCTCATCCTCTGCAACCCAAATAATCCTACCTCATCTGCAATTAGCATAAATGACCTGCGCAGAATCGTTTTCTTCTGCAATGAGCGGAACATTTTCGTGATGATCGACGAAACTTATGTAGAATTTGCCCCGGATATCAATGAGATCACTGCTGTCAGCCTTACCAGAGAATTCACGAACCTTATGATTCTGCGCGGCGTATCAAAATTCTACGCAGCCCCAGGTATGCGTCTTGGCTACGGAATCACCGGGAACCTGGAATTTCTCAAAAAAATGAAAGAAAAACAGGTACCATGGTCTCTCAACAGTCTGGGAGCCCTGGCCGGCGAGCTGATGCTCCAGGATAAAACCTATATCCGCCAGACCCGGGACCTCATTCTCTCAGAACGCACCCGCCTGCTCAAAGCACTGGAGAATATCCCCACTTACAAAACCTACCCGGCCTACGCCAACTTTCTCCTCCTGAAAATCCAGAAGCCCGGCCTGACCTCCCGGGACGTCTTCGACGCCTGCATCCGTCAGGGTCTCATGATCCGTGACTGCTCCTCCTTCGAATGCCTGGACGGCGAATACATCCGCTTCTGCATCATGCACCCCCAGGACAACACCCGACTTCTGCATATACTGGAATCCCTTTAAAGCAGGACATTTCTTTTATTTATAGTAATTCCATAAAATAATACAAACAATCCAATCCATCATAGCTTAAAACCAGCTACCAGCGGGGCGGAAAATATTTTGTCTGGGGTGCATTTGCAGGAGTCTTAGATATTCTTAGTTTTCAGAAATCTGCGTTATGAGCTGGCTGCATCACTGTCTGAGCGAAGTTTGCAACGGAGCGAGTTTGACAAGACGGCTCATGCTTTTAGCAGATTTATGGAAACTTAGAATATCTTAGGCTCCGAAACCGCACCCCAGACAAAATATTTTCCGCTCCGCGTCCCTCTTGAACATAAAAAGAGCCAGAAACTCCCCTTTTCCGAAGTTTCTGGCCTTTTTTATCAGTTTTTAAAGCTATGGATCGGTGCCGGAATCCTTCCGCCACGCTGCACAAACGCATCACAGGAGAACTGATTCACCGGCATGATCGGTGCATAACCAAGCAGTCCACCGAACTCAACCACTTCGCCAACCCCCTTACCAATTACCGGGATCAGACGAACCGCCGTAGTCTTCTGGTTCACCATACCAATTGCAGACTCATCCGCAATAATACCCGCAATCGTAGAAGCCTTCGTATCTCCGGGAATTGCAATCATATCAAGACCTACAGAACATACACAAGTCATAGCTTCCAGCTTCTCAAGAGTCAGTGCCCCTGCATTCACCGCATCAATCATACCCTGATCCTCGCTGACCGGAATAAATGCACCACTCAAACCACCAACTGCTGTAGAAGCCATAACTCCACCCTTCTTAACCTGGTCATTTAACAGAGCAAGCGCTGCTGTTGTGCCCGGTGCACCTGCATGCTCCAGACCAATCTCCTCAAGGATCTCAGCAACACTGTCACCAATTGCAGGAGTAGGAGCCAGAGACAGATCCACGATGCCAAACTTAACACCAAGACGTCTGGAAGCCTCCTGTGCTACCAGCTGACCAACACGTGTTACCTTGAAGGCAGTACGCTTGATCATCTCACAAAGAGTTTCAAAATCCTTACCTCTTACCTGTTCCAGCGCAGTCTTAACAACGCCAGGTCCGCTGACACCAACATTAATGATAGTGTCTGCTTCTGTCACACCATGGAAAGCACCTGCCATAAACGGGTTATCATCCGGTGCATTACAGAATACAACCAGCTTCGCACATCCCAGGGAATCCTGATCTTTGGTAGCTTTCGCTGTTTCCAGAACGATCTCACCCATCAGCTTAACAGCATCCATATTGATACCTGTACGTGTAGATCCAACATTTACAGAACTGCAGACACGCTCTGTCTTCGCCATAGCCTGTGGGATAGATTCGATCAGAAGTCTCTCAGCAGGAGTCATTCCCTTGCTTACCAGTGCAGAATAACCGCCGATAAAATTTACGCCTACCACCTTGGCAGCCTTATCCAGAGTTTCTGCAATAGTTACAAAATCTTCCTTTGTCTTACATGCAGCTCCGCCAATCAATGCAATCGGAGTTACGGAAATTCTTTTATTTACGATCGGAATTCCATATTCACCGGAAATAGCCTCACCTGTAGATACCAGATCCTTTGCACAGGTTGTGATCTTTTTATAGATTTTCTCATTTAAAACAGCAAGATCACTGTCAATACAGTCCAGAAGGCTGATACCCATAGTAATGGTACGCACATCCAGATTCTCCTGCTCGATCATTTTATTCGTTTCATTTACTTCAAAAATATTGATCATTTTGTTTTTCTCCCTTGTATGTTCTCTCAGCATTTTTCAGGCAATCTGATACAGGAAAGTCCCTCAGTGGCTTACCTGCTTAGATTTTCTCAGATTCTGTGCATTACATTGAAGATATCTTCATGCTGGCAGCGGATCACTACACCGATCTTATCTCCAAGGGCTTCCAGTTCTTTGGCAAGAACTCCGTTGTCTTTCTCACATTTGCTGGCATCTGTTACCATCATCATGTTGAAATATCCCTGTACGATGGTCTGGGAGATATCAAGAATGTTTACATTATTGTCTGCAAGATAAGTACAAACCTTTGCAATAATTCCTACGGTATCGTTTCCTACTACTGTGATGATTGTCTTTTTCATAAGTTCTTTGTCCTTTCTACACTGTAATTACTTCTGATATGCAATCCCTCTGTGCCACCTGAATTCTGAAATCATGCGACTTATAAGGGTTGTCACCTAAGGTTACTTCTGAACAGACGGTTTCATATGCCAATTCCTCATAGTTATTTTCCCTGCTCAGATGTCCAAGGAAAATCCCTTTCATATTGTCATGCAGCAGCCTGCATAAAAGCCTGCCTGCATTCTCATTGGAAAGATGTCCCCTGTCTCCAAGGATTCTCTGTTTCAGATAATAGGGATATTTTCCAACCTGCAGCATACGGATGTCATGATTTGCTTCCAGAAGAAGCGCATCCAGATTCTGAAGATTACCGACTATGTACTCATTATATTTTCCAAGGTCTGTAGCAATCCCCACAGAATGCTCTCCACACTCTACCCGGTATCCTACGGGCTGTGCAGCATCATGAGGGATCGTAAAAGGATTCACTGTCAGATCATTAATCTCAAAAGGCTCATCTTCGTGTATCTCACGAAAAATCCCTTCCGGCATTTTTCCAAGATTCATGTGAGATAAAGCTTCCACAGTTCCTTCTGTCGCATAAACCGGTATCTGATGTTTCCTTGCGATCACGCCCAGACCTTTGATATGATCCGAATGTTCATGTGTAATCAAGATACCATCAATATCTTTTCCTGTCAATTCCAGAGAATTCAATCCCTGTTCTACTCTTTTTCCGCTGATGCCTACATCCACCAGAAGATGGGTATTATCTGAGCCCACATAAATACAGTTTCCGCTGCTTCCGCTGGCAATGCTACAAAGTCTCATATTTTCTGATTCCTTCCTCAATCTGCCGTCTGGTCTGTGCAAAATCTCCGTTATTTACCACAACATAGTCTGCATTTTCCCGAAAAAAAGTCTCCGGTGCCTGACTGGCAATGATACTGACTGATTTCTCTCTTGTATAACCGCGGTTCTCCATCAGTCTCCTGATACGGATTTCTTCATCCGTATGAATATACCATATCGTATCGCAAAACTCCTGATAATGATCTTCCAGAAGGAGTGCAGCTTCCACCACACATATCTTCTGTCCCTGCTGTTTCTTTACAGCTAACTGCTCTCTGATGTACTGTTTCACAGCAGGATGGATGATCTGGTTTAATTTCTCCAGAAGCTCTGGATGTGAAAATACTACATCCGAAACCTGTCTGCGGTCAATAGTTTTATCATTTTTTATGATTTGTCTTCCAAATAGTGCAATCACCGGTTCATAACAGGACTGCCCCGGCTCCATCACCAGATGCCCGATCTCATCTGCTTTCATCACATATGCCTGATACTTTTCTTCAAGAAAATCAAGCACTGTACTTTTTCCGGCACCCACTCCGCCGGTAATTCCTATTGTTATCATCATCACTTCGCCTCATACCAGTTATTACCCTGATGCATATCGACTTCCAGTTCTACGGAAAGCTTTGCGGCACCTTTCATCTCTTCTTCAAGAATAGCAGAAACCTGCGGGATTTCCTCTTTACAGGTCTCTATCAGAAGTTCATCGTGTACCTGAAGTACAAGACGGGATTTAAGATTCTCATCCTTTAATCGTCTGTACACACGGTTCATTGCAATTTTAATGATATCCGCCGCAGTTCCCTGTATTGGAGAGTTCATGGCTACTCGCTCCCCAAAAGACCTCTGCATAAAATTACCGGATTTCAGTTCCGGGATCGGCCTGCGTCTGCCAAACATGGTAGTCACATATCCTTTTTCTTTTCCCTCTTCCACCAGTCCGTCAAGAAATCCTTTGATCTTTGGATAAGTTTCAAAATATCTTTCAATATATTCTGCTGCTTCTTTTCGTGTGATACTTAAATCCTGGCTGAGCCCAAAGGAACTGATCCCATAAACGATTCCAAAATTTACTGCCTTGGCATTTCTCCTCTGCAGATCTGTCACCTCATCAAAGGGCACATGGAATACCTCTGATGCTGTATGTCTGTGGATATCCTGGGCTTCTTTATATGCCTGGATCAGTTTCTCATCCCCTGACATATGCGCCAGAACGCGAAGCTCGATCTGGGAATAGTCCGCATCCAGAAATACATATCCCTCTTCCGGAACAAATACCTTACGGATCAGTCTTCCAAGCTCCATTCTTACAGGGATATTCTGAAGATTCGGCTCTGTGCTGCTGATCCTTCCTGTTGCTGTAATTGTCTGGTTAAAAGTAGAATGAATCCTGCCGTCCTCTGCGATCTCACCAACAAGCCCGTCTGCATAAGTAGATTTCAGTTTCGCAAGCTGACGGTACTCCAGAATATCCTTTACAATGGGATACTCCGGTGCAAGCTTTTCCAAAATATCTGCCGCTGTGGAATAACCTGTCTTTGTTTTCTTTCCACCCTTAAGGCCAAGCTTTTCAAACAGGATCACTCCCATCTGTTTCGGAGAATTGATATTAAACTCTTCCCCTGCCTGCTGCCAGATCTGCTTCTCCAGTTCTCCAATACGTACACTTAGTTTCTCACCGTAGCTTTTCAGTTCTTCACTCTTCACGCTGATTCCCCATTTTTCCATGGAATCAAGAGTAAAGATCAGCGGAAGCTCAATCTGTGTATATACATTCCACATACCTGTATCACACAGTGCTTCGCACATGGGTTTCCGGCAGGCGAGTGCTGTATAGGCCATGTAGCAGGCCCATGCTGCAAGCCCCTCTGCACTCTCCTCCCATGCTTTTTCCACTGTTTTCTTTCCAAGAAGTTCCTCTCTTGCAGGCAGGATACGACCATTCAGATATTCCTTTGCCATATCATCGTAAGTATAGGAGGATTTCAGAGGATTCAGCAGATATGCAGCCACACCTGCATCAAATACAGCCATCGGATCATCAGATTTTATATGCTTGAGTAATGCCTTTACATCCAATGCACATACACATTTTTTATCATATTTCAGAGTACCGTCTGTATTGACATCAGATATCTCATTTTCCGGATCCTTCTTCACATCATCTGTATTAGATTTCATAATGTTCTCTGTGTTGGATTCAGATACTTTATGAAGGAGCTCTTCCAATTTTCCGCAGAGATAACCTTCTGTGATCATCCCTTCTACAGGAATATAATAAATTTCCTCTTCATTCAGCGCAAGTCCTGCACCAAATACCCTGCCATTCTCTGTAACCAGAGAAACACCCGCTGTCTTTCCTGCTTCCGCTTTCGCAAACAGCGCTTCACAGCCTGCCAGGTCTGCACATGTGAAAAACTCCTGTTCCAGCGTATCTTTCTGTACTGCCGCAGAGTCAAAACGGCTAAGCAGATTCTTAAATTCCAGCTGTCTGCAGAGAAGGAAAGCTTCTTTTGTATAAAGATTTCCCAGTTTTGCCTTTTCATACGAAAACTCTATGGGACTGTCCGTACAGATCGTAGCCAGAGCCTTGCTCATCTGCGCCATATCATAATGTTCTCTCATTGATTCCCTGGCTCTGTTTGGCTTCAGCTCTTCCAAATGTTCATGAGCATTCTCAATACTTCCATACTCCACAATAATCTTTGTGGCAGTCTTCTCACCTACTCCCGGGATTCCCGGAATATTGTCAGCACTGTCACCCATCAGAGCCTTTAACTCAATGATCTGGGGAGGTGTCACCTGATATTTCTCGATCACCTGCTGTGCATGATAATCCTCTATGGTGGTCTTGCCCCTTACAGTCTTTGGCAAACGGATCATAACCTTATCTGTCGCAAGCTGAAGCAGATCTCTGTCACCGGAAAGGATTGTCGCATCCATTCCTGCCGCTTCGCTTTTCCTGGCCAGAGTTCCCAGAATATCATCCGCTTCGTAGCCTTCTTTTGTCACAACATTCACACCCATTGCAGTAAGCATTTCTTTAATCAGCGGTACCTGCTCTCTCAGTTCTTCAGGCATGGGTTTACGTGTTCCCTTGTATGCTTCAAACATCTTATGGCGGAAAGTCGGTGCCTTCAGGTCAAATGCCACTGTCAGATACTGAGGCTTCTCTTCCTCGATCGTCCGAAGAAGGATATTCAGGAAACCATATACTGCCCCTGTGTGTTTTCCTTCTGAATTTGTAAGATCCGGCAGACCATAAAAAGCTCTGTTCAGAATACTGTGTCCGTCAATCAGTAATATTTTTTCGCTCATAAAATCCTCCAGTGTCTTTATAAAATGTAATTTGTCTCCATCATTACAAAAATCAATATTGCCGCAATCGTAGCGATCAGAAGGCATATACTTACTCCAAACATCAGCCAACTGGCTTTCTTCTTGCGGATATATCTTCTGGATTTCCGGATATCCTGTTCCAGCAGTTTTTTGAAATCCAGAACCGAATCGCTGCTGTCATCATCAAGCTGCTGTGTTACCTCATGTACAATAAAATATGTTTCCAGTTCATCATAACAGGAAGAACAATTCTGTACATGATCGAGAAACTCTTCCAGTTCATTTAGTGGAAGATCATGTTTAATATAACTACTCACCATTCCTTCTGCAGTTCGGCAATCCATCTTCATTCCCTTCTTTCTTCCAAAAAACATCCAGGATGCTGCGTTCACTATTACGAATTATAACCGAACCGGAGTTAATTGGCAAGGAAAAGCAGCAGAAGCTCAAATCGCCTCTGCTGCTTTCATTGCTGTTCACTCAGTTTTCAGTGACATAACCAAATTTCCGGATTGCCTGCGGCAATGGACTTTTGGCTTGTATATCTTGAGAAAATATCACTTCTGCAGATTCACTTTCCCGGAAGATGTATCTGCATCAGCTTCTGTACTGTTTTCGGATTCTGCATTGTTCTCAGACTTTGTATTACTTTCAGATTCTACCACTACAGTGGGAACCTGTACAGGTGCATTCAAGATCTTCATAAATTCCTCACCTGTAATTGTCTCATGCTCATACAGATATTTTGCAAGTTCATGGAGCTTTCCGATATTGTCCTGAAGGATTTTCAGTGCTTTCTGGTGTTCCATCCTGACAAGCTCCACAACCTTCTTATCCAGAAGAGTCTGTGTCTCAAAAGAACAGCTTAAGCTGGAGTCTCCGCCCAGATACTGATTTGTCACATTCTCCATGGCAACCATATCGAAGTCTTCACTCATACCATATCTGGAGATCATTGCTCTTGCAAGCTTAGTCGCCTGTTCGATATCATTGGATGCTCCGGTTGTAATAGAGTGGAAGATCAGTTCCTCAGCGGCACGACCGCCTGTAAAGGTCGCTATCTTATTTGCAAGTTCTTCCTTTGTCATCAGATAATGATCTCCGTCATCCACCTGCATGGTATATCCGAGTGCTCCTGATGTACGCGGAATAATAGTGATCTTGTGGACCGGTGCAGATTCGGTCTGCTTTGCTGCAACCAGCGCATGTCCGATTTCATGATAAGCAACTATCAGTTTTTCTTTATTGGAAAGAACTCTGTTCTTCTTCTGATATCCTGCGATAACTACCTCGATACTCTCCTCAAAATCTGCCTGAGTGGCAAATTTTCTGCCGTCACGTACTGCACGAAGTGCTGCTTCATTGACAATATTTGCAAGTTCTGCACCGGAAGCTCCGGCTGCAGCTTTCGCAATCTCATCAAAACGTACGGAATCTGCAATCTTAATCTTCTTTGCATGGACTTTAAGGATTTCCTCACGTCCTTTTAAATCCGGAAGTTCAACAGGAATACGTCTGTCAAAACGTCCGGGACGAAGAAGTGCGGGATCAAGGGAATCCGGTCTGTTGGTTGCCGCAAGGATCACAACACCTTTGGAACCGTCAAAACCATCCATCTCTGTAAGCAGCTGGTTCAGAGTCTGCTCGCGCTCATCATTGCCGCCTGTAAATCCGGCACCATCACGTTTCTTGCCAATTGTGTCGATCTCATCGATAAATACAATACATGGAGCTTTCTCATTCGCCTGTTTGAAAAGATCACGCACCTTGGCAGCGCCCATACCAACAAACATTTCCACAAATTCAGAACCGGAAATGGAGAAGAACGGAACTTCCGCTTCACCGGCTACCGCTTTTGCAAGAAGTGTTTTACCTGTACCTGGAGGGCCTACAAGAAGGGCTCCTTTCGGCATAGATGCACCGATTTCTCTGTATTTCTGCGGGTTATGAAGATAATCTACGATTTCTGTCAGAAGATCCTTGGCTTCGTCCTCTCCCGCTACATCTGAGAATTTGATTCCCGTAGATGATTTCACATATACTTTCGCATTACTCTTTCCAAATGACATTGCCCCACCGGGACCTCCGCCCATGGAACTCATCATCTTCTTGCTGAGCCACCTTCCAAGAAGGATAAAGATGGCAATCGGCAGTACATATCCTGCGATCAGACTGATCCAGATAGATGTCTGCTGTGGTGCTGCTGCACCGAACTTGACATTTGCATCATGCAAACGGTCTACAAGGTCAGGATCATTCATCTTGACAGTTCTGAAATAACCCTCCTGTCCGTCACTCTCTGCTACATAATAAATATAATCATCCTGAATTTCTACTGTCTTAACGTAATCCTTCTCTACTCCTGTCAGGAAAGTACTGTAATCAGTCGTCTGTACCTTTCGTCCCTCAATTGCAGGAAGTAACAGCACATTCAGAAGAATGATAATAACTGCCGCAATGATATAATATACATAAAGCGGTTTTCTGCCAGGCTTTTTATTATCAAGGTTCATTGGCTTTTCCTCCATTTCGTTTTGTTATGATGTACCATATCACTTATTCATCTCTTTTTCAAGAAAAGCGAGATAAATTTCATAAAGATTTTAGAATTATCTGAACTGTTCAATACGGCAAATAAAAAAAAGCGAAAACCTTCACAAACAAAGGCTTCGCTTACTTTTTAATGCCGGCAGTGGGACTTGAACCCACACGTGGTTGCCCACAACAGATTTTGAGTCTGCCTCGTCTGCCATTCCGACATGCCGGCATTGAAACGAGTATTATCATATCACGTTTTTGTCGAAATGGCAAGGGCATTTTTGAGTTTTTTTTAATATTTCACAAACCTCGTTTTAGAATACACACTACTTGCCTTGATCAGTTTCTGATATCTGGCAAACAGCTTCTCAGGAAGTCTGATAGTTACGGTTTTGTTGACCGCAAAAGCCTTTTTTCCAACATAGTTCAGTGCTGTACTGTTGATCCTGATCACTTTGACTGCCGGGCACTGGTAAAAAGCTCTGGCATCTATATGTCTGACACTGGCAGGAAGTATAAAATTTCGCAGTTTTGTACACTGTGCAAATGCGTTGCTGCCAATTCTTTTTACTCTGCTGCCAAATCTTATGTTCCGCAGATTCGGGCACTGGCTGAACGCATATTTTCCAATCGTTGTTACATTATTTCCAAAAATAACATCTGTAATTTCTTTGTTCCCGCTGAAGGCATTCTTGTCAATTGTAGTTACTTTATAAACTTTATCATTGATCACAACTGTAGCCGGAATCTGTATCACATTATATTCCGCAGCAAGACCTGTAACGCTTACTTCTCTTTCATTTAAAATCTTATAGCCAATTCCGCCTATCAGGTACTTATAGCTTCCATCCTGTTCAGTTAACGGAGCTGCATTGAACTGATATCTCACAGGTTGTACAATATCGTTTTTCTCCCATATACCTCCTGTATATTCTTCTCTCTGGAAAAAGATATATATATTGTATGCACGTTCCACCTTTGTATAAATACCCTTTGCAGAACCGATTTCCCATTTCCTGTGAATATCGCTTTCCTGCGGTTTGAGAGAAAGACTCCAGTATAATGGTGTCCATCTGACATCTCCCTCAACAGGATTCGTATTCTGCGTTCCGGCACCGGTCACATTAAATTTATAGTAAGTGTTGGGATAGAAAACCAGAGGTTTGTCAAGTCCTTCAACGACACTGTCATTTGCACTTACCCCTTTGCTTTCATCTGTGTCTGTTGAAGTTTCCTCTCCGGCTGCCCAGATGAAATTCTGTGTATCTGCTCCATCCTGAAATTCCGCTGCACCGGTCGTACTGACCGGAACTGCTGCCAGAACACCTGCCAGCACCATAGCTGCTATTTTTTTCATTACTCTCTCCTCCTCTTTTTCAGCAGTATATCAAATATATACAACTGTTCAGTCCTTTCTTATAGCAATAGTGAACTGTTACTGTTCTGCTTACAATTTATATCTACATTTTGTATTTTACTTATTTTTCTGCTAAATGTCTACCTTGATTTTCTGCTAATCCTGTCGTATTTTT
>ERZ809074.4471-NODE-4471-length-11515-cov-29.717103_pt1 | contig 11515 bp, 10 predicted proteins | sample MGYA00520795_ERZ809074 | MGnify/ENA primary metagenome ERZ809074 (study PRJEB31570, sample SAMEA3212989) | Homo sapiens | biome: human-gut; feature: human gut; material: fecal | place: Sweden | collected 2011 ...
AGCCGTTAAGCTACACCGTTCCTTGCTTCAATGTTTTCCTAAGTCACCGCCGCATCCGGGCGGCTCTTTTTCAAAATGCCTTCCCCTACGAGGGGAAGGTGGCACGGCAAAGCCGTGACGGATGAGGTGGAGGCACTTGCGGCTACGAGACGCTGTCCACCTCATCAGTCAGCCTCCGGCTGACAGCTTCCCCTCATAGGGGAAGCCATGGGGTGCACACCCCAAAGCGATATGTTATCATCCGAAGTGCAACACCTCAAAAAAAGAAAGACAATACGCACTCCAAAGTGTAAAATGTAGTCACCACAACAAACACAGACACAAAGGGGACAACCTCTCAGTCCCGGCTGCGCCGAGACAGCTCCCCTGGAAGGGGAGCCTATTTATTTCCCGGCGGTGGTGCCGCGGAGGGGGTTTTTGGTGGCGGGGGAGTCGGCGGAGCCGGGCTGGTACCATTTGTTCTGGCCGAAGATCAGCACCGGCGTGCCGTCTTCGATGTTGTTGAAGATCTTTACCATCGCCGCCTCCGGGATGTTGATGCAGCCGTGCGAGCCGTTGAAAATGTACTGGTCGCCGCCGAAGACGCTGCGCCAGGACGCGTCGTGCAGGCCGATGGAATCGCCGATGACGCTGACCCAGTATTTAACAAAGACCTCGTAATCCGCGCCCGTCAGCGTGCAGTTCGTCTGCTTGTTGTGCGCCTCGTACAAGCCGATCGGCGTGCGGTGGCTGCCGACCATGCCGGTGACGATGTTGGTGTTCACGATCACGGTCCCGTTTTTGATGAATGTCAGCTGCTGGTTGTCCAGATCGACCTCGACGTGCGTCAGCGAAATATCAAACGGCGCGCCCCAGCGGTAACACGTCAGCCCCGCGGTGATCGTGCAGGGCTCCATGGCGCAGATGGCCTGCAGCAGCTGCTTTTTGACGCCCGCCTCGTCGATGCGGTAGTCGCAGGGGATAAAGTCGATGGGCGTGACGCCCTTGACGTAGGAATCAAAGCGGTAGGGCGTGTTGTATGTACCGTACTGCCCGGCCCAGCCGGAGACGAGCGCGTCCAGTTCGTCCGTCCGCACCGTCCCGTCCGCCGCGACGAGCGCCCGCAGCGCCTCACCGCTGAGCGTTTCTGTGCCGGATTCAAACTGCACCGTGATCTCCAGCTCCGCGCAGGCGCTGCGCCAGGCCGCGGCGTCCAGCGTGACCGTCCCGTCCTTGACATGCACCGGGCTTTTGCGGAACGAGGCCTCGAGCGTCCGGGCGGCGTCCTGTTCGATGGCGCCGCGCGCAGTAAGACCTGCGAGCAGCGTGCCGCTGCCGTCCGCGGACGGGCACTGCAGCGCCAGCCACGTCATGAGCGCCAGATCCCCGCGCGTGAACGTGCCGCCGAACAGCGCGCGGCTGTAAAAGCCGCAGGCTTCGGCGAAGTCTTCGGTCTCGGTCCAGGCAAAGTCCGCGCCGTCCTGATAGCCCAGCGCGCGCAGCAGAAACAGCGCATAGTCCCGCGCGCGGCAGGGGGCGTCCGCACCGTAGCGCGTCTCGCTCACGCCGCGGACGAGCCCCTCGCTGTACAGCCACGCCAGATACGGCGCGGCCCAGCCGGACACGTCTTCAAACGGGTGGGCGATCAGCCCTGCTTCATAGAGCGAGAGCGCTTCCTCCTCCGCGCCGTACAGGCGCACGAGCATGACGGCGGCCTCGCTGCGCTTCGGGGCGCGGTCGAGCTCAAAGCCTGTGTCGGTCCCGCGGAAGACGTCGATGGCGGAAAGCTCCTCCGCGCAGCTTTGCGGGGAGACAGCGAGCACCTGCGTGCACAGGCACGCGCAGAGCAAACATAACAGCAGCAAAGATCCGATCCGTCGTTTCATGGCAGACTCCTTCAGGTGTTTTCTAAGGCAGCACCGCACAATTCGGCAAGCAGATTCGGCGAGAGATTTTTCGCCAAGCCAAGATTTGAAAAGCGCAGGAATACTGTATGTACCCGCAAGGGGCATGCCGCATCCGTAAGGCTCCTTCGTCGCCAACGGCTGCGCAATATTTCAAGCTTTTCAAACCGCAGGATTGGCGGAAAAGATCCGCCGAAGCGCGCAGACGCAATTGCGCGGTGCTGCCCTGTCATTATACCAAACGTGCCCGCGCCGGACAAGATTCAGTGTGTCTGGGCGGTGAGGAATTTTTTGGCGAGCTTGCGGTCGACAAGGAAGTAGCAGACCATGATGGCCGCGCCGGTCAGCGCCCACGTGATGGGGTAGACGAGCATCAGCACGCGGTAATCCGGCCAGATGCGGCAGACCGTGAAGACCCAGATGAGCCGCAGCACGCATGTGCCCAGCACCGTCAGCACGGCCGGGGCCAGCGAATGCCCGATGCCGCGCAGCGCGGCCCCGCCGACCTCATACAGCGGCACAAGGAAGTAAAACGGCAGGAGCGTGCACATGCGGATGTAGGCGAATTCGGCGACGTCGGCCTCGGCGGTAAAGAAGCGGACGAACAGCTCCTTGCCGAACACGAAGCCCAGCCCCATCACCTCCGCGCACACCAGCGACAGCAGCATCGTCTGCCGGAAGATCTTCCGGCAGCGGTCATACTGCCCGGCGCCGAAGTTCTGGCTGGAGAAGGTCACGGCCGCCTGCCCGAAGGCGACGACGGGGAAATAGGCGAAAAATTCATAGTTGAGGGCCGCGGACGAACCGGCCACGGCTGCCGTGCCGAACGAGTTGAGCGTCGACTGGATGCACACGTTGGAGAAGGTGAAGACCGTGCTCTGCAGGCCGGCCGGCAGGCCGATGGCGAGCATCCGGCCGAGCAGCGCCCGGTCCATCCGCAGCGCGCGCAGCGACAGGCGGATCTCGCTCTTCTCCCGGCAGAGCATCCACACGACCACCACGCAGCTGACGACGTTGGACAAGACCGTCGCGATCGCGACGCCGTCGACGTCCATGCCGCACACGGCGACGAGGAAAATATTGAGTCCCGCGTTCAGAACGCCGGACACCGTCAGGCAGATGAGCGGCCGCTTCGTATCGCCGACGCTGCGCAAAATTGCCGCGCCGAAGTTATACACCATGATGAACGGCATTCCGGCAAAATAGATGAGCAGGTACAAGACCGCCTTGCCCAGCACGCTCTCAGGCGTCTGGATGAGCTCCAGGATCGGCCGCGCGGTCACAAACCCCACAAGCATCATCACAAAGCCGCTGATGAGCGCGATCAGCATCGCGGTATGCACGGAGGCCTGGACCTTCTCCTTATCCCGCTGGCCGATGTACGTCGCGATGACGACGTTCGCGCCCACGGAGATGCCGAGGAACAGATTGAGGAACATGTTGATGACGGCCGACGTGCAGCCCACGGCGGCCTGGTCCTGGCTGGTGGCGAACTGGCCGAGGACGGCGATGTCGACGGCGTTGAACAGCTGCTGCAGGATGCTGCTGAGCGCCAGCGGCAGCGCGAACAGGATCAGTTTCCCGAGAAGCGGCCCGTGCAGCATGTCGACCTGATCATGTTTGCCTTTGCTCATAAAAAGATACCCTCTTGACGATCATTTTTTGCGCGACTATCATACGCTCCCGCCGCGGGGAATGCAAGAGGCGGAAACGGAAAAAGAAGCTTGAGTTCAGCCGCCAAATCTGGTAAAATAGCAGGAAATCGGACCGAACGGAGGCATATTTATGGACGCGGTGACCCTGCGGCATGTGGACAAGGCTTATACATCCTACAGTACGGAGATCGTCATCACCGGCGAGCAGCGGCAAAGCCGCACGCGGCAGGTGCTGAAGGACCTCTCGGTGACGTTCGCCGCCGGGCAGCTCACGGTCATCGTCGGCCGCAGCGGCTGCGGCAAGAGCACCCTCCTGAAGCTGCTGGCCGGGAAGGAACAGCCGGACGCCGGCGAGATCAGCATCCCGCAGGGCTGGCACAGCGCCATGCTGAGCCCCGACCCCTATGTCATCACCTGGACGAACGTGCAGCGCAACGTCGCCATGGCCTGCGGCGTCGGCAAGACGCCGGAGGAGCGGTATGAAAAGGCCGCGGACTTCGTCCGTCTGGTCGGGCTGGAGGACTATGCCGACCTCACGCCCATGGAGCTTTCGACCGGCATGAAGCAGCGGCTCGGCCTTGCACGCATCCTTGCCAGCCAGGCGCAGCTGCTTTTGATGGACGAGCCGTTCGCCTCGCTCGATTTTCTGACCCGCGGCGAGCTGCAGACGCAGCTGCTGGCCATCCAGCAGAAGCTCCCGCGCACCATCGTGCTGGTCACGCACCAGCTCGAAGAAGCGCTGCTGCTGGGCCAGCGGATCCTCGTCATGCACCCGGACAGCACGCTCCGCTCCTTTGACCTGACCGGCTTTTCCTATCCCCGCGACCCGGAATCGCCCGCCCTGCGCGAGCTCAAACAGGAGATCACCGACGAATGCAGAAAGCCTTCTGCCGAATAACGACGAAAAGCCGCCCATCCGGGCGGCTTTTTTGCGCGAAACTGGGCCTTATTCGTACTCCACGCCGTCGTGCTTGTGGACGCCGGTGACGGAGAATTCGACCCACTCGGAGAGGTTCACGGCGTGATCGCCGATGCGCTCAAAATACTTGGCGATCATCAGAAGATCCAGCGCGACCTCACCCTGCCCGGGCTCGCGGGCGATGGCGGCGATGAGCGCCTGCTTGACGGCGGTGAAGTCCTCGTCGACCAGATCGTCCTGCCCGGCGACGGAGCGGGCCAGATACACGTCGCGGCGCACGAACGCGTCGACGCTCTGCGTGACCATGGAGCTGGCCTGCTGCGCCATGCGGCAGACGAGTGTGCAGTCAAAGGTGTTGTGGCTGAGGAAGAAGGGGATGATCTCCGCGATGTCCGCGGCCTGATCGCCGATGCGCTCCATGTCGGTGATCATCTTGAGCGCGGCGGAGATCTGCCGCAGATCGCGGGCGACGGGCTGCTGCTGCAGAAGCAGCTTCAGGCACAGGGCCTCGATCGTGCGCTCCTGCTCGTTCGTCTGCTCCTCGAGCTGCCCCACGGGGGCCGCGAGCGCCACGTCCTGCTGCTCCAGGGCCTGTGCGGCCAGGCCGATGGCCTGCGCGCAGGTCGCGCCCATCTCGGTCAGCTCCTGGTTGAGGGCGGCGAGCTGCTGGTCAAATTTACTTCTCATTAGCCAAACCTCCCGGTAATGTAATCCTCGGTGCGCTTCTCCTTCGGCTGGTAGAACAGCTTCTGCGTGTCATCGTATTCGATGAGCTCGCCGAGCAGGAAAAACGCCGTTTTATCCGAAATGCGCAGCGCCTGCTGCATGTTGTGAGTGACGATGATGATGGTGTACTGCTCCTTGAGGTTCGTGGCGAGCTCCTCGATCTTGGAGGTCGAGATGGGGTCGAGCGCGCTCGTCGGCTCGTCCATCAAAAGGACCTGCGGCTGCACAGCCAGCGCCCGCGCGATGCACAGCCGCTGCTGCTGGCCGCCGGAGAGGCCGAGGGCGCTCTTTTTCAGCCGGTCCTTGACCTCGTCCCAGATCGCCGCGCCGCGCAGCGACTGCTCGACGATCTCGTCGAGCTCGTCCTTCCTGCGCACGCCGTGCGTCCGGGGGCCGTAGGCGATGTTGTCATAGATGCTCATGGGGAAGGGATTCGGCTTCTGGAAAACCATGCCGATCTGCCGCCGCAGCTCGTTGACGTCGACCTGCGGGGCGAAGATATTCTGCCCATTGTATTGGACCTCGCCCTCGATGCGCACGCCCGGCACGAGATCGTTCATGCGGTCGAGCGTCTTGAGGAACGTCGATTTGCCGCAGCCGGAGGGGCCGATGAGGGCCGTGATGCTTTTTTCCGGGATGTCCATGGACACGCCCTTGAGTGCCTGCGTCTGGCCGTACCAGAGCCGCAGGTCTTTCACCGTGATGATATCGTTCATACGTGATTTCCTTTCAATACCGGCTCGAAGGCCAGGCCGTACCAGTGCCACGGCTGGCGCTTGACCGTTTCGTGGATGCAGCGGTCGCAGAAGTCCGCAGCGCTGTCCAGCGCGTCCATCGGCGCTTTTCCGCACAGCAGCTCGCCGCACAGGGCGCTTGTAAACACGTCACCCGCGCCGTGCAGCGTCAGCTCGGCAAAGGGCCGCAGCACGAGGCGGATGCCGCCGTCCAGCCGCGCAAGATAGCCGATGCCGTTCTCGGTGCGGACGCTGGTGAGAATGGTGTTTTTGACCTGCTGCGCGTAGAGAAGCGTCTCGTCCGCGCTGGAGCAGACGAGGCCCGAGAGCAGCGCCGCCTCCGTCCGGTTGGGCGTGATCACGTCCGCCAGACTGCACAGTTCCCGCATGGCGTCGACATGCGCGTCGGTAAAGCCGCTATAGAGCCTTCCGTGGTCGCCCAGCACCGGGTCGACCACGACGAGCGTCCGCTCGTCTGCGAAGCTGCGGATGAACTCCGCCGCGAGCCGGATCTGCTCCGGCGAGCAGCAGTAGCCGGTGGCGATGCAGTCAAACTGCACGCCGACCTGCTTCCAGTGCGCGGCAAACGCGCGCATGGCTTCGGTCGTGTCCTGCACGACGTAGCCGGTGAAGCCGCCCGTGTGCGTCGAGAGAAGGGCCGTCGGCAGCGGGACGGTCTCGATCCCGTAGCTGGACAGGATCGGCATCGAGACGCTCAGAGAGCACTTGCCGAAGCAGGACAGGTCGTTAATGAGCGCGGCCCGCTTCAGGCCGCAGGGATTGACTGCCTTCATGCCTGGCTCCGTTTCTGGATCTGTCTGCCGACGATCCCGGCCGCGAGGTTGATGAGCAGGGTGAGGATCATAAGGATGGCCGCGATGGCGAAGGCTACGTCAAACTCGCCCTCCTCCTTGGCATAGGCGTACAGGGCGACGGTCAGCGTCGCGCCGGGGCTGGCAAGGCCTACGATAAATTTATTGAGCGTGTGCGCGAAGCCCGCGGTGAACAGAAGCGCGGCGGACTCGCCGAGGATGCGCCCGGCCGAAAGAATGCAGCCGGTCACGATCCCGTCGATGCAGCCCGGCAGCACGACCGTGCGCACCACGCGCCATTTGCCCGCGCCGAGGCCGAACGCGCCCTCGCGGTAGCTCTGCGGGACGGTCCGCAGGCTTTCCTGCGTCGTGCGCAGGACGGTCGGCAGGTTCATGATCACGAGCGTCAGCGCGCCCGCGAGCAGGGAGGTCTGCATCCCCAGAAATTCACAGAAAAACAGCATGCCGACCAGACCGTAGATGATGGACGGGATGCCCGAGAGCGTCTCGGCGGCGTATTCGATGGCCGCGACGAGCTTTTTGTTCTGCGCGTACTCCGTGAGGTACACGGCCGCGCCCACGCCGAGCGGCAGGACGATGAGCAGCGAAGCGAGCAGGATCTGCACCGTGTTGCAGATATCCGGCAGAATGCCGATCGTGCCGGAGACGTAGCTCGGCTTCGTCGAGAGCAGGTGCCAGGTGACATACGGCAGGCCTTTGCTGAGCACGTACACGATCATGAACACGACCAGCGCGGCCGTCAATACGGCGGCCAGCACCAGCAGCACGCGCATGATGGTGATATAGATCCGCCGGGAGGCAGAGAGTCGATTCGTCAGCATACGGTCACTCCTTTTTGCGCTTCAGGAAGAAATTGAGCGCGGCGTTGATGAGCATGATGAACACATAGAGGACCAGCGCGATGGAAAACAGCGCCTGCCGCTGCAGGCCGGAGGCGTAGGACATCTCGCTCGCCACGGCCGTGGTGAGAAAGCGCACGCTTTCAAACAGCGACGGCATGTTCGGCGCGTTGCCGGAGACCATCATGACGGCCATGGCCTCGCCGATGGCCCGGCCGACGCCGAGCACGACGGCGGCCGCGATGCCGCTCTTGGCCGCCGGGGCCGACACGCGGAACCAGGTCTCGACCGGCGTCGCGCCAAGGGCCAGAGACGCGTCTTCATACTCCTTCGGCACGGCGTCGAGCGCGTTGACGGAGACCTTGATGATGGACGGCAGGATCATGATGGCAAGAACGATGATGGCCGCGAGCAGGCTCGCGCCGTCCGGCACGTGAAACAGCTTCCGGATCCCCGGCACCAGCACCAGCATGCCGACAAGGCCATAGACGACCGACGGGATGCCCGCGAGCAGGCTGACCGCGGATTCCATGACGGTGCGGAGCTTTTTGGGCGCCATTTTCGAAAGGAACACGGCCGTCAGAAACCCGACCGGCACGCCGATCAGGATCGCGCCGCAGGTGCCGTAGACGCTCGTGAGGATGAAGGGGAGAATGCCGAATTTCGCTTCCGCCGCCGTCGAGGCCCATTCGCTGCCGAACAGGAACTTGCCGAGCCCGATCTTCGAGATGGCGGGCAGGCCGGAAACGATCAGATACACGGTGATCAGCAGCACGCAGCCGACCGTGATGAGTCCTAAGAAGAGGAAGACGCCGTGTACGACGTCTTCCATTGTCTGTTTCTTCTTCATATCAGCCGTTCACCGGAACTGCGCCGGCGGTCGTGATGTACTGGGCAGCTTCCGCGCTCAGAGCGAAGTCGAAGAACTTCCGGGCGTTGGCGGAGAGCGTTTCGCCGGTCTTGGTCACGAGGACGAACGGACGCTGGATGACGTAGCTGCCGTCCTTGACGGTCTCTTCCGTGGGAGCCACGCCGCCGACCGTCAGAGCCTTGACGGTATCCTTGAGGGCTGCGAGGGAAGCATAGCCGATGGCATCCGGGTTCTGGGAGACAGTCGTGATGACGTCGCCGGTGGAGGTCAGCTCCTGACGGTACTGGCAGGCATCCTTGGTGCCGGTGATGGATTCGAAGCCGTCGCGCGTGCCGGAACCGGCTTCGCGGCCGATGAGGACGATCTCGGCGTCATTGCCGCCGACCTCGGACCAGTTGGTGATCTTGCCGGTGTAGATGTCGGCGATCTGCTCGACGGTCAGATCGGAGACGGGGTTTTCGGGGTTCACGATCATGGCGATGCCGTCAAGGGCAACGACGGTCTCGGTCAGGGTGGCCTTCTCATCGTCCTTCAGCGCGCGGCTGGACAGGCCGATGTCGCAGCGGCCTTCGGAGACGGCCTGGATGCCGGAGCCGGAGCCGGTGGGATTATAGGTGACGTTGATGCCTTCCTTTTCGGTGAAAGCTTCGCCGAGCGTGCCGATGACCTTCTCCATGGAGGTCGAGCCGTCGGTCGTGACGGGGGAGGTATCCTTCTTGGCGCAGCCGGCGAGCGTCAGCGCGGCAAGGGCAATTATAAGTACAGTGGTGAGAACTTTGGTCATCTTCTTCATTTTGATGATCTCCTTTCAATTGATTCGACATCTTGTCTACGTGCATCAAGATACTGCTATGACCTAAAATGTGAAAGCAGATTTCGGTAAAACTTTGGTCAAATCTTTCGGGGAATGTAAAAAGAAAATAAAAAGCCGCCGCGCCTTCCAAAGGGAAGGAGCGGCGGCAGAATGCCGGGAAATGGGCTCATTTGCCCTGATAGTCACGCAGACCGGCCCGGCCCTCCTCGGTGACGGGGCGGATCCAGCGCATGCGCTTGAAGTGGAGCAGGCAGAGGATGCTCTTCGGGATGTCCTCACCCAGATACGCGAAGATCACGACGCCGATAAACGGCAGCTGCAGCACGCGCGCAGCCAGCAGCGTCAGCGGGATCGACACGCACCAGAGACTTCCGAGGTCGAACAGCATGCCCGTCAGCGTATCGCCGCCGGAGCGGAACACGCCCACGACCTGCACGTAGGAGATGTTGCGGAAGCAGTATTCCAGCGAGCAGAAGATCGTCACGGCGTAGGCAGTCGAGATCGTCGTGGCCGAAAGATTGTCGCCCGCGGCGAACAGCGACACGAGCGGGTGCCGCGCCGCGATCATGGACAGACCCACGATGAGGCCCATCAGCGGCACCAGCACGGAAAACCGCCGCGCGTCGGCGACGCCGCGCCGGATCTTGCCCTGCCCGATGGATTTGCCGACCATGATGACGCACGCGCCGCCAAGGCCGACGAAGAAGGCGAAGGCCAGTTCCGAAAACGTCTTGAAGATGGTCATGCCCGCGTAATATTCATAGCCCATGTTGGCGTAGATGCGGTTGAGCGTCAGCATGCCGAGGGCCCACAGTCCCTCGTTCGACATGACGGGCAGCGCCCGCGTGCAGAACTCGCCCAGCTGCTTCCAGCTGAACGCGAACAGCTCCCGCACGGGTCCGATGAGTATGTTTTTCTCAAACACGGAAAACAGCAGGATCAGCACCGGCCCCAGCCACGACGAGATGCACGTCGCGATCGCCGCGCCCTGCACGCCGAGCTCCGGCAGGCCGAACGCGCCGAAGATCAGGCCGTAGTCGGCAAACGCGTTGGCAATGGTCGTGACGATGGAGACATAGAGCGGCAGCCGGACGCGCTCGGTCCCGCGCAGGACGTTGGACAGCAGATACGTCAGCGCGACGGCCGGATACGAGAAGCAGACGATCCGCAGATACCGGCAGCCCGCGTCCAACACGCCCGGGTCCTGATTAAAAAGTCCCACGACCCATGCCGGGGCCGCCAGCGCGACGGCCAGAAACAGCAGCGACACGAACAGCGAGAACACCAGCCCCAGCCCCATGACGCGCCGGATCCCCTTGTGATCCTTGACGCCCCAGTACTGCGAGATGAATACGCTCATGCCAGAGCACAGGCCGAAGTTCAGCAGGTTGCACAGCCAGCCCCACTGCGCGGCCATGCCGACGGCCGAGAGCGTCACGTCGCCGAGCCGCGAGACCATCATCGTATCGACCAGCTGGAACGAGCTCGTCAGCACGTTCTGCAGCGCCACCGGCAGCGCCAGCCGCGCGGTCACGCGCCAGAAGGGCTTATCGCCCAGATAATCAGTCAGTTTCATAGAAGAAATACTCCAAGGCAAAAATATGGGGATGCCGCCCCAAGGCGGTATCCCCACGAAGTTTTTCGATTGGTCGCGTGAGAGACCTTTTCGCCGGAACCGGCCTCGACGGAACGAGCCCGGTCCCTCCTCTCAAAACACAAGCTGAACTTGCGTTTTGGATTTATTGCGCCCGCAGGCGCACGCTGCAAATTTCAAAAATCCGATTCAGCCATCACCAACAATGGCGTGCTCTTTCGGCAGTCATTCATCGATCGGCAAAAGGGACGGCGTAAAAGTGTGTCTGTCCATTGAGCAGATACGTGATGGCGGTTTTTGAGTAATCAGCGTCCTTTTCTTCCATATCTTTTCCCACGCACGGGAAAAGATATGGCCGTCGGAGACATAGGGAAGTCACAAATCTGCGACAGCAATCCCTCAGTCACCTTCGGTGACAGCTCCCTTAACACAAGGGAGCCACCGGTATATGTAAGACTTGTCCGATCAGGCCATGCCAGCCGTGATGATGGCCATCTTGTAGACCTCGTCGGCGTTGCAGCCGCGGGAGAGGTCGTTGATGGGCGCGTTCAGACCCTGCAGGATGGGGCCGTAGGCCTCAAAGCCGCCGAGCCGCTGGGCGATCTTGTAGCCGATGTTGCCGGCTTCGATGCACGGGAAGATGAAGG
>ERZ809074.4481-NODE-4481-length-11496-cov-16.012149_pt1 | contig 11496 bp, 10 predicted proteins | sample MGYA00520795_ERZ809074 | MGnify/ENA primary metagenome ERZ809074 (study PRJEB31570, sample SAMEA3212989) | Homo sapiens | biome: human-gut; feature: human gut; material: fecal | place: Sweden | collected 2011 ...
CTAAATCCTGTGAACATAATCCAGTGAAATCCATCCATCACGATTTTTCTGATAAGATTTCAGAAGCCCCCAAAGGCTCGCACCCTTGCCTTCTGCTTCTTCCACAATAGTGAAAGCACCTTTTCCGGTGTACTTACCTGTTTTGTCGTAGTCTGTTCCCGGATCCTTGCGGATGTTCAAATCTTCGATAGATACTCTCACAAGATACGGTGTGAATGTAGCATTGGAATAAATCACTTTACCGGATTCATCAAATACGGAATATCCCTCATTTTCATCTGCACACCTCTTGGCATTTTCCAAACTATGGAATGCACCCTTCTGTGTGGCAGCATCCGCCCATGTCTTACGCACACGATACCAGACTTCTTCCGCTTCAACTGTCTCGTTCTTAATTCCAATCATGGCATTTAAGATTGTAATAATCTTTGCACCATATCCGGCTCCTGCTGCCCATCCCCTTCCATCTGGATTTTCTTTCTGTCCAAGCCACTCCACATATTCAGCACAGCCTCTTGTGACATACTTAAATCGTGGATCAACGCATTTATTCTTCAAATCCACTGTGGAAGCATAGGCTTTCAAATGCTGAACCTGTGCCCTGATACCAAACTGTGGTGTATGAATAAACTGCAGTAGTCTGCATGGCTGTCATTTCATTGACGCTCTTTCCGCTGGTGCTTCGTCCGAAATTGAACAAATACTCACCATTACTGTAATTCCGTACAGGCTTATCCCTCGCCTGACCGAAACCAAGCAAACTTTTTATCCCCATCTGCTATCCCTCTCTTTCTTTTTGTTCCTGTCTGTGATAAAATTGATTCCATAGATATCGAAAAAAGTTCATAAAGTTTTAGCAATTAAAGGCATTGATTTTTTGCTGTAAATTGCATATAATAAAAACACAGATAGAAATATCTGTGCAGCGGTTAGAGCGTCCAGTTAAAATGCTCGTTTAAAAGCGGTTAGATTGTCCAATTAAAACAATCGGTTAACAGCAGTGGGTGGAGTAATCCACCCACTTTTTTACTTTTCAGGAGGCTCTATGGATTGGTTCGTTGTCGATAAAAAATACATAAATTACCTGACACAGTTTGATTCCCGTGTCGGATATGTGGAGTATGGGGAACGTTTGAAACTCCATGTGGGAATTCTTCTTACTATCGGAGATTTCCACTACTATGTCCCTATTTCCTCTGCTAAACCAAAACATCAGAAGATGTCCAACAGTCTGGATTTCCACAAACTCCAGGATGAATCCACGGGATATCTTTATGCTGTATTGAATATCAATAATATGATTCCAGTTCCTGATAACTGTCTTACACAGTTAAAATATAATCAGGTAGAAAGTTTCCGTTCTTTTAGTAACGAAAAAGAAAAAACCGACTATGTTTACCTGCTCCAGAAAGAAAAGGCGCTGATTGACAATGTTCAGAACACTCTGCAAAATAAAGCCATGAAATTATATCAGAAATGCATTGTCAAGCCGGATTCTTCCCTTGCTGCAAGATGCTGTAATTTCAAAATGCTGGAAGAAAAATGCAGCTCTTTTTATGATGGAATTTCGTCAGTGATTGTGTGGAGCAGGAAATCATCCAGGATAATCAGTTCCCACTTGAGATACTTCTTCATCTTGCGAGCATGTTTATCATAATCCTGCTCTTTAAGAGCTACCATGCTTTCCAAAAGTTCCTCGCTGTGAAAGTAGCCGACGTTATATCGGTTGCAGGCCTTTATGCCGATAGCTTTTGCAAGGTAAGATTTTCCGGCATCAGATTCTCAGAGAATACAGAGATTGTAGCCTCTTTCAATAAAGTCAAAAGAGGAAGGCACCTCTGTTATACCAGCAGGCGGATGCTCCCGCTTGTCAGAGTCTACACAGTCTGACAATTCTTCAGGTGAGCCCTATCACGGATAACTGTTGTCTGGGCGCTGTCATTTCAACCTTCGGTACTCCCGTGGCGTCATGCCATATCGTTTCTTGAAAGCCCGGTTAAAGTAAGAAAGGTTGTCAAAACCACACTGTCCGGCGATCGAAAGGACCGTATCGTCGGTTGTACGCAGACGGTCAGCAGCTACATTTAACCGGTGTTCGTTTAAGAAGGCGGTGAAGCCCTGGCCGGTCATGGTCTTGAACCATCGCATAAAATGACTGGAGCTGCACTGGCAGACGGCAGCAGCAGCTTCCACAGAGAGATTTTCCGAAAAATGGTCGGTAATCAGCTGAAGAACCAGCTTCAGGCGGCGGGTATCTCTGGTATCAGAAACAGCTGCAGCAGTCTGACTGTATTGCGCGATCAGGATGGAGAGAAAACGGAGGAGCGCGCCTTTGATGGCCAGCTCGTATCCGGGCAGCTTCAGACGGTTGGCTTCTTCGGCCTCTTTTAAACAGGAGGAAGCAGTCTGGTAGCTGGGACTGTCAGGATGAAGACAATCCGGAAGAGGCAGTCTGCCGCTTTGAAGAGGCAGAAGATACCGCTCCGCGCACAGGTCGCTGGAACCGCCTAAGAGTTCCAGATCAAAGATGATATTTTCGTATTCCATCACATGGTCTTCGAAGCGTTTGAGGGCATGAAGCGTACCGGGAGCAAAGAGAAAAATATCCCCGGCATTTGCGATGTTGGAAATTAAGCCGGACTGGATGATGCCAGTCCCTTTTTTTACAAAAATCAGTTCCATGCTGGCATGCCAGTGAAGCGGAACGGTAAAAAAATCTCTGGGAATCGTGCATGGATAAATATTGAAAGGAAAGCGATCAGCGCCATGCTTGCGGATTTCCTGTAAAAATGTCTGTTTTTTCATAAAAGTCACCTCATGATGATAGGATTGTACCATATTTCAATGGAATATTGCAAGAAATTGACATGTTTTGTGTGGTATACCATAAACTATAAAAGGAATCAATACGAAAAGAGAAGCAATAGAAAATCGATGATGAGGAGGCTTTTATGAATAAAACTGTAGAGCAGATCAAAGAGATCCTGGAGACAGAGACAAAGAAAGCTTTAAGTACATGTACGGACCAGGAGATTTATCTGGCGCTTTTAAAGATGGTGGAAAAGGAGAGCGAGACCCGCAAGACACCGGTGAAAGGCAGAAAGCTGTATTATATCAGTGCAGAATTTCTGATCGGAAAGCTTCTTTCCAACAACCTGATCAATTTAGGACTTTATGATCCTGTGAAGGCGGCGCTAGAGGCAGCAGGCAAAAAAATGTCTGATATCGAGGAGGTAGAACCGGAGCCATCCCTGGGCAATGGAGGACTGGGACGTCTGGCAGCCTGTTTCCTGGATTCCCTGGCAACCTTAAATCTCCCGGGAGACGGTGTTGGCCTCCGGTATCATTATGGCCTGTTCCATCAGTCTTTTCAAGGCGGCGTGCAGAATGAATTGCCTGATCCATGGCTTTCAGAGCATAGCTGGGCGGAGAAAACAGACACGGTTTATCCGGTAGAACTGGCAGGCAGGACTTACCAGGCACGACTCTATAAACTGGCAGTGACCGGATATGAGGGACGTACCAACACGCTGAACCTGTTTGATCTGGATACGATTGATGAGACGATTGTCCATGACGGCATTTTATTTGATAAGACTAAAATTGATAAGAATTTAACATTGTTTTTATACCCGGATGATTCAGACGAGGCTGGGCGGAGACTGCGTATTTACCAGCAGTATCTGATGGTTTCTGCAGGAGCACAGCTGATCCTGGAGGAGAGTGTGGCCAGGGGATGCAAGCTTCACGATCTGGCAGATTATGCAGCGATTCAGATCAATGACACCCATCCAAGTATGGTAATTCCGGAACTGATCCGCCTGTTGGCAAAGAAGGGGATCAAATTTAAAGAGGCGGTAAAGATTGTCACCGATACCTGTGCGTATACCAACCACACCATTCTGGCGGAGGCACTGGAAAAATGGCCGAGAGAGTATCTGGATGATGTGGTTCCGCAGCTGATGCCGGTGATCGAAGAACTGGATCAATTAGCCAGAACCCGTTCTAAGGATGAAAAACTGGCGATCATTGACAAAGATGATCGGGTGCATATGGCTCATATGGACATTCATTTTACCCATTCCACCAATGGCGTGGCAGCTCTGCATACGGAGATCTTAAAAGAGTCTGAGTTACACGGATTTTATGAGCTGTACCCGGAAAAATTCAACAACAAGACCAATGGAATCACCTTCCGCCGCTGGCTGATGGAGTGTGATCCGTTGCTGACAGAGGCTCTGGAAAAGTGGATTGGAACCGGTTTTAAGAAAGATTCCAACGAGTTAGAAAAGCTTCTGGCATACGAAAATGACGAGAAGGTGTTAGAAGAGTTAACAAGGATAAAAAAGGAGAATAAGCAGGCGCTGGCAGACTGGCTCTGGGAGACCCAGAAGGTAAAGATTTCCACAGATGCGCTGTATGATATCCAGTCCAAACGGTTGCATGAGTATAAGCGTCAGCAGCTGAATCTGCTTTATCTGATCCATCAGTACTATGAGATCAAGGCAGGACATCTGCCGGCTGCACCGATGGTAAGCATTTTCGGAGCCAAAGCAGCGCCGGCCTATATCATTGCCAAGGACATTATCCATGCATTACTGACCGTATCCAAGGTCATCGCTGCAGATCCGGAGGTGTCCAGATGGCTGCAGGTAGTATTTGTGGAGAATTACAATGTGACAGCAGCAGAGAAGATGATTCCGGCCTGCGACCTGTCTGAGCAGATCAGTCTGGCATCCAAAGAGGCATCTGGTACCGGCAATATGAAATTTATGCTGAACGGAGCACTGACATTAGGAACCATGGATGGAGCCAATGTGGAGATCAGTGAGCAGGTAGGCAATGACAACATTTACATATTTGGTCAGACCTCAGATCAGGTGATCCACCGCTATGAGGCAGCTGATTACTGTGCAAAGCAGTGGTATGAGGGTGATCCCAATATCCGCCGGGCAGTAGATTTCCTGATCGGGGATGAGATGATGAACGCCGGACAGAAAGAAAATCTGACCCGTCTGCATCATGAACTGATCAGCAAAGACTGGTTCCAGACGTTGCCGGATTTCAATGCTTATGTGGTAAGAAAAGGTCAGGCGTTGGCTGATTATGCGGTAAATCCTGTGGAGTGGAGAAAAAAATGCCTGGTAAATATCGCCAAGGCAGGAATGTTCTCCAGTGACCGGACCATCGCACAGTATAATGAGGAGATCTGGCATTTAGGAAAATAGAAGATAGAATGTTCATAAATGAAAAATGGCTGACCAGGCGGATAAATGTCTTGGTCAGCCATTATTATTTCACGAGATGTTGGCTATGTTGAAATTTTTGCAACTGTTCAGAAAATTCAGAACTTGGCTTAATCCTGCTTTCGGTAGGTTTTGATCAGCAGCGGTAACTCCGCCACCAGCATTCCGATCCAGCCGGCCAGATAGGAGAATGGCAGGGCCTCGATGCCAAGGTGCATGATGAGAACCAGTGGAGCTGCAGCCAGAACCCGGACTCCCATGTTGATAAAGCTGCTGATCAGGGTGATCTTCAGATCACCGATACCACGGAAGAAGCCCTGGATACCGTTGGTAAATGCCGGGAGAATGTACATGACGGAGATCAGGTGCAGGTAGGTAACGCCATGACTGATTACTTCCTCATCTTTTACAAACAACATCATCAGATGTCTTGCGAATACAAAGCAGACGATAAAGACTGCGATACCATAAATGGTCTCCAGCACCAGTCCGCAGCGGAAGCCTTCCCGCATCCGGTCTTTTTTGCCGGCGCCTTTATTCTGTGCCATCAGCGCGGTCATGGCGTGGGCGATATTCTGCTCCGGTGTGTAGGCGAAATCATCGATCCGGTTGACAACCGCAAATGCAGCAGCCACAGAGACACCCATGGTGTTGACGATGGCCTGGATTCCGAGCTTTCCCAGCTGGACGGTTGCCTGCTGCATGGCGGATGCCCAGCCGTAAGCGATGGTCTTTTTTAATAAGGAAGAGTCAAATACCATCCATTTCTTTCCAAGGCGCAGGATCGGCACTTTTTTCTGGATGTAAATGATACAGAACAGGCAGCAGAGTACCTCACTGATCACAGTAGAAACCGCACATCCATTGCTTCCGGCGTGCAGGACAACTACAAAAAACAGATCACCAAAGATGTTCAATATGGCGCTGATGATCAGGAAGTAAAGTGGCGAATTACTGTCACCCAGTGCCCGTAAGGTGCTGGAAAAGAAGTTATATAAAAAGGTAAAGACCAGTCCCACAAAAATGATCCGCAGATACTGGGTGGTCATCACCATAATGGACGGGTCCACCTGCATCAGATGAAGGATCGGGACTGCGAAAATAACGCAGATCAGGGTTAAAAATACAGAAAAAATCACACCGGAAAGCATGGTTGTGCTGATCTGCCGGTGTAAGGTATCATATTCCCTGGCACCATACTGCATGCCCATTAAGATGCTGGCACCCATGCACAGGCCATTTAAAAACAGGATCATCAGGGTACTGATGGGGTTGCAGATACCAACGGCAGCCAGTGCTTCTTTGCCGACAAAATGACCGACAATGATGCTGTCCACGGCATTGTAAGTGAGCTGGAACAAGTTGCCAAGAACCAGCGGAATCGTAAATTTGACCAGAAGAGGCATAATCTTTCCGGTCGTCATATCTTTCGTCATGACGGAAAGCTTCCTTTCGTATAGTTTGATGTTGGGGTCAAAAGCTTTTGACCCCTCTGATACCGGATTGCTCCGCACTGCGTGCTCCCGCAATTCTCAAAAACATTCGTAATTCGCTCATTTTTCTTTGAAAAATGGCTACTTACTCATGTTTTTGGCGGGTCCCAAGGTCAAAAATTCTCCTGCAAGCAAGCTTGCATCGAACTTCTGACCTTTTGACCCTGGTATCACATTTTGTATACGATTAATCTTAGATAGGATAAAGGAAAAAGTCAAGTGAGGATTTTGGGATTGTAGGAAGTCCTCTGGATGTGTTATCCTAAGATACATAATGTGGAACTGTGTCTGGCGATGCGAATACACGGTAATGTTACATAAGCAGAAGAGATCTGGAGGAGATAGAAAATGGAGATAAAGACGGTTGCACTGATCGGAGCAGGTGCGGTTGGCTGCTATTTTGTGGCAGGTTTAAAGGAAAAATCAGGAGAGAATCTGTGGGTGATCGCAGAGGGAGAGAGAAAGGAGCGACTGGAACGAGAAGGACTGTGGATCAACGGACAGCAGTTTTTCCCATGTGTGAAGGCACCTGAGGAGGCAGTGGGAGCAGATCTGATTCTGGTGTCGGTGAAATATGGCGGTTTGGAGAAGATCCTTCCGTGGATTGAGACCATGACAGACAGCCATACGGTGGTGATGAGCCTGTTAAATGGTGTGGACAGTGAAGAGATCATCGGAAAACGGATTGGTATGGAACATATGGTTTATTCTCTGATGAAGATCGCTTCCCAGAGAACTGGTAACCAGATCCGCTATGATCCCGAGAAGACGGCAGGCGTTTTCTTCGGTGAGAAAGATTGCTGTGTCAGTGAGCGGGTGAAAGCACTGTGCCGGTTATTGGATGAAAGTGGTGTCCATTACCGGGTCTGCCAGAATGTAATGCAGGATCTCTGGTACAAATTTTCCTTAAATATCAGTAAAAATCTGCCTCAGGCGATCATTAACTGCGGGCAGGGGGCTTATACAGACAGTGAACACGTGGCATATATCAGTGAACGTATGCGTCTGGAGGTGGTCGCGGTAGCGGAGGCGAAGGGCATTGACATTCACGATGCAGATGCACCAGCAGCCAGAAACAGTGGGATTTTGCCGGACGCCAGATATTCGACATTACAGGATCTGGATGCCCATCGTCCGACAGAGATCGATATGTTTTCTGGCGCGTTGATCCGCATGGGAAAGGAACTGGGAATCGAAGTCCCATTTAACGAATTTGCATTTCATGCCATTAAAGCGCTGGAGGAGAAGAATTGCGGAAAGATCCGATGATCTTAGAAAATGGGAATTAAGTCGGAGCAGGAGTCAGGATTCCGCAGAGGCGGGAAGCGGCGATGCCAAGGAAAAGACACAGCAGATTCCCCAGACATTGACGGGCAGAGGAGAAAAAACTGCCAAAGGGAATGGTCATGACTGCGGAGGCCAGAAGGATGCCAATGATCCCGTGGAAAGTCAGACTATAGTGATGGTGAAACAGGCAGTTGATCGCTTTTGACAGGAGAATGATGGTGAAAACTGCGCTGATCCCTGCGGGAATCAGGACAGCAGGAGACAGATGTCCGATTCCATAGAGAAAGGGCGTATATAGGCCAAGAGGCATTAAAAGGGCAGAAGAGCTCATTCCTGGGGCGATGATGCTGAGAGCCAGGCAGAAGCCGCAGAAGAAGAATGCAGGGGTTCCCAGTGGGATCTGGACAGACATGGTTTTTAGGAGACAAAGCAGGGCAAATACAATCAGCATGCACAAGAAGAAAGCGCAGGTGCTGCCCTTTTCGTCTCCCTGTTCCCTGGCCTGATGAAAAAGAGAAGGAACAGTACCGAAGATCAGTCCGAGGAAGAAGCAGATGGAAAAAGCGGAATGCTTCTCCAGAAGAAAGGCCAGCAGATTGGCCACGCCAAGAAAGCCGATCCCATATCCGAGAAAAACCGGAAACAGAACTGGAAGATGGGTTTTCAGACAGGAGACCGGATCAGCTAAGAATTCCATGATGGGCTGATAGACGCCGAATACCACGCTTAAGACACCGCCGGAGATCCCTGGAAGCACAGCGCCGATCCCGATGACGATTCCCTGGATCAGTTTTAAGAAAAAATCTTTGAGAGAAAGCATAGGCAGTGAAAATCCTTTTTTGATATAAGGGTATGGAAAAAAGGGGAAAATATGCACCTGAGTGTAAGGTTTTATTCCAAAGAAGCAATGAGGGGTGTAAAAAAGTATTTTGTCAATTGTTTTGGGTAGTAAATGGTGCATTTTATCAGGCTTCTGCCGAATGAAAAAACGCCGGAGGAGGGAAAACTTATATGACAGTAGAAGAAGCAGTAAAGACAAGAAGAAGCATCCGGAAATATAAGAATATTCCAGTACCGAAAGAACTGGTTGAACGGATCTTGCAGGCGGGGATGATGGCACCATCTTCAAAGAACCGTCAGCCATGGAAGTTTATTGTGGTTTCTGGTCAGGCAAAGAAAGACGTTTTAAAGAGAATGGAAGAAGGGTTAAAGCGGGAACGGATCAGTCCTTTGATTCCGGAAAGCGCGCCATATATCAGTGGTTCAGAATATACGTTAAAGGTCATGAACGAGGCTTCAGTTGTGGTTTTTATCGTAAATCCGCTGGCTGTGAAAATCGGAGATGCCGTGTCTGACGATGCCAGAATTTCAGAGATCTGCAATGCCCAGTCTGTCGGCGCAGCCATCGAAAACATGACCTTGACTGCCACAGAACTTGGACTTGGAAGCCTCTGGATCTGTGATACCTTTTTTGCCCAGAAAGAACTGGACCAATGGCTGGGAGAGAAAGGAGAACTCTACGCGGCCCTGGCGTTAGGATACGCAGAGGAAGCGCCGCATGCAAGACCAAGAAAGGCTTATTCGGATGTGGTTGAGTGGAGAACATGATATACGAAAAAAATACGAAGGAGGAAATGTTAAGAAATTAAAACGATTGACGAATGTGAATAAATGTGTTTAAATATACTCAAAGGAGTAAGCTATTATGAACACACCAAATATCACAAATTACAAGCCAAAAGATTTTGCTGAATTGTTAGGCGTGTCTGTTAAAACATTGCAACGCTGGGATAGGGAAGGAACTCTAAAAGCAAATCGAACTCCAACTGACAGGCGTTATTACACTTACGACCAATATCTTCAATTTAAAGGCATAAATACCGAAAATGACCAACGTCAAGTAGTTATTTATGCGAGGGTGTCTACGAGAAACCAAAAAGATGATTTACAAAACCAGGTCGCATTTTTAAGACAGTTTTGTAATGCCAAAGGGATTATTGTAGACCAATGTATTGAAGATTATGGGAGTGGACTTAATTACAATCGTAAAAAGTGGAATGAGTTATTAGATGAAGTAATGGAGCAAAAAATCAAAACCATAATCGTAACCCATAAAGATCGATTTATCAGGTTTGGTTATGATTGGTTTGAAAAATTCTGTATGAAGTTTAACACAACCATTATGGTGGTAAATAATGAAGCATTATCACCACAAGAAGAACTCGTGCAGGATATTGTTTCAATACTCCATATGTTTTCCTGTAGATTGTACGGGCTTCGTAAGTATAAAAAACAAATAGAAAAGGATGAGGACATTGCTAAAGAGCTTCAAGACGGAAATCAATCCGACAGAGGAACAGAAAGTTAAGATTCGTAAAACAATAGGAACTTGTAGATATATTTACAACTTCTATCTCGCTCATAACAAAGAACTTCATGACAATGGAGAAAAGTTTATGAGTGGTAAAAGTTTTAGTGTCTGGCTGAACAATGAGTATCTTCCTAAAAATCCAGATAAGTTATGGATGAAGGAAGTCAGTTCAAAATCTGTAAAGCGTTCAATCGAAAATGGCTGTGTCGCATTTACCAGATTTTTCAAACATCAAAGTGCTTTTCCTAATTTTAAAAAGAAGGGAAAATCTGATGTGAAGATGTATTTCGTAAAGAATAATCCAAAGGATTGCCGATGCGAAAGACACAGAATGAATATTCCATCACTTGGTTGGGTTCGTATGAAAGAAAAAGGATACGTTCCTACTACCAAAGACGGGTATGTGATGAAAAGCGGTCATGTTTCAATAAAAGCTGACAGATATTATGTTTCAGTTCTTATAGAAATCCCAAATAACAAGACAGCTGATAATTCCAATGAAGGAATTGGCATTGACCTTGGATTAAAGGATTTTGCCATTGTTTCGAATGGTAAAACTTATAAGAACATTAACAAATCTGCAAAATTAAAGAAACTTGAAAAACAGCTTATTCGAGAACAGAGAAGTTTTTCTCGAAAATATGAAAATTTAAAGAAAGGGGAGTCCACTCAAAGAGCGAATATACAGAAACAAAAGCTTAAGGTACAGAAACTTCATCATAAAATAGACGATATCCGTACTGACTATATCAACAAAACAATCGCAGAGATGGTGAAAACCAAACCATCTTATATAACGATTGAAGATTTAAATGTGTCAGGAATGATGAAGAACAAACATCTTTCAAAGGCAGTTGCTTCGCAGAAGTTTTATGAATTTAGAACAAAACTTCAAGCGAAATGCAAGGAAAACGGAATTGAACTTCGTGTAGTAGACAGATGGTATCCATCATCGAAAACTTGTCACTGTTGCGGAGCGATCAGGAAAGACTTAAAACTTTCAGACAGAATCTTCGAATGTGACTGTGGTTATATCGAAGACAGAGATTTCAATGCTGCACTTAATCTGAGAGATGCTACGACTTACGAAGTTGCATAA
>ERZ809074.4482-NODE-4482-length-11495-cov-38.533741_pt1 | contig 11495 bp, 9 predicted proteins | sample MGYA00520795_ERZ809074 | MGnify/ENA primary metagenome ERZ809074 (study PRJEB31570, sample SAMEA3212989) | Homo sapiens | biome: human-gut; feature: human gut; material: fecal | place: Sweden | collected 2011 ...
CACCTCCTTGGCTACCTATAACAGCGCACCTTATGATACCATATTTGCCGTACCAGCGCAAGCCTTTTTTGAATTTTTGTTTAGAATTTTTTCATTTTCCCATACTTCTGGTACCGTTTGGGCAGGAAAAGCGCCCAAATACGGAAATTCAGCCGGATGGGGGATGCAAAATGCGGGAAACTGACCTTGCCGATGAACTGTTCGGCCAGCCGGGCAAAACCGCCCTGCCCGCCGGGGTGCGCGTGGCAACGGCCCGTCAGGGCGGCGTGACGATCACCCGGGTAGAGATCGCGCGGGAGGGGCTGGCGCGGCCGCGGGGCCGGTATGTGACGCTGGAGGTCCCCAGCGTAAGCCTGCTGGACGAGCGGGACAGCGCCGTGATCGAAGCCGCCGCCGCAGAGCTGCGGCCCCTGCTGCCGCCCGAAGGCCCGGTGCTGGTGCTGGGGGTGGGCAACCGCCGGGTCACGGCGGATGCTCTGGGCCCCCGCACGGTGCAGAAGGTGTTCGTGACCATGGGGCCGCGCACCGTACCGGTGCAGGGCATCCGGCCGGTGGCGGCTGTGGCCCCGGGGGTATCGGCGGCCACGGGCCTGAGCTTACAGCAGCTGGCCGGGGCACTGGTGCGGGAGCTGCGCCCCGCCGCCCTGCTTTGTGTGGACAGCCTTTGCTCTGCTGAGCCGGAGCGGCTGGGCCGAACACTCCAGTTTTCAGACACCGGGCTCCACCCGGCCCAGCCCGACCACTCCCGGCATCTGGATGCCGCCCGGCTGGGTGTGCCTGTCCTTGCGGCGGGCATCCCCACCCTGATGCAGGCCGAGGAGGGCCGGGATCTGGTCGTCACGCCCCGGGATCTGGACGGGGTCATCGCCCACGGCGCGGCCCTGCTGGGGGCTGCCATCAACCGAGCCCTGCAGCCAAAGCTGAGTGTGGCGCAGTTGTGCTGGCTGGTGGGGTAACCCTCTCGGTCTCGCCTTCGCTCGCCTGCTCCCCTGACAGGGGCCAGGTTTATGCTGCTGCCGGCCTGCCCCTCCTACTGGGAGAGGCAGCAATCCGTTCGCATTGACGGAGCGGTTCTCTCATATCTATTTTGCAGAAGGGGGTGAGGTTCCATGCGCAGGCGGGAAATGGCGGGGTGCGGGCATCCCCTGCCTTTTGCAGCGGCGGCAGGCCTTGCGCTGGGGCTGGCACTGTTTGCGCACCAGCTGCTCCTCACGCTGGCAGCAGTGGTCATCGGTCCGCTGCCAGCCGTGCAGACCGCCCTTTACCTGAGCCGGAAAGACCTCTCCGAGGCTGCCGCACAGGCCGTGAGCGAACCCGCGCAGGAAACACAGGCAGAGCCTGCACAGGAGGCTCCCGCCCTGCCTGCCGGTGACATTGAAGCCTACCTTGTTCCACTGGAAGGCGATGAGGCCCGCCCGGAGGGAGCCGGTGCCATCCTGGAAAAGAACTATCCGCAGGGCAGCGGGGAGAAATACATTCCCTGCGGCAGCGGCAGCATCAAGAACAACACCAACGTCTCCAACACAGATGTCGCCGCCGAGATCACCAACCCGCTCCCCTTTGCGGTGGAGTGGAACAGCCCCGACCCGCAGATCCTCATCATGCACACTCATGCCACTGAGGACTACCGGCTCTCGGCAGGGCTGTGGTACCGCCCGGGGGACGGTTCCCGCACCACCGACCGGGACCTCAACATGTGCGCTGTGGGCCGGGTGATGGCGGACACCCTCAACGCCGCCGGGCTCAATACCCTGCACGACGAGACCCTGAACGACTACCCCAGCTACACCGGCAGCTACGCCAACAGCCGCGCGGTGGTGCAGCAATACTTATCACAGTATCCCAGCATCAAGATCGTGCTGGATGTCCACCGGGATGCCATCGAGACTGAGAACGGCTCCCGCATGGCCCCGGTGTGCACCGTCAACGGGCGGCAGGCGGCGCAGGTGATGATCATCTGCGGGTGCGACAACGGCACCACGGTCAGCCTGCCCAACTACCGGCTCAACCTCCGTTTTGCCGCTGCCTGGGAAACCGCCATGGAGGGCCTGTACCCCGGCTTCACCCGCCCGGTCCTGTTCAGCTACCGGTTCTACAATCAGGATCTGACCCCCGGCAGTCTGCTCATTGAGATCGGCGGGCACGGCAACAACCTGAACGAGGCCCTCTATGCCGGGCAGCTGGCGGCCAATGGGCTGATCCAGACAATCAAAAATGCCGCTGGATAACCAGCGGCATTTTTGATTGTTTATTCGTATACGATGCAGCCCAGGATCTGCTTGCCCAGCCGAAGGATCTTCTCGTTCTGCTCCCGCACGGCATCGGTGCGGGTGACCGTGCAGTCGGCAGCCAGCACAATGGCATCGGCAGCCACCACATGGGGCACGGTGGCAGCGGCCTTGAGGATGCTCTCGGCGGCGGTCACGCTCTGGCCGCGCAGGGGCTCCGTGGCCTGCAGGGCAGCGGCCAGTGCTTCCAGCTGGTCCGCAGGCAGATCGCCGGTAACCAGAATATTCTTCGCCTCCGGGGCGCGGCTGCGGATGGTCTGAGCCATCAGGCAGAGCATCTCAGCGTCCGCGCTGCCATCGGGGCGGCCTTCCATCTGATAGAGCTTTGCATCCAGCTTCCCGGCCTTCTTGGTGCGGTCGCTGGCCAGCGCGCCCAGCACGGGCAGGCCGGTGGAGCGGTTCAGCTCACTGGCCGAGTAGACCATGCCGTCCAGCAGGAACTTGACCACGACCACGCCGCAGGCAAGCACACCGCCCAGCAGGAAGCCGATAAGCAGGTACTTTGCCACCGAGGAGGCAGCGCCGCCGTCCAGTGCGGGCTCCTCCGCACTCTCCCAAGTACTCTTAGCAGAAGCCAGATTGTCATCCAGCGCCTGACGGGCACTCTGCAGTTCCACCAGCTGGCTCTGCAGATTCTGAACATCTTCACTGCTCGTCTGCTGCAACGCACGCAGTTCCGTGGAGACCCCCTGTGTCACACTCTGATCAATCACGCGTACACTGTGGCTGCACACAGCAGCTGCCGCTTTATCATGGATCAGATCCAGACGACCCAGCAGCGCGTTCAGAATTTTCTCTGCGGTCTGCTGATCTGCAGCATACGCCTGCAAGGTCATCACGCCGTTATACTCGCCACTGTCGTTCTGGGAAAGTTCTACCGTGACCACGCCCTTCAGGTAGCGCACATCTACCCCTACGGCATCAGCGGCAGCATTCATGGAGTCACCGCTGACCAGCTGTTTCTGATATGCAGCCAGCAACGCACCGGTCGGGTCAACATTCTGATACGCAGAACCCGGCTGGATTTTGTAGCCGCTGTCAATATAAAGGTCAGCCTGCGCCGTCCAGACATTATAAACGTCCAGATTTTTTAGCAGCGACTTTTCTGCATAGTCCTGTGCCTGTTTCAGTGCTTCCTGCACACTAGACTGCGCATCCTCGTTGCTCTTCGCCGTCAGCTCGTACTGCTGCACAGCAAACTCATAATCCTTCTCTTTCTGCTGATACTCAGCCAGAGCCTCTTCATAAGCAACCTGATCTTCTGCCGAAACAGCGCCGCCGCGCAGGATCTTTACCCCGGCAAGGCCGCCAGCGATCACAGCACAGACAACCGCGGTCAGCAGGATGGGCTTGAGCTTGTGCAGAAGGGTCACCATGAGCGCGACGAGGTCGATCTCTTCCTCATCCTGTGCGCCGGTGGGGTAAGTGGTTTGGTTTTCGTTCATGCTCTACTCCTCAGGACAAAGCCAATCTTCATGTTTGTTCCGTTTTGTGCAATGCACATACTATAACAGGATAAATAATATCATTCTTTCCGGCAGAATTCAACCGTTTTTCCGCAAAAAGCCGATTGACAAACCGGTGCTGCTGTGCTATTTTTAGAATTACTGAAAAGCAAGGATCGGGAAAAGTAACGCATCCCGGACGCTCCAGAGAGCGCGGCAGCAGCTGAGAGCCGCGTGCGGGCCAGTGCGCGAACGAACACCCGGGAGCTGCAAGCTGAACACGGCATTCCGCCGCCAGTAGGTGCGCCGCAAAGCCCAGCGTTACCAGGGCAGCGCTTATTGGAGCGCGCGAGCGACCGGACACTTCCGGTAATTCAGGTGGCACCGCGGACATTACAAGACAGCTTGTTCGCCCTGAACTTTCAGGGCAAAAGCTGTCTTTTTTGTTTATAAAGGAGAACTACTATGGAACGTACCGAGATCCTTTCGCTGTTCAAGAACACCCCGGCAGACGGCACCGAGATCACCGTCTGCGGCTGGGCAAAGAACATCCGCGACTCCAAGAACATCGGCTTCATCGCCCTGTCGGACGGCGGCTGCTTCAAGACCCTGCAGGTCGTGCTGGAGGCAGGCAAGCTGGCAAACTACGAGGAGGTCATCCACACCGGCCTGTACAGCAGCCTGCGCATCGTAGGCCGCATCGTCCTGACCCCGCAGGCCAAGCAGCCCTTTGAGCTGAATGCCGACAGCGTGGAGATCCTGGGCGACTGCCCCGCAGACGAGTACCCCCTGCAGAAAAAGAAGATGAGCATGGAGTATCTGCGCACCATGCCCACCCTGCGCCCCCGCACCAACACCTTCAACGCTGCTTTCCGCGTGCGCAGCGTGGCTGCCTACGCCATCCACAAGTTCTTCCAGGAGAACGGCTTCATCTACTCCCACTCTCCCCTGCTGACCGCTTCCGACTGCGAAGGTGCCGGTGAGATGTTCCAGGTCACCACGCTGGACCTGCAGAACGTGCCCAAGAACGAGGACGGCACCGTGGATTACAGCCAGGACTTCTTTGAGAAGCCCGTCAACCTGACCGTTTCCGGCCAGCTGGAAGCCGAGGCCATGGCCATGGCCTTTGGCAAGGTGTACACCTTCGGTCCCACCTTCCGTGCGGAGAAGAGCTTTACCACCCGCCACGCCGCTGAGTTCTGGATGATCGAGCCCGAGATGGCCTTCTGCGACCTGAAGGGCTACATGGACACCGCCGAGGCCATGACCAAGTTCGTCATCCGCTACGTGCTGGACAACTGCCCCGATGAGATGGCCTTCTTCAACCAGTTCATCGACAAGGGCCTGATCGAGCGCCTGGAGCTGGTGGCAAACAGCGAGTTCGGCCGCATCACCTACACTGAGGCCATTGAGATCCTGAAGAAGAACAACAAGAAATTCCAGTTCCCCGTGGAGTGGGGCGTGGATATCCAGACCGAGCACGAGCGCTACCTGACCGAGGTCGTGTTCAAGAAGCCCGTCTTTGTCACCGATTACCCCAAGGAGATCAAGAGCTTCTACATGAAGATGAACGCGGACGGCAAGACCGTGGCCGCAGCCGATATGCTGGTGCCCGGCATCGGCGAGCTGATCGGCGGCAGCCAGCGCGAGGAGAACTACGACAAGCTGGTAGCCCGCATGGACGAGCTGGGCATGGACAAGACCAACTACGAATGGTACCTGAACCTGCGCAAGTTCGGCGGCGTGGAGCACGCCGGTTACGGCCTGGGCTTCGAGCGGATGATCATGTACCTCACGGGCATCCAGAACATCCGTGACGTGCTGCCCTTCCCCCGCACCGCTTACGGTTTCTAAGGATTAAATTCAACCCTCTCAGTCAAAGCCTGTCGGCTTTGCCAGCTCCCCCGAAGGGGGAGTCTATTGCGGCTCTTGGATAAAGGCAGCATAGCCTCTCCCCTCGGGAGAGGTGGCATTGCGGAGCAATGACGGAGAGGGTTGTTTTCAACAAGGAGATAAATACAAGTGGAAAATATCGCTCCTGCCCTGTTGGACTGGTTCTACACCAACCGCCGCATCCTCCCCTTCCGGGAGGACCCCACGCCCTACCATGTCTGGCTGAGCGAGATCATGCTGCAGCAGACCCGGGTCTCGGCGGCGCTGCCCTACTACGAGCGCTTCCTTGCCGCCCTGCCGGATATCCCCGCGCTGGCCGGATGTGAGGAGGAAAAGCTGCACAAGCTGTGGGAGGGGCTGGGTTATTACAGCCGGGTGCGCAACCTGCAGAAGGCAGCGAAGATCGTCTGCGCCCAGTACGGCGGGCAGCTGCCTGCTGATTACAACGCCCTGCTGGCCCTGCCCGGCATCGGGGAGTACACGGCGGGGGCCATTGCCTCCATCAGTTTCGGTCTCCCGGTTCCCGCCGTGGACGGCAACGTTCTGCGGGTGTTTGCCCGGCTCTACAACGACCCCCGGCTGGTCACCGACCCGCAGGTGAAGCGGGAGTTCACTGCACGGGTCATGGAGCACCAGCCGCCCGCAAAAGCCGGAGACTACAATCAGGCCCTGATGGAGCTGGGCGCGCTGGTCTGCCTGCCCAACGGCGCACCTCTGTGTGAGCAGTGCCCGCTGGGCACGCTCTGCCGGGCCCGGGCCGCAGGCACCGCCCTCTCCCTGCCCCAGAAAACGCCCCCCAAGGCCCGGCGCATCACACCGGTCACGGTGGCGCTGGTGCTGAACGAGGGCCGGGTGCTGCTCCAGCAGCGGCCCGCCAAGGGCCTGTTGGCCGGGCTGTGGCAGCCGGTGCTGTGGGAGGATACCACCCTCACCGCCGCAGAGACCGCCGCCCGCCTTGCTGCCCTGGGGCTGGACTGCACAGGGGCACATTTCACGTCCCTGCCTGCGGCCAAGCACATTTTCACCCACATCGAATGGCACCAGAGCGGCTATTTCCTCCCTGTGCCGGAGCAGCCCGCCCCCGCAGGCTGCGTCTGGGCCGGAAAGGAGCAGCTGGAGGCTGCGTACACCCTGCCCGGTGCCTTCAAGGTCTACAAAAAGCTATTGCTGACCAAATTGCTGTGATTGCCCGGATTGATGAAATTTCTGCATTTCGGATTGTAATTTTTTGCTTTTCCGGGTATAATAGCCTTATCAAAATGAACTCCGGTTCCATGAACCACCGTTCCCCACCAGAAAAGGAGTGTGTCCTATGAAGAAATCCTGTCTGATCGCTGTTATCGCCACGCTGGCCGCTGTGGCCGGTGCGCTGGCCGCCGTGGCTGTCTATCTGCACCGCCGTGAGAAGGAGCTGGACGAGTACGAGCGTCTGCTGTTTGGCGAGGATAAGGCTGAGACCGTTGAGCCTGCCGCAGAGCAGCCCGCAGAAGACACTTCTGCCGAGGATGCCGCAGAATAAACCAAACACCGAAAAACGCACCCGGCTTGTCCCTGCAAGCTGTGGTGCGCTTTTTTATACGCCGCATTGATTTGAAATCAACCTCTCATTCCCCGCTCCGGCGCGGCCAGCTCCCCTGCCAGGGGAGCCAAGTGCAGGGATGCGGCTTTGTAACAGGAGTACATATCCATGAAACGATTTTTGTTGTGGGTCGTTGGTGTCATTCTGGGCGTTGCCGTGCTGCTGGGCGCGGTGATGACCGTGAGCTATTCCTTTACCGGCGAGGGTTCCCGCCCGGCGGCAGACACGCAGTTCGGCGGGCAGGCGCTGGAAGTGAACGGCTCCTGCTGGCAGGTGCCGCTGCTGGGCGGCGTGTTCGATAAGGTGTTCACCAGCCCCGAAACGCTCACCGTGCAGAAACTGGGCGTGCTATATGACGCACACCCGGCCCTCGCCCTGCCCGATTGGGCCAGCTACACCACCCTGACCATTGAAACCGACATCGGCAGCATTGTATTTGCTGGGTCAGCCTCTCAGTACGAGGACTTTCTCTTCCCTGCCAACGGGGATTACAAGGCAAAGCTGACGGTCTGGCGGCTGCCACAGGACTATCTTGCCACCCAGTTTGAGGGCGGAACCACCGGTGCCATCCGCAAGAACCTGGGCGTGGAGCACCCGGCCAAACCCACGGGCTGGTACAGCTACTCCTTCCGGTTCACCCTGCAGGCCAGCGCGGAGGTCGCCCTTTCCACCGAGCGGCTGGAGCAGGGCGGCGTGGCGGCGCTTTCCATCACCGGCCTGACCGGCGAGACTGCTCCCGCCGTGGAGACCGATCTGGGCAGCGTTCAGTGCGTCCGGCTGGGCAGCGGCTGGCGCGCCTACATCCCCGCCGCCTACAACGCTTCGGCGGGTGGGCACACGGTCAACGTTACCGTCAACGGCGAGACCTTTGCCCGGACGCTGACCGTTCTGCCCAAGGATTTCGGCACCGTGGAGATGGAGCCGGAACCTGCATCCACCGAGGCTGCCAACACCGAGTTCCGGAACAACATCTGGCCCCTGTACGAGCAGCCCGTGCGGGAAAAACTCTGGGCCGGTGCCTTCCTCTGCCCGGCAGAAAACTACATGACGCTGGTGGATTTCGGTCAGGTCAAAGTGACCGGCGGCCAGCAGGGCAGCCGCTCCAACTCCACCCGGCTCTACACCATCCCCGGTGAGCCCTGCCGCGCCCCGGCGAATGGCGTGGTGGTCTTTGCAGGCGATCTGGCCCTCACCGGCAGCACCGTGGTCATCGACCACGGCTGCGGCGTGCGCAGTTATCTGTACGGCCTGCAGGAGCTCTCCGTGACCCGCGGGCAGACTGTGGAGCGGGGGCAGGCTGTCGGCGTGCTGGGCGAGGAGCTGACCATGGACTTCAAGCTCGGCAGCAAGAGCGTGAACCCCTGGCCCCTGTTCCAGACCAGCGGCGGGTTATTCTGGCAGGAGAAGGGCTGATCCTGCAAAAAATTTGCAGAAACCTGTAACGCTTTCTCCTTTTCTGCGTTATTGGGGTGAAAGGCCATGAAAAAGGAGGGCAAAATACGATGAAAACGAATTGTGATATCATCCGTGACCTGCTGCCGCTGTATGCGGAGCGCATCACCAGTGAGGCCACCAACGCACTGGTGGAAGAACATCTGGCCGAATGTGAAGCCTGCCGCGCCGAGCTGGAACAGATGGAGCAGCCGGTGCCGGTACGGCCGGAAGCGCAGCCGGATGCGCCCCTGCGCAGGATCAGGGCCGCCCTGCAAAGAAGGAGCTTCCGTGCAGCAATCGGCTCTGTGCTGGCTGCCCTGTGCGCTCTGGCAATGATATTCTGGATGGGCACTGCCCGCGTCCCGGCCACCACAGAGCAGGCTCATTTCTGGACCTACAACCGCAAAGAGAATGGCGCTGACATCTGCATTCTGGAAGTGCAGGGCGAGGGTGTCTGGCTGGATATGGAGGGCACCTTCAGCTGGGGCAAGCCGCAGATCACTGTGCGGGCCATGCGCTACCGCTTTCCGGGCGTGCATCGGGTACTGACAGCCCTGGTGGGTTCTGATCGATTCTCTGTATGGGTCATGGTGTCTCGCACCCAGCTGCTGACCGTGGACTGCGCAGACCAGACCCTGTACTACCGCGATGGACAGCAGGTAGACCGCTACATCGTGCAGAAAAACCCGGACGGTACCTTCGACTACGCCTACGGCACCGACCAGGAATACGGCACCGACTATAAGAAGGGCTGAGCCTATGGACATCGACAGCATTTACCGGCTCTACTTCCGGGATGTGTTTCTGTTCCTGCAGGGCCTGACCCACAACGAGGCGCTGGCCGAAGAGCTGACGCAGGAGACTTTCTTCAAGGCACTGGACGGCCTGAAAGACTACGACGACCGGCAGGATGTACGGGCGTGGCTGTTCACAGTGGCCCGCAACGCCTATTATTCCCACTGCCGCCGGACAAAGCACACTGCCCCGCTGGAAGATGCCGAAACCGCCCCCGCCGATACTCCGGACATTGCCCAGCTGCTGGTCGATCAGGATGCGGCATTCACTGTACATCAGTGCCTGCACACGCTGGACGAGCCTTACAAAGAGGTGTTCAGCCTCCGGGTATTCGGCGAGCTGCCCTTTGAGCGCATCGGGCTGATCTTCGGCCACAACGCCGCATGGGCCCGGGTGACCTACTACCGGGCCAAGACCCAGCTGCAAAAGATGCTTTCCGCTTCCACCTGACATTTCCTATCACAGCAGAACACCCCCGGCCCAAAGGCGCGGGGGTGTTCTTTTTGTGCGCAGGAGCGTAACAAACAAAAACGGCTCTGCCGAAGCAGAGCCGTAAAGATACATCTGAAACAAATCAGCGCTTGGAGAACTGGGGTGCATCGCTGGCAGGGCTACGCCCTGCACGCGATGCTTGAGCAAAGATCTTTAGCGCCACCGGCTCGCCCCTTGCGGGGCAACCGCCGGAGATGCGCAATCGTGCTCCCCAGTTCTCCGGGAAAGCAGGCAACAAAAAACGGCTCTGCCGAAGCAGAGCCGTAAAGATACATCTGAAATAAATCAGCGCTTGGAGAACTGGGGTGCACGACGTGCAGCCTTCAGACCGTACTCACCTGACCATGATCCAAAAAGTCCAGTATTCATGCGGGTTTTCGGGCTTCCATCTCTCAGTAAACCCATAGGTAAACCCACGAAATCGCGAAATTTTTGGTGCAGTTTAACGCAGCCCGAATGCAGCATTCACAACGCTGCTTAATTCCTCAGGTTTATTATACTTGACTTTCGCATAGATGTCCATAGTCGTTTTGCTGTTCTCATGGCCTGCCAGATACTGCACCGTCTTAGGATCAACACCTTTGTAAATCAGATTGGTGATGTAGGTGTGCCGCAGCATGTGCGGAGTCACCTTGAAGTCCATCGTATACACCAGCTTGGGATTATTCGGCTGATGCTCACCAAGCCTTGGCTTTATTCTATGCTTGATGGACTGTCCATTTACATAAGTGTAATAACAGCGTTCTGCGGTAGAACGGACTGTTATGTACTTCCAGACCCTCACAAACTGTGTTTCCGTCAAAACAGTTCCCTTCGAATTCGAGATCACATATTCCGATTCTGATTTTTCCCTTGCTTCCTTGAGACAGGCTACCAGGCATTTGGGAATCGGAACATCTCGCTTCGCTGCCGGAGTCTTCAAAAGTGTGTTGACTACCGGTGCACCGCCTTCCACGTGCCATGCACGCCTTACGGAAATGTACGGTGTTTTTTCATCCAGGAATACACAGTCCCATTTCAATCCGAGAATCTCTTCTCTACGCAGTCCCGCGTACAAGCCGATCATCACGAAAACATACGGTGGAAGCTCACGAATGCTATCCAGCAAAATGGCAGTCTGTTCATCCGTCAAAGCCTCGCGCCGTTTCGCTGGCTTTCCGCCTCTTGCGCAAATCGTTTTGGATGGATTCTCTTTAATCACCTTGCTCTCTTCTGCTGAATTAAAAATGTTCTTAATCAGCATATTGAGCTGACCATACATTCCGGAAGAACCTTTTGATAACGGAACCATCAGCAGCCGCAGGTCATCTGTGGTCACCTCGTCCATATACATTTGTCCAATCGGACCCACGATGTACCGATTCACCATCCGTGCGTATCCTTCCAACGTATTAGTTCTTACCGTTCCAGACCGCATCAGCAACCATTTTTCACAGTACTCTTCCACGGTCGGATTCTCTCTATGGAAAACCACTTCCGCGATTTTCTTCTGGGCATCTTCCACCCGGTCATACAATTCTTCGCGTGTCAGCCCATAAATCGCCACTCTCTTTCCGTCTGCATCTGTAA
>ERZ809074.4483-NODE-4483-length-11492-cov-5.884410_pt1 | contig 11492 bp, 10 predicted proteins | sample MGYA00520795_ERZ809074 | MGnify/ENA primary metagenome ERZ809074 (study PRJEB31570, sample SAMEA3212989) | Homo sapiens | biome: human-gut; feature: human gut; material: fecal | place: Sweden | collected 2011 ...
AAAAATACAGAACCTGTAATTGAGGATGAAAGCAAAGAAAGAAAAGAAGCAGTCATAGAAATTAAGGAAAAAGAGACTGATAATGGTAAGCTTAGAATCTTAGATGTGGGCTGCGGAACCGGCTTTTTTACCATTCTTCTTGCAAAACAGGGGCACCATGTAACCGGTACAGATCTTACTCCGGACATGATTGCAAACTCCCGGATTCTTGCCAAAGAAGAGCAGGTAAGTTGTGACTTCCAGGTGATGGATGCAGAGCATTTAAGCTTCCAGGATGAAAGCTTCGACGTAGTCATTTCCCGGAACCTGACCTGGACTTTACCGGAAGCAGCACAGGCCTATAAGGAGTGGACAAGAGTGTTAAAACCAGGTGGACTTCTCCTGAATTTTGACGCCAATTACGGTGCTACAAACTTTGCTGAAACCTCTGATCTCCCAGAAAATCACGCCCACAACCAGCTTGGAAATTCCCTGATGCAGGAGTGCGAAGATATCAAACGCCAGCTTCCAATCAGCTCCTACCTCCGCCCCGCCTGGGATGTGGAAGAGCTTGGAAAAACAGGAATGGAACAGATTTCCATTGATCTGGGGTTGAGCAGACGGGTTTATAAAGAGAAGGATGAATTTTATAATCCAACTCCGATGTTTGCCATTGCAGCAAAGAAAGCATAAAAGTGGAGCGTATGCTTCACGATATGCGAATATCGAGCAGGCTTGTGGGAGTGCAGCGCACGAAACAATCCGCAGGTATCATAGTTATACAAGCCTGAAAAATATATGATGACATAAAAAATGTGCCCGGAATTTATTTCCCAGGCACATTTTTCTATAGGAAAAGGGATATCAAAATAAAAGAAAGTTATCAGATTACATAATCCGAATTTGTCATATGGAGGAATGCCATCGTTTTCTCACTCTTGGGCTGTGAGAAGAACTCTTTGGATGGTCCCTCTTCTACGATAACACCGTCCTCCATGTAGACTACCCAGTTGGCAACTTTTCTGGCAAAATCCATTTCGTGGGTGACTACGACCATGGTGGTTCCTTCGTCGGCAAGCTTTCTCATAACATCCAGAACCTCGCCGGTAAGTCTTGGGTCAAGGGCGGAGGTTGGTTCGTCGAAGAGAACTACTTCCGGATTGTAGGCGATGGCTCTTGCGATAGCTACACGCTGTTGCTGCCCACCGGAAAGCTGGTCCGGATAGAAGTTGGCGCGGTCTGCTATGCCTACTTTTTCCAGCATTTCCATAGCTTTTTTCTTCGATTCTTCGGGAGAAATCTTACGGGCAATGATAAGACCCTCCAGTACATTGTCAAGTGCTGTTTTGTTGCGGAAAAGATTGTATCCCTGGAAGACAAAGCCCATTTTCATTCGTAACTGCCGGATCTCTTTCCTGGTCACAGCAGTGATATCTTTATGGAAATCATCAAAGGTGATTTCTCCTTTATCTGCCTGCTCCAGAAAGCTGATACAGCGGAGAAGGGTTGTCTTTCCAGAACCGCTGTTTCCCAGAACTGCGATCACAGAACCTTTTTCAACTTTGAAATCAACACCTTTTAATACTTCGTTTGTCCCGAATTTTTTATGGATATTCTTTACTTCCAGCATATTTTTTTCTCACATTCTTATATAGAAATTTGGTAATCGCTAACAGGGTATTATGAAGAAGATTAAAAGTCTTTCTTCTGTAGTAAATGATATAAAATACGAGTTGTTCGCATATGGTGATGCCGCCAAAGGCGACATTGCTTATACTTCGACCTTTAAAATATCGTTAAAGTAGTTATTGGCAACCATCAGCACACCCATAGCTGTGATAACTACGATTTCTTCTTCTGTAAATTCTTCTTTTAATTCAGTATAGATTTCATCTGGAATGTTTTTCGGATCTTTTGCAAGAGCGCGGCCAAAAGAAATAAGTAATTCTTCCTTCTTTGTAAATTGAAAATTGTCGAAATCAATACCATTATCTTTCAGAAGCTTTCTGAAATAAGTACTGCATACCAGGCAGTCATTTTCTTCGGAAATTGCATATTCAAAGAAGTCACCGGCTCTTTTTCCAATCAGTCTCTGCAGCTCCCGGTCAAGGGTGTAGGAGCTGTCTTCGATGGCTTTGAAGGCTTCTGCATTATGGAGAAGAGTAAGCTTTTCATTGGTAAGCCTGTATCCTTGTGCAAGATGGTCCCTGATTACTTCTTTCTCTTTTTCACCTGCTGTTTCCGGGTTGATTTTCGAAATGTAAGACATGATTATTCTCCTTTCACTGGTGCTGGAGCATTCCATACCAGCCTTTTCTCAAAATAGTTTTGTATCCATGTAAGGACAGTACAGATCATAAGGTAAATAACAGCTGCCTCGCAGTACAGGGCGAATGGCTCGTAGGTTCTGGCGGCAATCTGCTGTGCGGTGGTGAACAGCTCCACAACTGTGATACTGGAGGCAAGGGAAGTGTCCTTGGTAAGTCCGATCAGTGAGTTAAACAGTGGTGGAAAAGCGATTCGGAATGCCTGGGGCATTACAATCCTGGTCATGGTCTGGCGGTAATTTAGCCCCACCATATAAGCGGCTTCTGTCTGTCCTTCTGGTACCGCCTGGATCGCAGATCGGAAAATCTCAGCGTTGTAAGCGCCAAGGTTCAGGGCAAAGGCAATCACAGCGGATGGAAAAGCGTCCAGGATAATTCCTACAGACGGCAGGCCGAAGAAAATGATGAACAGCTGTACAATAAGTGGGGTTCCGCGGAAGACCCATATGTAAAATCTTGCGAACTGCTTCAGTCCTTTTACATTGGCAATCTGTACCAGGGCCAGAAAAAGGGCGATGATGCAGCCAAAAACAAAGGATAATAAGGTAAGGGGGATTGTAACTTTTATTCCGGGTATGAGGATTCTGGTAAAGGAAGATACCAGAATCTCTGCTAATCGTTCACTCATAATTGTTTCCTTTTACTTTCAATTGTTGGATGATTGTCTGTTGTTCTGGACAACAGCTGTGGCAAAGTAATTAATTCTCATCAGTGCTTTCTGCTGATGCATCCTCAGAAGCGGTGTCTGTATTGTCTGCATTTTCATCCTGCGGCTGTGTGAAGTCTGTGCCGAAGTAATCCTCAGAAAGCTTGCTTAAAGTTCCGTCTTCTTTCAGTTCGTCAATAGCGTTCTGAACTGCATCATATAAAGCTGTTTCCCCTTTCTTGATCGGGACAGCGTAGGTATCTACAACGTCCGGAATTACGAAAGCAACTTTCAGATTTGCATCCGGGTGCTGCTGAAGGTATTCATTGAATACAACAGAGTTAAAGGTTGTGAAATCAGCGCGTCCGGATTCAATCAGGGAAACTGCTTCGTCTGCTGTACTGATCTGAACCAGAGATGCACCGGCATCCTCCAGAATATCAAGGTAAGCGGTTGTGGCAGTGTTTGCTACTTTTTTGCCATCCAGGGAAGCCATATCTACGATATCATCATTGTCTTTGGCTACTACGATCTGCTGTGTGATGTAGAAATATGGTCCTGCGAAATCGTATTTCTCTTCGCGTTCCGGGGTAATACTTACTGCGTTAATTACTGTGTCCAGACGTCCACTGTCGATTCCTGCAAGAAGGGAATCCCAGTCAGATTCTGTGAAATCTGCTTCCACACCAAGTTTGTCTGCAATTGCCTTTGCTACCTCCACATCAAATCCGGTAAGCTCTCCGTTATCGTCATGATAGGTGTATGGAGGATAGGTTCCTTCCACACCGACTTTCAGTTTTCCTGATTCCTGAATCTGTGCAAGCTCGTCATCAGCTGCATAAGCCATACTGCATGTTGCCAGAACTCCTGTTAATACTGCTGCAATTCCTAAAGTCAAGATGCTTTTTCTCATAATTGTATCCTCCTCTTATTTTGTTTCCTATTTAGCAACTAGGTTTAATATGGATTGAATGATAGCATAGAAATCTGGCCTTGTCTAATATGGAATAAAGATAGCTGGCTATAGGAAATTCCTATAACCTGCTTAAATTGAAAGTACACAGCTTGACTTAATAGGAAGATATGGTAAAGTGGAAGAAAGAAATCTGGTGGGAGTGAGGCTTGATAATTCTCTTTGGGGCAAGGGCGCGTGGAGATTTCAAAAGGACGAGTGACATTGATCTTGCAGTCAGTGGAAGGGGATTTTTGCAGATTTGCGCTGGATGTAGATGAGGAAACATAAAAACAGAACGAAAGCAGATGTAAAAAGACTGAAGTTTTCGCCAGAGAGGGAATAGATATGTTGGATCTGAAGCAACTGAAATATTTTATAGTGTGTGCAGAAACAGGCTCTATCAGCGAGGCTGCCAAGCTTCTTTATACAACCCAGCCCAGTGTGAGCAAGGCAATCAAAGCACTGGAGGAAGAAATGGGGATTGTATTGTTTGAGCGTATGCCAAGGGGAATTGCGCTTACGGTGAAAGGCCGGGAGGCATACCGATATGCGTGCAGGATCATAAATGATTCCCGGATACTGGAAGAGATGAGCCATGGGAATATGGCAAAATATCTGCGGATTTCATTGAATCCCAGTTCCTGGTTTACGAATCAGTTTGTGGAGTTTTATAAGGAAAATTATGACAAGGATTATCATTTTGAAATCTATACTGCCGGTGTGCGCACGGTCATGGAACGTGTGCGGGATTACCTCTCAGACATTGGCTTTGTATACGTGATGGAACAGCAAAAAAAAGAATTCCAGTATGAGCTGGCGAAAAACAAGCTGGTTTTTACCGTTATGCAGGAAAGTACGGCGACATTTTATCCGGGAAAGTTAAATACATTATATCAAGAAGCAGCAGACAGAGAGAAAGCACAGACCGTAAATATGGAAGAGATGAAGAGCTTCCGATTTATCCAGAACTTCCGTGATGAGTTTCTGGAATTGGGAGAGAAAGAAAAACGTAGTGTGTTCAGCTGGGAAAATCTGAATGTTTCCATTATTACAAACAGCGATTACATTATGGAAAAGATGTTGAAAGAGACCGGACTTTGCAATATCAGCGGCAGTTATCTTTCCAATGATAAAAAGGCAGCAAACAAAGGTATTCCGCTGGAATTCAAAAAGAATAAGGTGGTTTTCGGATACATCAGAAGAAAGAATGACGAGACGGATGAGCTGATGGAGGAATTACTGGGATTTTTAAGGGAAAAATTGAAGCTGGAGAATGGCAGCTGAATATGAAAGGGATAAAAGAAAAACGAAGCAGAATCGGCTAAAGGAACGTGTGACGGTCTTCGAAAATAGAGAAAAGGTATTCCTGAAAATTGAAAATATATTCCAAATAAGAATAGCTTATACCCCCCCGGGCGGGTTGTAGGCTGTTTTTTATTTTGCTAAACTACATCATGGAATGAAAGAATGAGTAAAAACCTACTTGTACAGTATGGAATGGAGACAATTAAATGAAAAAATATGCAATCAAACGTATCCTTCAGCTGATTCCCATTCTGTTTGCAATTACTTTTCTTTCTTATGGAATGATGCGTATTGCAGGAAGTGATGTTGTAACACAGAAAATGGAGAACACGGGAGGCGTAGTATCAGAAGCTACGTTGGATGCGGCAAGAGAAGAGCTGGGGCTGGATAAGCCATTTTTAACCCAGTATTTTGTATGGCTTGGAAAACTGCTTTGTGGAGATATGGGGAACAGCTATGTATCAGGATTTTCGGTCTTTGATACTTTTATATCAAAACTGCCGGCAACTCTGCTTCTTACGGTGACTTCCATTCTGCTTACTATTATTATTTCGATTCCTTTGGGAATTTTGTCTGCGGTGAAGCAGAATACAATTGTTGATTATCTGATTCGTTTCTGCAGTTTTATAGGAAACAGTCTTCCTAATTTCTTTGTATCACTTTTGCTTATGTATTTTCTTGCAATCCGGGTCAGGATTTTCCCTGTTATTGCCAAGGATGTGAGTCTGAAAAGTGTTGCAATGCCGGCCATAACCCTGGCCATTGCCATGTCTGCGAAATATCTGCGGCAGGTAAGGGCTACTGTGTTAGATGAGCTGAGTAAGGATTATGTAACAGGTGCCCGTGCCCGTGGGGTGAAGTTTTCTGTTACCTTATGGAAAAGTATTATGAAAGCATCCCTGGTTACGGTCATTACCCTGTTAATGCTGTCAGTGGGAAACCTCCTTGGCGGTACGGCAATTGTGGAGTCCATCTTCATGTGGGACGGTGTTGGAAAACTGGCAGTAGATGCTATTTCCATGCGCGATTATCCCATTATTCAGGCGTATGTTATGTGGATGGCGATCATTTATGTGCTGGTGAATCTGCTCACAGACCTGTCTTACCGGTTCCTTGATCCGAGAATCCGTCTGGGAGGTGCGAAGCAGTGAGTGTAAAAAAAATGGACGAAGTGCCAGAAAAGAAAACGGAAAGTAAAATACTGGTAAAGATGGGTAAGAAAGAACAAGGTAGATGTCAAAAAGAAAGTGTAGTGCTGAAAAATGGGCAAAGCACAGATAATGGAAAGCACGTAACCGTGCGTGTGCAGAGGATTAGAAAGATCCATATAAAACAAAAGCTGATAATTTTCAGCGTTCTGGCTGTCTGTCTTGTAGTCCTGGCAGTTTTTTCAGACCATCTCTGTCCTTATGACCCTTACGCCCAGGATCTTTCCAGCGCCCTTCAGGCACCCAGTCTTCAGCATCCAATGGGGACAGATACTTATGGCAGGGATATGCTGTCCCGGGTGATCAGCGGAGCAAGAGCCAGTATTTTTTCCACTTTTATACTGGTGGCTGTGATTTCCATTTTTGGTACGATTGTGGGATTATGCTGTGGCTATTATGGCGGAATTCTGGATTCTGTTATGATGAGAATTTCTGATGTCTGTCTGGCATTTCCAGGGCTGGTGTTTGCAATGGCGATCGCGGCCATTCTTGGGGGAGGTATCCAAAATGCTATTATTGCGCTGGCAGTGGTCAGCTGGCCAAAGTATTCACGTATAGCCAGAAGTCAGACACTGGCTTTGAAAGAGGAACCTTACATCCATGCGGCGATATTGGCTGGGGACAGCTCTGCTCAGATACTTGTTAGACATGTTCTTCCCAATATGATCGGACCGGTTCTGGTAACAGCTATGCTGGATATTGGAACCATGATGATGGAGCTTGCAGGACTTTCCTTTCTGGGTCTTGGAGCGCAGATTCCAATGGCTGAGTGGGGAAGCATGATGAGCGGTGGACGAAGTATGATCCAGACATATCCATGGGTGGTTCTGTCGCCGGGAATTGCGATTTTTATATCGGTGGTTATTTTTAATCTGCTGGGAGATACCGTCCGGGATTACCTGGATCCGAAGAATAGCCGGATCAAGTGATGCGAGACAGTCAGAGGCTGAAATACGCGGCTTCCAAAACACAATTTTGGACTCTTTTGTGCTGTCAAAGCGGAAATGAAATATGTAAGCTTTGGAAAAAAGCATGTTAAATATAAGAGTATGAATAAACACGAGGAGGAATGTAAATGAAAACAAAGAAGATTCTTGGAATTGCACTGGCTGTCTGTATGACAATGGGATTAACTACAGTGCCCGCAATGGCGGAAGATAAGAAAACATTTGTATTTGGTGATACCACCTTTAATGCGGAGAATGAAGAAGCGGATATCAATCCACAGAACACCTACGCCGGCTGGGCCTGCATCCGCTATGGTGTCGGCGAAACCCTGTTCCGCTATTCTGATACCATGGAAATTGAACCATGGATTGCCAAAGAATATGAAAATATAGATGAGCTGACCTGGAAAATTACTTTGAACGATGGTGTTGTATTTTCCAATGGGCGTGTCTGTGATGGACAGGCGGTAAAGGAAAGCCTGGAGTCTCTGGTTGAAAATCATGAAAGAGCAGCGGGGGACCTTTGCATTGACAGTATTGAGGCAGATGGAAATGTGGTTACCATTAAGACCACAGAGCCGAAACCGGCATTGATTAACTATTTAAGTGATCCCTATGGCTGTATCATTGATGTACAGGCCGGAATTACAGACAATGGAATTGTAATCGGCACGGGTCCTTATGTGGCTACAGATCTGGTAACGGACGATCATCTTACACTTGTAAAAAATGAAAACTACTGGAATGGGGATGTAAATGTGGATGAAATCACGGTTCGAACCATTTCCGATGGAGATACACTGGCATTTGCACTTCAGGCAGGTGAAATCAATGCTGCCTATGGTATGGCATATGCAAGCTATCCTTTATTTGAGAATGATGATTTTACGTTCTCCAGTGCTGCAACAAGCCGCGCATTCTATGCATGGATGAATTTTGAAAGTACGGTAACTTCTGATCCGGCAGTCCGCAAGGCAATTGCCATGGGAATTGACAAAGAGAGCTTCGTATCCGTACTTCTGAATGGATACGGATATCCGGCAGTTGGTGCATTCCCGGATACTTTTTCATTTGGCGGACAGAATCTGACTACAGAGAGCTATGATCCGGATGGAGCCAAAAAGGTTCTGGAGGATGCAGGCTGGATTGATTCCGATGGTGACGGAATCCGTGAAAAGGATGGCGAGAAGCTTGTAATCCGCTGGCTTACCTATCCAAGCCGTCAGGAGCTTCCGCTGCTGGCAGAATCAGCCCAGGCAACTCTGAAAGAGATTGGTATGGATGTTCAGGTTAACTGCACATCTGACAGCAATACCATCCGCAAAGATCCTGCGCAGTGGGACGTATACGCAAGTGCCATGGTAACAGCCCCAACAGGAGATCCGGAGTATTTCTTCACAACCTGTGCTCTGGATAACTCTGTTTCCAATAATGGACATTATCACAGTGATAAGCTGGAAGAGCTTGCAAAAGAGATGGGAAAAGAATTTGATGTGGAAAAACGTTCCGAACTGGGAATTCAGATGCAGCAGACCGTTCTGGACGACAACGCTTATGTGTTCTGTTCTCATCTTAAAATGAGCATGATCATGCAGTCAAATGTAACCGGTCTTGTGTCCCATCCTTGTGATTACTATGAGTTGACAGCAGATCTGGATATTAACTAAGGAAAAATACGCTTTGTGAGTTTGACCTGCCTATGGTGTAAATGAGAGCCAGCTGCCATGTATGGATAATACAGGCAGCTGGCAGAAATATTTTTTGGATATCAAGGAGGAGTTTGCACGACAATGGAGAATAAAATACTGACCTATGATTCGGTGGAGATATCCTTTGACGGGGAAGCGGTAGTCCATGATGTAAGCTTCTCACTCACACCGGGCGAAATCCTGGGGCTTGTAGGAGAATCCGGAAGTGGTAAAAGTACACTGATCAAAGCTGCTATGGGACTTCTTGGTTCAGGAGGCCTGGTAACCAGAGGCGACATCTGTTATATGGGACAGAATATTCTGGATATTTCAGAGAAGGAAAAAAGAAAAATCCGGGGGGCAGGAATCGGCATGATTTTTCAGGATGCAGGAGCCTCTCTTTGCCCTATCCGTACGATTGGTGACCAGATTTATGAGAGTATGCGCGCCCATAAGAAAGTGAGCAGAAATGAAGCAAAGGATCGTGCCATGGAATTGTTTGAAAAGCTGAATTTTAAAGACAGCCAGCGCGTGTGGGACAGCTATCCCTTTGAATTATCCGGTGGAATGAATCAGAGAGCAGGGATTGCCATTTCCATGCTGATGAATCCACCGATTCTTTTGGCAGACGAACCTACAAGTGCACTGGATGTATCGGTTCAGCGTCAGGTAGTAAGAGAAATGTTAAAGCTCAGGGAATTGTTTGGAACAGCAATTATAATTGTAACCCACGATATTGGTGTAGTTCGGGCAATGGCGGATACCGTTCTGGTTCTGAAGAATGGAAAAATGGTGGAATATGGAGAGGCAAAAAAGGTGTTGAACCATCCACAGGATCCCTATACGAAGAAGCTGCTGGCAGCAGTTCCAAGGCTTAAGAGAAAGGAAAGATCATGAACACACTTTTGGAAGCTGAACACTTAACGAAGGTATTTGCGCAGAGGGGAAAAGAGCCTTTTAAAGCTGTGGATGACGTAAGCTTTTCTTTGCAGGCAGGAGAAACACTTGGAATCGTTGGCGAATCCGGCTCCGGAAAAAGTACACTGGCGAAGATGATCACAAGGCTGACGGATATTACAGATGGTACTTTGAAATTCCAGGGAAAAGACATTACGAAATTGAAACAGAGCCAGTTGAGGGACGTATATGGAAATATCCAGATGGTTTTTCAGAATCCGGCAGGTTCCTTTGACCCGAGAAGAACTTTGGGAGACGGAATTGGAGAGAGCCTTCGAAATCGTGGCATGAAGAAGGCAGATATTGCAATAAGGGTGAAAGAACTGCTGGAACAGTGCGGACTTGAAGAAGAGCTGGCTAAAAGATATCCACATGAGGTCAGTGGAGGACAGTGCCAGAGAGCTGCAATTGCAAGGGCACTGGCAGTGGAACCGAAGGTGCTGATCTGCGATGAAGCTACCAGCTCACTGGATGTGACCATTCAGAAGCAGATCATGGAGCTTCTGGAAGAGCTGAAGGATACACATGGCTTGTCCTTTATATTTATCTGCCATAATCTTGCACTTGTACAGAGCTTCTGCGATAAGGTGCTGGTTCTGTATGACGGAAAAGTGGTGGAGAGCGGGAAGCCGGATGATATTATCAATGAGCCGAAAGAGGCGTATACAAAGAAGCTGGTGGATGCAGTATTTGAGTAAAATAAGCACAGAAGAAAGCCCTGCCGGGCAGGATTGCACTGCGATGAAAGGGGAGTTGCCGTTCGAGGCAACCCGCCGCAGTCGGAGAATCCTGCAAGCAGGATTTTTTTTTCTTGAAATTTCCTTGTAAGATATTCCATAAAAGCAGAAAAATATGCAAAATGGGAATGGGTAAATATCCCCCTGGGGAGCTTGTGATACCTGTTGATTCTGGTACAATAGGTTTCAGCAGCAAGGCAGAAAACGCCTGAAATGCGAATTTTTATACATAGTTACATGTAACACCTCCACTCATTATTACATGTAAATACAGACCTTCTATAGAAAGACAGTTATAGGACAAAAGCTTATAACTGCCTTTCTTATCTGGAGCGTATTTGAAAAAAATTCCGCAGTCTGCACGCCCCACTTTGCGGTATATTTCACCCGAATCCGGGAAAAATCTCCACAAATTGTGATGTACATCTTGCAGAAAGCCTTTTTCAGACACGCGCTGAGAAGAAATGAGGGATGGGAGAAAAAAGAATCAGAAATCTTCAGAAAATAATATTTCTGCTGATAATAAAAACAAGAGGGAGAACTGCTATGAAAATCAAGAAAGTAATCAGTTTATTATGTACAGCGGCCATGCTGCTGGCTGTACCAGCCGGGAATGTTTATGCGGGTGCGGAGGATCAGTCTGTGGTAGTTACAATGCCAACCACATCAGAACCGGAATCCGGTTTTGATCCGGCTTACGGATGGGGAGCCGGAGAGCATGTTCATGAGCCATTGATCCAGAG
>ERZ809074.4488-NODE-4488-length-11478-cov-4.469054_pt1 | contig 11478 bp, 10 predicted proteins | sample MGYA00520795_ERZ809074 | MGnify/ENA primary metagenome ERZ809074 (study PRJEB31570, sample SAMEA3212989) | Homo sapiens | biome: human-gut; feature: human gut; material: fecal | place: Sweden | collected 2011 ...
GCATCATCGGCATTGTCATCAGCATCGTTATGTGGATCGTCAATGCGGTGATTCTGGCTGGAAGCGGCATTCTGGATCAGCTTTCCAACCTGTCTTAATTTTCAGACGACATACAAAAAGCGGAGAAGTCTCACGACTTCTCCGCTTTTTTCGTTATATCAGAGCAAAATCACTGCATTTTCATAGAAATGATCGCAGACAGCACCGTCAGAAAGCCGGCGATTGCGGCAACGATTGCCGGGAGCGTTCCGCCTTTTCCCACCATCAGGCTGGCGAATCCGCCTAGAACAGCACAGCCGCCCAGGACTGCTGCCACCAGAACAGACACCCACATCAGCGATGCGATGCCTGCTGCGGCAAGTCCCAGGGAAACCAGCCCCAGCATCAATGCCGTTGCCTCACGTGGTGTGCGTTCCCGTTTTTCCTTTTTCGGTTTTGGCTGCTTTTCGGTTTTTTCTTTCATGAGAATCACCTCAGATACAGTACACGGCGCTTACGCCTCACGCAGTACAGCATCCATGGCAGCCAGTGCTTTCAGCACACGTTTCATGGCTGCATCTGCCTGCTCATCGGTCAGCGTACCCTCGTGAGAGCGCAGCCGCAGAGAGAACGAAACGCTCTTCTTGCCGGCAGCGATCTGGTCGCCCTTGTATACGTCGAACAGAGTCACTTCTTCCAGCAGCTTGCCGGCAGCCTGTTCGATTGCCTCTTCCATCTTGCCAACCGGCAGTGCATCATCGCACAGCAGGCTCAGGTCACGGGTGATTGCCGGGAACTTCGGCAGCGGACGATAGGTCACTTCTGCCTCTGCCATCTCAGCCATTTCCTGTACCAGCAGCTTTGCCACATAGGTTCTGGTGCCGATGCCGTAGGTTTTCTGTACGGTCGGGTGCAGCTCGCCCAGGTAGCCGATGGGTGTTTCGCCGCTGAGGATCACTGCACTTCTGCCCGGATGGAGCGCACAGCATTCCTCAAAGACACCCTCTGCCTCAGACGGACGCACATAGGTGCATTTCGGCAGACGCAGTTCCTTCAGCAGCGCATCCACAGTGCCCTTCAGTGCAAAGAAATCTGCATCGCCGCCGTACATACCAATGGTCAGACGGTTCGGCTCGGTGGGCAGTGTGTCCGGACCGGTGGGCAGATATTCCTTGCCGATCTCATACAGTGCCACTGCAGCATTCCGGTTCTTGTAGTTGGTTGCCAGCACATCCAGCATACACGGCAGTGTGGTCGTCCGCATGATGCTGGTGTCCTCACCCAGCGGATTGGTGATGGTGATGGTCTTGCGCAGCTTGCTGTCTGCCGGGAGACCGATGCGGTCAAAGCACTTCGGCGAAGTGAACGAATAGGTCAGTGTGCCGTAGTATCCCAGACCTACCATGGTCTGTTCTGCCTTCCGCAGGAACTGCTGCTGCGGTGTCAGCTGTGCCTCAGCCACGCCACGGATGACTGTGGACGGGATGTTGTTGTAGCCGTAGATTCTTGCAACTTCCTCTGCGATATCCGCCGGGCGCTCCAGGTCGATCCGGAAACTGGGCGATACGCAGACATCGCCTTTCACCTGGATATCCAGGGATTCCAGTGTCTTTACCATCTCTTCCCGGGAGATCTCTGTTCCCAGGAAACGGTTGATCCAATCCGGATCAAAGGGGATCTCTGCCGGCTTTGCGGTGCGGTTGTCCACTTCAATGAACTCTGCCACCGGTTCGCCTGCGCCCAGCAGTTCTACCAGTTCCATGGCACGTTTCAGTGTGCGCTGGCAGCCGTCCGGATCCAGACCCTTTTCATACCGTGCCGATGCGTCAGTACGCATTCCCAGTTTCTTTGCAGTGCGGCGAACCTGTACCGGTTCAAAGTAAGCGGACTCGAAAATAACGGTATTGGTGTCGTCCATGATGCCGCTGTATTCGCCGCCCATAACGCCTGCAACAGCGATAGGCTTTTCTGCATCGGCAATGATAAGCATTTCCGGAGAAAGCTGGCGCTCCTGTCCATCCAGTGTAGTGATGGTCTCGCCGTCCTTGGCATTGCGGACAACGATCTTGCCGTCCTTGACGTAACGCTGGTCAAATGCGTGCATAGGCTGACCATATTCCAGCATCACATAGTTGGTGATATCCACCAGGTTGTTGATGGGGCGCACGCCGCTGGCACGGAGCCGTTCCCGCATCCAGCGGGGAGACGGACCGATCTTCACGTTCTTTACCATGCCGGCAATATAGCGAGGGCAGAGCTGTGCATTTTCCACTGCCACAGACAGGCTGTCGCTCAGCTTGTCCTCAGAGCCGTGGAATTCCGGCGCTTTCAGATTCAGAGGCTTGCCGAATGTTACGGCAGCCTCTCTCGCCAGACCTACTACCGACAGACAGTCCGGACGGTTGGAGGTGATCTCGAACTCCACAGAGGTATCATTCAGACCGATCGCCTCATGGATGTCCTGTCCCGGCTTGCAGTCCTCTTCAATGAGGAAGATGCCGTCCTCGATGGCATAGGGAAAATCGTGCTTGGTCAGACCCAGTTCACCCAGAGAGCAGAGCATCCCGTTGCTCTCTACGCCACGGAGCTTTCCCTTTTTAATATGTACACCGCCGGGCAGATCTGCGCCGATCATCGCCACCGGCACCAGTGCGCCCTCCACAATATTCTGTGCGCCGGTCACGATCTGGATCGGTGCATCGCCGCCAACGTCTACCTGGCAGACCTGGAGATGGTCGGAGTTTTCGTGGGGCGTAATGGAAACCAGCTTGCCGACAATGACATTCTTGACAGCGTCGCCTTCTGTTTCATAAGTTTCTACCTTAGAGCCGCTCATGGTCATGCCGGCGCAGAATTCCTTGACGGAAACGCCGCAGTCCACATAATCAGCCAGCCATTTCATAGATAAATTCATCGTCTCTTACCTCCCACTCAGAACTGTTCCAGGAATCGATAGTCGTTCTCATAGAGCAGACGCATATCGCCGATATTATAGCGGCGCATTGCGATACGCTCCAGACCCAGACCAAAGGCAAAGCCGGAATATACGCTGCTGTCAATGCCGCAGCCCTCCAGCACCTTCGGGTGGACCATGCCTGCACCCAGCAGTTCGATATAGCCTTCGCCCTTGCACATCCGGCAGCCCTTTCCGTGGCACTGGAAGCACATAACGTCGACCTCTGCGCTGGGTTCTGTGAACGGGAAGTGGTGGGGACGCAGACGGATCTTGCAGTCATCGCCGTACAGACGCTGCATCAGCAGTTCCAGAGTACCCTTCAGATCTGCCATGGTGATGCCCTTGTCTACGACCAGTCCCTCGATCTGATGGAACAGCGGAGAGTGTGTGGCATCCACAGCATCCGAACGGTAAACCCGTCCCGGAGAGATCACACGGATCGGCGGCTTCTGGTTTTCCATCACGTGTACCTGTACCGAAGAGGTCTGGGTACGCAGCAGAATGTTGTCTGTAATATAAAAGGTATCCTGGGTGTCCCGTGCCGGGTGATCCGGCGGCAGGTTCAGTGCCTCAAAGTTGTAGTAATCGTATTCGACCTCCGGACCATCTGCCACGGAAAAGCCCATGCCCAGGAAGATCTCCCGGATCTCGTTTTCCACGATGGTCAGTGGGTGCATACTGCCCACCTTCTGCTTTTTGCCGGGGAGCGTGATGTCCAGCGTCTCGGATTCCAGCTTGTGCGCCAGCATTGCATCTGCCAGCTTTTTCTGCTTTTCCGCCAGGGCATTCTCAATATCGGCACGCACCTGGTTTGCCAGCTGACCCATTGCCGGGCGCTCTTCGGCAGAAAGCTTGCCCATCTGCTTGAGGATGCCGGTCAGTTCACCTTTTTTGCCCAGATACTGCACACGCAGTGTCTCCAACAGCTTGGAATCTGCACAATCCGAAAGTGCCTGCTTGGCAGCGGCACGGATCGCTTCCAGTTGTTCTTTCATAATATCGTTCCTTTCCTCCGCTTTCCTGCGGTCATTTGGCTCTATGGGACACTTCATAAAAAAAGCCCTGTCCTGCGAAAACAGGACAAGGCAAATGCTTGTTCAAACCACCCATTTTCAAAGAGCCGTCACTCTTCTGTCCTTAATGCGAACGCCACATCCAAGCCTAATTCTGGAAAAATGTTTGCACTGCAAGTACACTTTTCCGGGTTCAGCCCAGCCACTCGGAAGGGAACTTCAGCATATTCCGCCGGACGGGTTCTCAGCGCACCCCGTTCTCTGTACCGGCGGCTCCTTTTCGGCGGCGATGGGATTCCCACCGCAATTTCCGCATTTTTTCTGTCATGCGGACGCCTCAGTCTATGCCTACTCGCTTCGTCACTGTGTTTTCAAATCACATTATACCTGCTTTTACAAAAAAAATCAAGTCCTTTTGAAAATTTTTTCTTGAAATTTTTTGCGGCATATGCTATAATAGAAATTGGGTGATGCAAAAAGAGAAATGTTTTCAGCAACTTGCACAAAAAAGATGGGCAAATTCCAATTTTTACTGCAAGACGGTACAGTTTTCTTTTCGGGGCATCCTCAGCAGAACGACAGAAGAACAGGCGGAGACCGAAAATCCGGCTTGTTCGAAAAAGGAGTTTTACGCATATGGACAATTTTGCGGAATACATGGTGAAAAAACGTCCGGATTCACAGGACAATGCCAAAAAGGCTGGGATCATCCTGCTTGCAGTGCTGCTCTGCGCTGCATCTGTATTTCTGGTTTTTGTGACACACATCCCGTTTATCCTGGTCATCACCTGTGCCATTATCTATGGTGCATACTACCTCATCTCCGGCACATCGGTGGAATATGAATATGCCGTCACCAACGGAGAAATGGATGTGGACAAGATCATTGCACGCCGGAAACGGGTACACCTCATCACGGTGGATGTGGGAAAGTTTGACGCTTACGGCGAAATGACCGACGATATCCCGGACGACACGGAACGAACCGTTGTGCTTTGTGCCGACAACACCGGCGAGGGCGAATATTACGCCGACCTGGAGACAGAGGAATACGGTGCAACACGCATCATCTTCACTCCCAACGACGCCGTGCAGGATGCCATTGCGGCTGCGCTGCCCCGTCAGCTCCGTTTCCAGAAAGGGCAGGCATAATGGTGCAGCTGTATCTGGAGCTGGGTTATTTTGCCGCAGTCAATCTGGTCGCATTCGCCCTTATGGGCATCGACAAGCAGCGTGCCAAAAAGCACCTGTGGCGCATCCCGGAAAAGACCTTGTTTCTGGCAGTGATCCTGGGCGGCGGCATCGGCGGCACAGCCGGAATGTTTTTCTTCCGGCACAAGACCCGGCACTGGTATTTCCGGTTCTTCTTTCCCCTGCTGGCAGTTTTGCAGGCGGCGGGGCTCATTTATCTGTACTTTATCTAGTAATCATAAAAAGCAAACCGCAAGGAGGCTTTCACGATGGCAAATCACGTTCTTCAAAAGCTGGGCAGTATGTTCACCGCAGCGATTCTCTGCGCATCCTGTCTGCCCTTTGGCAGCGTTTCCGCTGCCGGTAACAACACGGCAGATGCCGACATTTCCGAAACGATCCCGAATCTGGTGAAGTCACCGGAACAGCTGGTACAGGATGCCGAACGAGGCGATTTTCTGACGCTCAGCTATGCCACACTGCTGGACTGCGCCTATTTCGGCGCCGGCTATGCGTCCACCTTTTCCGAGAAGAATCAGACGCTCCTGGATGTGGATCACTCCGGAAGAATCGACTCCACCGACATTTTCCTGCTGATGTACTGGTGCGCTTATCAGGGTGCTACCGGCGATTACACAGAGGATTCCATCACATTTCTGAGTGAATGGGATACCGCAAACGGCTCTGTCACAACAGAGACCACACCGCTGGAAACGACGGTCTTTACAACGGAAGAGACCACGACCACTGCCGCTCCGGCAACCACTGTCTCCTCCGACAGCACAGCGGTAACTACCGCAGACACGACCGTGACAACTGCTGCGCCAACAACGGAGACAACAACTACGACAACAACTACTACGACCACCACGACAACTACGACCGCAGCCACCACCACGACAACGACTACCACCACAACGAACCGTGGCGGCGCATGGGCGCAAAAGGATTCTTACCGTGGCGTGGACGTTTCCAAGTATCAGACCAACATCGACTGGAAGGCGGTAAAGGCTGACGGCATCGACTTTGCGATGATCCGTGCAGGCTACGGCAAGGTCGCCAACCAGAAAGACCCTTACTTTGAGCAGAACATGAAAAATGCCAAGGCCGCCGGCATTGCCTGCGGTACATACTGGTACAGTTACGCCACTACCCCGGCTGAGGCAAGGCAGGAGGCAGAGCTTTTCGCCAGCGTCATCCAGGGATACCAGTTTGAGTATCCGGTGGTTCTGGACATTGAGGACAAGGTGCAGACCGCACTGACCAAGGAACAGGTCTCCGCCGTTATCAACGCATTCTGCGAGGTCATGGAATCCAAGGGCTATTACGTTTCCCTGTACAGCTACGCAAGCTTTTTGAACACCTATGTTTATCAGTCGGTTCTGGAGGACTATGACATCTGGGTCGCACACTTCAATGTCAGCCGCCCGTCCTATTCCAAGACAAGCTACGGTATGTGGCAGTATTCCAACTCCGGCAACATCAACGGCATCAACGGCAACGTAGACCTGGACTACAGCTATAAATGCTATCCCGATCTGATGACAAAGTATCATCTGAATGGGTTCTAATGAATTGCTAAAAGCAAAGGGCATCCTGTTTCCACAGGATGCCCTTTTTATTTATGTTTGTCGATGTGATGCGCTTAATACTCACCCAGACACTGTCCGAACAGAATGCAGCGAATGCCGTCGTCTGCGCCGGAATTACACGTTTGCAGGGCGATCATTTTATCGCCGTAGGTCGGCGGATCATCGTCCGGCGCATACCAGACAAGCGCCGTGGAGCGTATTTCCTCGATGTACTTCTGGAACTCTTCCTGGTTCAGTGTGATGCGGTTCCAGTAATCAAACGCTGCGCCGTCCTCGCCGTTCAGCACGGACGATGCCACGATGCGGTAGAGATAGCGCTTTTCCAGCGTTGCCACTTCAAAGTAGATGTGCTGTCTGCCCCATTCCTCTTCCTTAAAGCTCTTGACAGAGTGGAACATGGAGCCGTTGCCCATGTTGTGACCGTAGAGCAGCGTGTTTTCCGTCTCGTTGATCTTGCCACGAAAGTCCTCGAAGATACTGCCGGCAGAACTGTGATTGCCCTCCCAGTCACGGTCAATATAGTAGGCATTGTCGTCCTTCTGCACAATGGGATAGTCAATGGGTGTATCATTTACATAGACCCAGCCGACCACATCCGGATTCTTTTCGTGGTGCTGTCTCACCTTTTCCATGTCGATGTGCATGGTGTAGTCATAGGTCACCGTGGTGGTCGTGGTAACGGTGGTGGTCGTGGTGGTTGTCGTAGTGGTAGTCAGTACCGGAATCGCCTCCGGCGCAGAGACCTTGTCCGCACGGCTGAACACCACAATGCAGATGATTACCACTGCCAGAAGAGCGATCCCCACAGCGATCAGGATCTTTTCCAGCTGTTTGATTTTTTTGGTTGCCAATTCAATACCTCCAGAACTGCAAATTTTTGTGCATTCCGCACCTCGTTTCATTCTATTTTAGTATACTGTTTTTTCGTTTTTTTGTCAAGCGATTTCCATAAAAAATGATGCCACGGCAGATATCGTGGCATCATAACGAGATTTCATTTTTTCACTTTCCCCAAAACACACTTTTACTGTATGGTAAACACATAATACTTTTCTTCGCCCACATACTGGACAGCTACCTGCTGTCTGGGGTCAACGCCTGTGATGGAATAGATCAGCACCGTGTATGTGTCATCGACATCGCTGCCCTGGGTCACACCATAGCCCAGATAGTTATCCAGCACTCCGCCGGGAACTTCATCATAGTTGGTGTCATACGGATTGTTGCGCCAGATCAGCTTATAGTACAGGTAAATGTTCTGCCGGATGGGAACTGTCTCCGTTTCCTGCTCCTTTGAGGTCTCCGGCAGTGTTGTCACCACCGGTGCAGCCGTTGTCACAATGTCCGCTTTCTTCGAAGTCTCCGCTGCACGGGCCGTCTCCGCCGGCTTGCTGGTCTGCGGCACAGCAGTCGTTACCGCAGGTGCATTGTGCTTTCCTGTAGTCTGCGGCGCTGTGTTGTCCGCAGGTCCTTCTATCACTTCCGGAATATCTCCCGGTTCTTCTGCAATGGTTTTCATCTCTGTGTTCGCACTGCTCTGCACCGCCGCATCTGCATCCGATGCCGTTTCCGGCAGAGTGGTTTCTGCGGTCGCCGCAGGTTCTGTCTCAGTGTCCGGGCGTTCCTCCGGTTCAACCGCAGTCGTGACCGCAGCCGGCGGAACGACCTCCAGCTGGTTGGTGCCGTCCGGCATCTTGCTGTGGATGGATGCCGCAGCGATCACCACGCAGAGCAGCGCCGCCGTACAGATGCCGGTACTGGTCTGCCAGCGCAGATACCAGGGGCGTTTCTTCTGCGCAGCAGTTTTCGCATTTTCTGCCGCAGATGCCCGCCGCATGATCTCCAGATACATCCGTTTTTTCGTCTCTTCATCCGGCTGGATCTGTTCCATAGTCTGACGCAAACACTTTTTCAGCATTTCATCTTCCTGATTTCGCATACGGCTCACCTCCCAACACCTTGGACAGTCGTTTTTTCGCCCGATGCAGCAGCGATCGGACTGTAGATTCCTTTTTTCCCAGCATTCCGGCAATTTCCATGCCGGAATATCCCTCAAAATAAAATAGATACACAACGGTCCGATACGGATCCGGCAGCTGCATCACCGCTGTCATCACAGCGGACTCTTCCTCGGGCGGTTCTGTCGCTCCGAGAAAGGCCTCCCAATCTTCAACTTCTTCCCGCTTGGAACGTGACCAGTGCTGCACCGCATTCTTACAGAGATTTGATGCCGTCACAATCAGCCACGCCTTTGCGTGTGCATCGTCTCCCCAAAGCTGCGGCTGCTGCATCGCCCGCAGGAATACCTCCTGCGTCACGTCCTCTGCATCCATCTGATTTTTCAGCCTTACATAGCATATCCGATATACCGTATTGACCTGCCGTGCATAAAACTGCGCAAAAGTGGTTTCATCCTGCGGCACGGAAACGCCCCCTATCGTCTGCACCTCGGCAATTTTTTTCCGCAGCGCAAGCCGATTTTCTGTCCTACGCTGTTTTGCTGCTCATGCTGTCTTTCTACCTTTTATCATACAGCATAAACATAAACAAAGTATGTATAGAATGCAAACAGCAGTAAAATACTGTCTGCCGGATGCCGTTTGACAGCGGCTGCAAGGCAGCGCCCCAAAGCGCTGATACGCACTGTCAAATCGGAGTGTGTTTCCACAAAACATCTGTGAAAACACATCCCAGAGGAAATGGAAAAGTAGGAGATTCCAATGCACTCTCCCGTCGTGCGGAAGCACTGGTGAAATTGAACTGCCGTTCCTTTCTGTGCAACATCGCCGCATACGGCGCATTCCATTTCATCAGTGTTTCCCTTTCAGCGCCTGTTTCCGCCCGGTCTCTGTGCCGCCTGAAAAACCGAAACATCTCACGATAAAAAAAACACACCTTTTCATTTCCGATACGGCGGCGTTCTTCACGCCGCTAAAAATCCCTTCACTATGGATACAATCGAGCAGCCCGAAATGTTGCACTTTTTCAAAAAGTTTTTTCGATTTGTAGGAATGTACAAAGTTATGACTTCAATTTGTGCATATCGTACAATTTCCGTTTTCCAAAGCAGATTTGAAAAAAAGCGTTCCATTTTCCGACGATTTATGTTATAATAGTATCAGAGTGCATTCACACAGGAATGAAACACACGCCTTTTCGGCAAAATTTCACACACAGCCATTTTTATGTGAATACACTCTGAAAAGCGAAACAGAACGGCAGTGCTGTGCATCCCTGTGCGGCATTGTCTCAACAAAGGTGGTCTTTCATGAACAAATACAAAAAGCTGGTCTCGAACACGCTGATCTTTGCCATCGGTTCGTTCGGGTCGAAGATCCTGTTGCTGCTGCTGACACGGCTTTACACCGGAAACATCAACCCCGGCGACAACAGCACCAAGGAACTGCTGGAACAGACAGCAAACTTTCTGATTCCCATTATCACATTTTCCATTGCGGACGCTGTCATCCGCTACGGCATCGACAAGAATTTCGACAACCGGAAGGTCTTTACCTCCGCCTGTGTCACAGAGGCATTTGGTATCGGCGTTCTGCTGCTGCTCTCACCCCTGCTGAACTTTCTGCCCTATACCGAGGGCTATGTGGTGCTGCTGGTGATCTACTGTATCACCTCCGGTTTCCGGCAGATCGCCTCACAGTTCGTGCGAGCCAGAGGGCTGGTGCGGCTCTTTGCCATGGACGGCATTCTCGCCACGCTGACCCTGTTTATCTTTAATGTTACATTTATTGCCGGATTCCATCTTGGCGTTACCGGTTTTCTGATCTCCGTCATCCTGTCCGACCTGCTGTCGGGATTGTTCTTGTGGGGCGTCGCCGGACTGCACCGGTTCTTCCGGCTGCGGTATATGGACAAGAAGATCCTGCGCATGATGCTGCAGTTCTCCATTCCGCTGATCCCGTCCGCCCTGCTCTGGCTGGTGACCGGATTTTCCGACCGTCTGTTTGTCCGGTATATGTCCGGGCCTGCCGGTCTGGTCGGAGAAACTGCTGCCGGCATCTACGGCGTTTCCACCAAGATCCCGAATCTGATTTCCACCATCTCTACGATTTTTTTCCAGGCGTGGAATATGTCCGCCATCGAAGAGAACGACTCCAAGGACCGCAGCCGGTTCTATCATCGGGTATTCGACGCATACCAGTCGTTTATGTTTATCGCCAGCGCCGGACTCATTGTCTTTGTGCGGATCCTCTCCAACATCCTTATTGACTCCAACACGTATCCGGAATATGCCACTGCATTTACGTATACGCCGGTGCTGATCGTAGGCGTTCTTATGATGTGCTTTAACCAGTTCCTCAGCAGCGTATACTCTGCGACCCAGCACACCACCCACTCGTTCTGGACGAGCCTGGTAGCAGCCGTGGTAAACATCGTGCTGAACATCATCCTCATCCATATCTGGGGCATTATGGGCGCAGCCATCGCAACCTTTGCCAGCTATTTCGTCTGCTACTGCATCCGCATCGTGGATGCCCGGAAATATGTTCCCTTCCCGGTCAACCACGCCAAGTTTGCCGCCAACACCGCAGCCCTATTCCTGCTGGGCATTGTGGTCGTGGAGGCGCCGCCGATGTGGATCCTCATTCTGACGGTAGGATTCATCTTTATGGTACTGTACAACTTCAGCGCTGTCACCCAGACTCTGGCACGTCTGAAACGCAGATAATCTATAAAGGCAACACCGCACAAAGCCCGCCTGACGGCTTTGCACGCAATCTGCTTGCTG
>ERZ809074.4500-NODE-4500-length-11451-cov-13.022113_pt1 | contig 11451 bp, 13 predicted proteins | sample MGYA00520795_ERZ809074 | MGnify/ENA primary metagenome ERZ809074 (study PRJEB31570, sample SAMEA3212989) | Homo sapiens | biome: human-gut; feature: human gut; material: fecal | place: Sweden | collected 2011 ...
GATAATTACCGATCCATTACACGCAGGATAAATTTTCATGTGCAAGGAAGCTGAATGAGGCGATGCCGGTAGCATCGTCGATTGAAGCTGACGCGGCAGATGGAAATTTAGACAAGTGAAAGGGGCGGATAATTATTGTGGATTATACTAAATATTATACGAGGAGGAAAACAGATGAAGGAGATTGTAATACCGAAAACTGAATTGAAAGTGTCAGCATTGTGCCTGGGTGGAGGCCCTCATGGAGTAGATCCGGAAGAATCCGAAAAGGTTTTGGATTATTATTTGGCTTCTGGTGGAAACTTTATTGACACCGCCAATATTTACGGACAGTGGAAGCCGGGCGGCGGAGTATCTGTCAGTGAAAGGTTTTTAGGAAAATATATTAAAAGCAGAAAATGTCGGAATAGGATTGTTCTGGACACGAAGGGCGCAGCGCCTCACTTTGATACGATGCATGTTCCGCGGGTTTCGCGAAAAGACATTCTTCACGATATTGACGACAGCCTTAAAAACCTTCAGGTAGATTATGTTGATTTATATTGGCTACATCATGATGATGAAAAAATCAGCGTGGAAGAAATTATAGACACACTGGTTTCTTTGGTCAGAGAAGGTAAAATTCGTTATTTTGGGTGCTCTAACTGGAATACGGCAAGAATCAGAGAAGCGTTGGATTATTCCAGAAAGAAAAAGATCCCTGAGTTTGTGGGAAATCAGGTGATGTATAATCTGGCGAAATACAATCAGGAACGGTTGGATCAGGAAATTATGTTCGGAATGACCAGTGAGATGTATGCGCTCCACAAAAAAGAAGGACTGGCAGTTATGTGTTATTCATCTCAGGCGCAGGGATATTTTTCCTGTGCAGACAAGGAAGATTTCATGGAAAATCCAGTTTACGATAATCCAAGAGAATTCTACGAAAATGAAATCAGTCGGCTGCGGTTAAAGAAGGTCAAGGTATTGGCAAAAAAGTACCAGTGTGATCCAACTCAGATTGCCTTGAAATATATGCTGTGTAAGGATGCATTCCCTACAATACCAATCATTGGTTCGGGAAAGCTTTCAGAAGTGAAGCTAAGCATAGAAGCAATGGGAATTCCGCTGACGAAGGAAGAGTGTGAATATTTAGAGAATGATGCAAAGGAGTGAGTGAATGGAAACGCTGAAAAATGGATTTCATTATCCTGTGACCGTAATTTTAACATCTGATGAACAGTTTGGATATGCCCGAGAACCGATTATACAGAGAATGCCAGATGGATCCATCGTTTGTCTGACACTTACCGGTGGTCCTACAGAACCGCATAAAACCAATGTTGTAGGAGTTGTCAGAAGCGAGGACGATGGTAAAAGCTGGAGTAGGCACACTACATTGTTCCAACATTCAGAGCGAGCTTGTTGGGCTCCGGAGATGTATGTGGAAGGTGATGTTGTATGTGTGTTGGTACATACCTATAATTCTGAATGCCGGTACAGAGAGTTGATTGTGTATCAGTCTTTTTCTTATGACAGTGGAAAAACCTGGACAGAGCCAAAGAGTCTTCCGTCTGGAATTACTAATTATTGTTTCAGAAAACGCTGTGTTTTGAAAAATGGAAATTGGATTTTTCCGGTGTATTGGCAGGAATGCAATGCGGCCTGGGATTGGGTTAAAGAGCCGGTGGAAGATTCTTTGTCTATGAAATGGCCCAAACGCGCAGGGGCTGTGATTTCCACGGACCAGGGGAAAACATATTCGCTGCACGGATACCTGAAGGCAGAGTTCCCTTTGTGGGAGAATAATATTGTGGAACTTGAAAACGGGGATTTGATAATGCTCATGAGAGCAGAACGCAGCGGTTTTTTGTATAAATCAATCAGCCACGATGGGGGCTATACCTGGAGTGAAGCAGAAAAAACAGATATTCCGAATCCAAATTCCAAAATCACGCTGATTCGACAGGAAAATAAAATTTTGTTATTCCATAATCCAAACTCCAATTATCAAGGGGTGATTTTTGATATGCGAAAGCCGCTATCTCTGTGGATCAGCTATGATGAAATGAAATCTTGGGGAAAAAAGATAGTGCTGTGTGATGAGCCTATGTTTTATCCACACGCATTTTTGGATAATGAAAAGCGGATGGTTTATCTGGCATCAGAAAATGCAAGAACACATTTTCTGATGAAGATACCTTATGCAGAGTTGGAGAAGGAGTGAGAGTGAATGGTTAATACGGTTCTTGGACCGATGGAAACTTCTGAGATGGGCAGAACATTGATGCATGAGCATGCGGTATGTTTTGATATGGCATTGAAAAAAGCATTTGGGAAAAAATGGGTGGACGAAGATGCGGCCATTGAGCTGATTGTTAAAGAGCTTAAAGCGGCAAAGGAATATAGCGGTATTCAGACTATTGTGGATGCAACTCCTATTAACAGTGGGCGGGATGTAAAAATTCTGAAACAGGTATCTGAAGAATCTGGAGTTAATATTTTAGCAGCAACAGGACTGTTTGCTTTTGAAAATTTTCCGATTGTCGGAAAGTCTGCGGAATGTTTTGTGAAACTAATTACAGAAGAGATTGTGAGCGGAGTTGAGAATACCGGAATTAAACCGGCAGTCATTAAATGTGCAACCGGTCCCCAGGGATTTACGGAAATTAATAAAAAGCTTCTGTTAATTGCAAGCGAGGTGTGCAAGCAGACAGGAATTCCAATTACAACACATACAGAAAGTATTGAGGCGGCAGTAGAGCAACAGAATATTTTTGAAAGAAATGGTGTGGATCTTTCAAAGGTAATCATCGGGCATACTGGTGATTATAATGATGTGGAAAAACTTTCTGATATTGTGAAAAGAGGAAGTTATTTGGGCCTTGACCGATTTGGATTAGATGAATTTAATTCTCTAGATAATAGGGTGAACACGCTGGATCAACTGTGTCAGAAGGGATTAATCAATTCTCTGGTTGTTTCTCATGATATTGTGGTTGTTTTTGATGCAGATTATGACGATTTTTCAGAACTGCCCAGAAAACGAGAGGAGGGACGTACTTTCAATTATTTTTGCAAAAAGGTGGTGCCGCTTTTAGAGAAAAGAGGGTACAAGGCGGCTGATATTGAAAAGCTTCTTGTGGACAATCCCAAACAGTTTTTTGATAATTGCGGATAAAATGGTTTGAACAAAATCGCTGCGCGATGGCCTGCCAAGGCTGTGGCGCAGTTTTTACTTTGAAATTACTAAAATCTATGCGATCCCGTCTGTCGAACAGATGAGAGAGGCACTTTTAAAGGGACAGCCAGATGAAGCGGAAAACGAGAAAATCTGGGAAGGCAAAGAGACTGAAATCCGTAGGCTGTTTGGTCTGGAGTAGTTTTTTATCCGCATCTTTTCTCAAAAATCTGCTATAAAATCAATACTTTTCAGAAAAAATGCGGATAAAAAAATCCGTCGTATAAGATCTTGGCCTTCTGTGTGGGGATATAAGGCCTGCAGTAGCTGATCACAGATCCGATCCGGGTAGTCAGCAGTTCCATCGTTACTGTTCACACGCAATGTCAGTTAGTTGTCAGGACTTTTGTACAGCTATTTGTTGTAAACTGGTAACATCAGAAAGGGAATCAAGGAGGACGGCAAATGAAGGGATATATTACAAACAACGGATACATGGGATACGTAGATGGCAAGTACATTTTATTTGCCAGCGATAAAGGATATTTTGAATTCATGGAAGACTAAGGAGGAAGGGCGATGAGTAAGATTTATTTCACACTGACAGGAACCAAGTACTATCACGGTAATGAATTCCTGAAGCCGGGAATGAAACTGAAACTTAAGAAGGAACCGGATAACAAGTTCGATAAAGAGGCCATCGTTGTAAAGAAGGAAGGAATTGGCGAGATCGGACATGTGGCAAATAGCACGCATACAGTAATTGGCGAGAGCATGAGTGCAGGACGCATCTATGATAAGATCGGTGACACTGCAAAGGCCAAGGTTGTCCTGGTGACACCTCATGGAACAATTTGCAGTCTTAGTAAGCAGAGTCTGATTGATAACAAACAAAAGAAGATGCAGAAGGCTTTATGAATATTCCAGATGGAATTGATGACGAATTGCCGTTTTTATAAAAAAATTTGAGGAGCATAAATCATGTTTGGATTTGATAAGATGTTTGATTTTAACCGTAATGGACGCTTGGATACATTTGAGAGAGCTGCTCAGTTTCAGTTTATGGATGAAATGATGAAACATGAGGAAACGGATTCTTTTGACGATGACAACGAAGAAGATGTCTTTGCTGAGGCAGGACTTGATTACGATGAATCAGAGTTCATGGATCCGGATGAAAGACGAGAAGTGTTGGAAGACGCAGGATTGGATCCGGATGAGTTTGATTTTTAGCAGATGATAGGGAAGAGGGGGTAGAGTGCAGAAAGCAGATTTCTTTTTAACAAATGAAGTGTTTGCTCAGAATGATAAATATTTTCCGAGATAATTAGTTGGCTGAGGTCGTTTATTTGATCTCAGCTATTGTTGTATTTAAAGCTAGAGAATGCACGTTTTGTTCGCATTTAAAAGAAATTGTAGAATTGGTTTTCGACAAAAACTGCTAAATAAAACAGGATAGTTTCGAGATTTCGAAGGTTGATTATGACAAATATATGGATGTGAGTTATAATGATAAATAGAAGCGTTTTGTTTCGTTAATTGTTAAAAAGCACAACGTGAGGTATTGGTATGAAGGTTTCGTACAACGGACTGAAGAGTATTAAAAATATAAGAAAATAGGTATTATTGATGATCATGACGCAAAGTTCATCCGACGAATGGTGAGTTATGCCAAAAGGCTCCAGAACAGAGAATTTTATAAGCAGATGGATGATTTGGTTAGTGTTGGACTTAGGAGATATCAGGATAAATTTAGTATAAATCAGGAGAACAGCTCCATCGTTTAGAAGCAGAATACAGTGATAATCCAGCATACCTGGCCTTAATTCGACAGGAATGTATCGAAAAGAAGTGGAAAGTGAAAGATGCGTCCAGTAAATAAAGGAAAAATTAAAACAGATAGACCAGACAGGAGTATATCTGCAAAAGGTGAAAAATCAGTATGAACTAGTTAAATTAAATCCGACACTAAAAGATAATCGAGATGATAAACGCATACGGAAGAGAAATGAGGTCTATAACCTAGCGAAAATGAAATTAGATTCATGGATTAAGATGACTCTGATCTCTGAAGATGTGGAGATAGAGATGAAGCAGGCCATTCTTGAATATTTTGACGAGAATGGAAGAGTAAAAGAAGTGATAGGGCAAATATCAGTAATAGTTACTAATATTGACAATCAAAATAAAATCTATTATAATCCAATCATACCAACCATTAAATACCAAATAACACAATAAACCCCAACCAAGGAGGATACCCCATATGATAAATAGCAGAAAAGTAGTCATCATCGGCTGCGGATTTGTCGGAGCATCATCAGCTTTTGCCTTAATGCAGAGCAACCTTTTTTCAGAAATGGTTTTAATCGATGCGGATCGCAGCCGTGCGGAAGGAGAAGCACTGGACATCAGCCACGGCATGGTATTCGCAAACCCCATCAAGATATATGCAGGAACCTACGATGACATCACCGATGCCGCAGTGATCGTGATCACGGCAGGTGCGAACCAGAAGCCTGGTGAAACGAGGTTGGATCTGATCAAGAAGAACAGCGCAATTATGAAATCCATCATCGGAGAGATCAAACAGCGTGAGTTCCATGGAATTTTGCTGATCGTTTCCAATCCAGTCGATATTCTTACTTACGTGGCTCTGAAGGAGTCCGGCTATCCGGCCAACCGGGTCATTGGTTCCGGAACCGTATTAGATACGGCCAGATTCCGGTATGAACTGGGAGAACATTTATGGGTGGACAGCAGAAGCGTTCATGCCTATATCATAGGAGAACATGGCGACAGCGAACTTGCAGCGTGGAGCGACGCCAGAGTAGGCGGACTTCCAATCCACGATTTCTGCGAACTGCGCGGATACTACGATCATGATACGTCCATGGAAAAGATATTTAATAGCGTGAAAAATAGCGCCTATGAGATCATTTCCAAAAAACACGCCACCTACTACGGAATCGCCATGGCCGTATGCAGAATCTGCGCTGCGATCGTGCGGGACGAACGGTCAATCCTTCCAGTATCAAGTCTGATGACAGGAGAGTATGGAATCACTGATGTGGTGCTGAGCATTCCGTCAGTTGTAGATGCGAAGGGGATTGAAGCGGTGGTGCCGATTGAGTTAGATGAAGCAGAATTAAAAGCACTCAAAAATTCTGCGGAAGTTTTGAAAAAAATGATTGTCGAAAGGATTTGAGCATGAACAAATTCCTAATGAAATTAATGCTTCTCATCATTGCCGGGATCATTTACCTGATCACAGGTAGAAACCGGAGACAGAAAGAGAAGATTCCAGATGGAATGGACATCTTGTGTGATCCACCGGAACAGAGATATCTGGTATATGCAATGGGAATCTTTGTTTTTCTTGGTGTCATGGTAATCAGTGTCCTATACATCAGGGCTGGAGCTCCTAAAGAAGCGAGAATGATGTGGGGACTGTGTGTGGTGATGGCAGTAGGAATTCTGGCAGTCACGATATTTTCAGGAAATATGATGGCGAAGATGTGTGTATATTTTAATTCTGAGCTTCTGTACATAGAACGGCCATTTCATGAAACAAGAGTATTCAAATGGTATGAAATCCAGAAAATCGAGGGCAAATACGGCAGTACAATCCATCTTTATCATCTGGATGGAACAAAAATCCTTACAGTTTACGCTAAGATGGTTAATTACAAGCATTTCTGTGAGGTTCTGCAAAACCGATAGATTTGTGGAGGCACAGAGGAGGAAATCTAAATGACTGGAGAAATGATGTGGGAAGCATATTGCTGCAAAACGAATACGAATCGCAATGCACGTCACGATATATGGAAGTTTTGCGGTGGCGGTGCGGTTGCTGACAAACTTGCAAATCTTGTACTCGCCGGAATAAAGACTGCAACTGCGAGCACAAAACTCGCCTATGAACTAGGTGGTGAAAACTTACCAGAAGTCGGGACATACAGTGTGATTCTTTTTGACAATGAGGAGGCAGCGTGTATTATCCGTGATACAAAAGTATCTGTTGTTCCGTTCAATCAAGTCAGTGCAGACCATGCTTTCAAAGAGGGAGAAGATAACCGTAGCTTGAACAAATGGCGTGAAGTGCATCGGAGGGCTTTTACTCCAGACTACGAGGCCGCTGGTCTGGATTTCGATGAAAAGGGAGATTGCGTCTTGGAAGAATTTGAAGTGGTGTATCGGTGAATCTTCAAAGCACCTGTTTTTCGGGGAAAATATCCTGAATAGTGTTCTGGAAAATGCAATGCTGCTTCCTTTTCGGGTGAAAAAATGATACTATAATATTAAGAAACAGGTATTGAATCTAAAAATACTGTATAGTATAATAAGCAAACTTATAGAAAAAGAAGGAGGGAGCAGAATGGAAAATAGTAAAGTAGTTGCAAAAGTGTTATACAACATGTATCAGGATCGTTTCTGGTGCCCGATGGATGAGATGAAGATGCATAAGCTGATGTATTTTGCTCAGAGAGAATCCCTCATGTATGATAAAGAACCTTTATTTGAGGAAAGTTTTTATGGATGGAAATATGGACCAGTGTTGAAAAGTGTTCGTAGTCAGTTTATGACACCACAGCCATATGCTGATGTTCGTGAGGACGTGTCTTCAGAGACAAAAAACTATTATCCGAGGTATTAGAACGTTATGGTACTGTTTCTTCATGGAAACTTAGTAGCCTGTCACATGATGAATTATCTTGGAAACGGGCGCGTCAGGGATTGAAAGCCCATGATAATGGAGATGTAGAACTTTCGATGAATGCGATGCGCCTGGATGCTACCCGTGAGTTAGCAGCCAGAAAGATGCAGTTATCCTAGACAGTTGTTTTTCTGGAATTGAAATGAAGCATTTTTGCAAAAATGAGATGTACATACCAGATGAGCATTTAGATTTCCCATTAGGATTTGGAATCTTCTGGGAGGTAATCGTTCCGAGAATCTTGGAAATTACAGAGCATATTGGGTGCAAATATTTATATTTATTTGCTGCAGATCATACGGAGCAGGCAGATAGCAAAACTTCGAGAAAACAGAGAGGCTGTTTGGCAGGAATACTCAGATATCTCTGGTCATTATTAGGTAGAAATGGAGTGGAGAACTTTTGGACATTATGTGTCCAAAGGTTCTCTTTTTTTGCGAAACTCAATTCTGCAATTAAGCCAAAGTTATCCACATCTATCCGAATGAGACAACTGCCTCACATTTTGCAGTTCAATTGTGTGAATCATGTATATTTAGGCGCACTTAAATAAACCACATCCGTTTTGTACAAGTGGTAAGTCCTAGGCTATAAGTGGTTTCAGGCTTCGGATGTATTGGTGTTGATGAATCTTATCAGCAACGAGAACAGTAACAAGTTGGGTGATTCCTGCAAGAAGCAAATCAGCGTGAAGTGTTTTTTCATTCTGGGTTTTACGATTCGCAATGCAGAAACTATCCTTGAAATGATTGATCGATTTTTCTACATTTACACGGATCTATCTCCTTTAGGTGGATTGGTTGATAGTTTTTCGCAACTCTATTGTACCATAAACCTTGAGGAGATATTTTGTTTTTAATAAGAAAAAAAGCTGTATTTATGCGGCTTTAGGCGTTTCGCAAACGCCTAATGAATTACTGAGAAATGAGAGGAGAATTAGGTATGAAACGCAGTATGAGATTTGCAGCTGTTATGATGGCAGCAGTGATGACAGTGGGGACAGCTTCTACAGCAACGGCAGCAGAGTGGAAACATGATTCCAAAGGCTGGTGGTGGCAGAATGATGACGGAAGTTATCCGGCAGCTTCCTAGCAGTGGCAGCTTCTGGACAGACCAAGGCACAGGCTGCTGATGATTACAGTGGTACTTATGTTGATACGTGGAGTGATGGAAACCGGATATTCTACCATCCACAGACAGTAATCTGAATTTTCAAGTTGGGAGTCTTCTCGACTGAGATAAAAGGGAAATCATAAGAATGCATCAGTTGGTTAAAAAATGATCCTATAAAAAGGGAGGAGCCGGTGACTCCTTACGGAACCACCGGCAGATTATGAAAAAAATTTTATCGAATTGTTAGCAGCATTTCTTTCTTTCGATGATATAACTATATCAGTTAAATGTGAAGAAAGTTTGGAGTGCCTGTTAAAAATATGTGAATGATTGTGAATGAAATATGAACGTCCGGCAGCCAGATCCATACAGGAGCAGTTGCCGGACATTTTTTGTGTCATAGGAAAATTCGTCCTATGACACAAAAACGCTCCGCGGGATCGCACTTATCAACGATTCACCTAATTATTCAAAGTGATATTTATCAAGCAGTTCATTTTTCATCTTCCACAGCGGCATGGACAGATCCACGTGGGTCCGGTGCGGATATTCCAGACGGAGAGATTCCTCCCAAAGTGTTGCGAGCTCTTCTTTGCAGTATTTCTGGATGTCCATAACCTTTGGAGAGTGGTAGATACACTTGCCGTCCTTAAACACCGGAACCATCAGCTCGCGGATGGTGTAGCTGTCCGGGGCCAGATGGGTCTTTTTCCAGGTTTCAACCGGGTCGAAGAGCAGCAGGGATTTGCTGGAATCGTACTCTTCGTCTACCAGGCAGATCAGGTCTGCGATGATCTTGCCGGTTTCCTTATTATAGATACGGCGGATAGTCTTGTTGCCCGGGTTGGTGATCTTCTCGGCGTTCTCGGAGAGTTTGATCTTCGGGATGAATTTACCGGTCTCTTTATCCAGGATGGCAGCCAGCTTGTAGACACCGCCGAAGGACGGGCAATCCTTGGAGGTGATCAGGTTCGTGCCAACGCCCCAGGAGTTGATGGCTGCACCCTGTAATTTCAGACTGCTGATCAGGTTCTCGTCCAGATCATTAGAAGCAGAGATCACAGCATCGCTGAAGCCTGCCGCATCTAACATCTTTTTCGCTTTTTTAGACAGGTAAGCCAAGTCACCGCTGTCTAAACGGATGCCGTAGAAGGTCAGTGGGATTCCTGCTTCCTTCATCTCCTGGAATACCTTGATGGCGTTTGGTACACCGGATTTTAAAGTATCGTAGGTATCTACCAGAAGAATGCAGGCAGTCGGATATAATCTGGCATAAGCACGGAAGGCAGTCAGCTCATCCGGGAAACTCATGATCCAGCTGTGGGCATGGGTTCCTTTTACCGGTACATCAAACATCTGTCCAGCTAAAACGTTGGAGGTTCCGATACAGCCTGCGATCATGGCTGCCCTTGCTCCGTAGATTCCGGCGTCCGGTCCCTGTGCACGGCGCAGGCCAAATTCCATGATGCCATCCCCCTGGGCAGCATGGATCACGCGGGCGGTCTTGGTGGCGATCAGGCTCTGGTGGTTGATGATGTTTAACAGAGCGGTCTCGACAAGTTGGGCTTCCATGATCGGTGCAATGACCTTCACCAAAGGTTCACGTGGAAATACTACAGTTCCTTCCGGAATGGCATAGACATCACCGCTGAAGTGGAAATGTCTTAAATAATCCAGGAAATCTTCTTCAAAAAGTCCCGTGGAGCGCAGATAATCAATATCTTCCTCCTCGAAATGCAGATTTTCCAGGTATTCGATCACCTGCTCCAGACCGGCGCAGATGGAATAACCGTTATTGCATGGGTTGCTGCGGTAAAATGCATCGAAAATGACGGTTTCGTTGGCATCCTTTTCCTTAAAGTAGCCCTGCATCATGGTCAATTCGTATAAATCAGTTAATAATGTCAGATTTCTTCCTGCCATAAGATTCTTCTCCTTATTTTCTAATGGGTAATATGTTTGTTATCATAACATACATTTTGCAAAGAAGAAATGGATTGATAAAAAAATAACAAACTACAACTTCCCTTGACAATGGTATTTATGCTTACTATAATAATATAGTCATAGAAGAAAAACTGAGATGGAGACAGTAGTCCTGTGAAGAAAGCCACAGCGAACCGGGGAAGGTGGAAGCCCGGTGCAAGTAGCGCAGATGATGAAGATCACTCCGGAGTTGCAGGCTGAACCGGAATGCCGGGATGCAGAAAAAAGCGCAAGGCGATGATCTGCTGTGGTACTCAAAAGTAAGCTGGGCCGGGATTCTCCCGTTAGAAGGAACGCATATGTTGGTATGATGTAATAGGTGGTATAGCGAAGAAGAGCAGACTTTCGTCCTGATTACGGGGATGAAGGTCTTTTTTTATGTCATAGGAAACTTCGATAGGAAATTTCGCCCTATGACACAAAAACGCTCCGCGGGATGCGCACTCGCGCGAAGAAGAAATATGTCGCAAGCGAC